>Ga0126380_10000027_pt1 | contig 27823 bp, 45 predicted proteins | sample PanSoiMetPlot_26_FD_92544 | JGI IMG/M metagenome (GOLD analysis project Ga0126380, IMG submission 92544) | Tropical forest soil microbial communities from Panama - MetaG Plot_26 | ecosystem: Environmental > Terrestrial > Soil > Tropical forest > Bulk soil | place: Panama | collected 2016-02-17
CCCACAGAGCCGGCGTCATCACCGGCCACTCTTGGGGGACAACCTCGCCCAGCACATCGCGGCGATAGGATTCCGCCAGGTACTTGCGTAGCTCGGGGCTCGTTTGTTCTGGGGTCATCAAGGGCTTCCTGTGAACTTGCGATCGAAGGATACATGCAACCGCTGGACCGCCTGCGCCGTCAGCAGGATGTTCTGCGCCAACTGATCGATCGTCACCTGATCGATCGGCGGCGGCGGTACCGGCACCTGCGGTGGGGGCGTAGGGATCATAGCGCTAACACCTTCCAGGCTGCGCCGGCATACCACACTAGCACAGTCACCGTGCCGCCGCCGGCAACCGCGCTCCCAATCGCGGGGCTTAGCGCGTCATTCACACAGCCGATCATCCCCGGCGTGGGCGGATTAGGCAGCTGCGCCACCGGTATGGCCGTCAGCTGGAAGCCGCTGGACATATCAAGATGGTGCGCCAGCGTGCTGATCGCCTGCGCCAGCAACAGCTGGTTCTTGACTAACTCATCACCCCTCACGGCCGTTTGCCCGTCGGCTTGATGTGATAGGTGGGCGCCCCCACGCGCGCCGAGAAACCCCGCCGCGGCGACCATTCATAACGTATCGCGGCATAGCGACCGCGCGCCCTCGGGTCGAAGAATTGCGTGTCTTTGGTCATCGAGAACGGCCCGTACTCGAACACCGGACAGTCCTCATTCGGATACGCCTTCATCTTGATCGTGAGACGCACCTCACCGTTGTGCCCGAACCACTTGAAGTCGGGATGGCATTGGTGGATCGACATCATCGCGGTGCCGTCACCCAACTCGGTATAGCCACTCTCGATAAAGACGCCGCGCATGGGCTGATCGTCGGCATCGAAGCCGCGCTCATGCTGCTGCACCAACTTGTTGGCGTCGGCGCCAAGCGGCGTCCCCCAGATCGAGTTGTCGATCCAAGCCGTCCGCGGGAGCTTACCGCTGTCCCAGGCGTTCTCCTGCACGTTGAGCTTGATGTAGTAGATCGTTTCGTTCTTCGGGATCGCTTGCCCGGTGCGTTCATAGGGCAAGAGCGAGCCGCCCGCATTCAACTGCGCGCCCCAGATGTAGGCGAATGACGTACCGTCGCCGGCATAACTTGTCGCGCTGCCATTGGTCAGCTGGATTTGGAGATTCAGGAAATTCGCGGCATCACTCGTGAACGTCATCGAGTAGCGCAGCCAGCCGTTGCCGGCGAGGCCGGTTGCGAATTCGTCAGTCCCGATCGCCCAACTGCCAAACACGAAGTCCGGCGCGGCACCTTGCGCCACCAACGTCCCGGTTGTCGGATTGAAGGTGAAGAAAGACGTGTTCCCGGCGGTCGCCCGTAGTGTCACATTGCGCGTGGATAGTTTGTGGACATAGAGCGAGAAGGTATAGACCGCCTTGTCGTCCTGCTTGAGAATCTGCTGGCTGATTTGGTGCACGCCCGTCGTGCCGTCCTCGCGCAACGTGGTTGCGGTCAGCGTGCCGTCAGGCGCGATCACCGTCGCCGTCGGCTTGGACATGACATCGCGATCGAGCCAGTTGATATTCGAGAGGCCGCCACTGCCGTCGTACCAGCCGAACGTCACGTAGCCGGGCTCGTACACATAGCCGGAGGTGAACTGCACCGTAGGGAGCGCCGTCGCACCGGTCTTGAGCCACTGGATCGTGTAGAAATCCTGGCTCTCCAGCAGGATGTTCTGTCCCTCGGGAACCAAATTCGAGAGCGGCGGGAAATAGAACGCGACCTCATTGCTGGTTGCGTTCGCTGCAGCGTGACACTTGTTGATGTTCACCGTGTCCAGGTTCTCGAAGATGTAGTCCCAGACCGAACACGGGAGGTTCTGCACGCCATTGGCACCAAACGCCCAGACACCCTTGCGCGAGAGCCAGTATGTCGTATTCCCCAGCGTGACGATGGCATGCGGCGCGACAAGCCCGCAGCCGGCACCCAGGATCGTGAAGCCGTACACGAGCGGCGGCCCCACGTAGCTCACCCCCCACAAATCGGTATCGGTGAGGATCAACGTCGTCTGCGGCGCCTGGACACCGCCAACGATCTTGGAGCCGCGCGAGAGCCGGTATGTGCCGGCCTGATTGCTTACCGTCGCACTCCAAACGTCGTAGGTCCCAGCATCGGACCAGCGCAGCTTCAGCGGATCGAACGTGGTGGGATCGCCCATGAGACCTTCGGTCCCAAACACGATCACCTGCGCCTGCGGCATGGCGACGAACATGCCGTTGTTCTTCTGCGGCGCGGTCGCCCCTGATCCCAGGTCGGGTCCCACGACGTGCGCGATCGCTCCGTTCGTGATCGGCGGCTTGTAGGCTTCCAGCGGACCAGGCGAGGCGACGATCAGCCCGGTCTCTCCCAGATTGGCGAGAAACCAATGGTTGCGCTGTACGTCCGGGATGTACCCAGTGTCCCGCGTAAAGACGTATTGCGTGGCCCCAATGTAAGCCTGGAGCCCGCCGTCGTTGGCGACGAAGAGATGCCTGGTATTGAGCAGATCGACCCAGGCGTGCATGCGCCGGATCAGCCCGAAGAAGGGCGCCTGCACGAGACGCTGCCAGCCGCCGATCTTCTCCAGGAATCCGAACCGCCAGCGCACCAGGTTGCCGGCAAACCAGGCGCTCTGCGCCTGGACCTGAGTGGCCTGGGAGTTGATCCCTGACTGGACCGCCGGCTTAACCAGTGGCATTCGGCGCCCCCGCCATGGCAACAGGCGTCGGCGGCTGTGCCGTGAAGCCGGGGCCTTCGCCCTTCATGCGCGCCGTCTCGATCAGAGCCCCCGCGCGTAGGTTCTGATACTGCCCCTCCCAGCTGACTGCCCGCTGCGGGTCCTCGGCCTGAGATCCGAAGTCGCGCTGGTAGCCGGCGAGGAACACCATACAGGCGGCGATATAGAGTTCCGGATAGTTGAACGTGAGGTAGGTCACGGAGCAGCTGGACGATAACGTGAGCGGGCGCACGTCGCCCCACGCCTCAACGTAGTAAGCCTGATCGGGCGTCGGCATCACCCGCACGATGTGCGAGAGCACCTGCGGCTGGTCTACCGGCGTCATAGGATTGGGCGGAGACACCATCGGTTGCGCATCACCCACAATCGCGTACTTCTGCGGCTTGCCGACCTTGAACGAGTCCTGCGGCCAGAAGTAGTCCAGCGCCTCCGGGGATATGCGCTCCAGGGGCGTGCGCTTGCTGGTGAAGGTAAGCGGCCCGGCCGGCGTGACCAGGTTCAGGTTCCGCAGCGCCAAGATGCTCGCCGGCAGGATGAACTGGCGCACGCGAGCCGTCATCTGTGCCGGCTGATTGATCGCCGTGATGATCAAACTCAGGTCGCGAAAAATCCTTCCCTCGGCATAGAGGAAGGCACTCGGAAGTATCCGCGCGAAGTTCTCGTCGGACTTGTTCTGCGGCACCTCATTGAGGGTCATCAGCGCCGCCACGATTTCGTCGTAGGTCATGTCGCGTCTACCCCGTGAATATGCGACCACAAGCTTTTGATGTTACCGAAGTCGGTAGTGACTTCCGCGCGCGCCTTGTACGTGACGCCGGCCCAGAGCCCGCCGATACGTTGGATGGTCGCCGTCGGCATCGTATTGTCGTCTGTCGTGTAGAGCTTGGACGGACCCTGCAGATGAAACTGCGGATTAGGGTCGGTGCCGTCCGTGACAGTCAGATACCAGGTGGACGAGACAATCTGCTCGCCCACGTCCAGATCGTTGATAAAATCCAGCCCGTAGACATCGCTCTCGGTTTGCTCGGCCGGCGGGAAATCCCTTCCCACGTACACGTCATGCCTCCCGCTTCAAGATGAGTATCCTTCGCACCTCATTCCTGAGGATGTGAGTCGGCTCCAAAAGCATAAAGGCTCTGGGCGGGAAAATCCGGCTCACATTGACGAACAACTGCGGCAAGACTTCATAATCGATACGCGGCCCAAAGAACGTCGAGACATTGAGGAAGACCGCCGGCCCCGCGGTCGGGTCGGTTATGTCGCGGTCGAACCAGGAGAGCGCGGAGATGCCAGAGTTGTCGTCCGGCCAGCCACGGCTGGAGATCTGGGGTTCGTAGACGTAGTAGCAGGGAAGCGTCATCAGGCCACCCTCACCGCCCGGATGAAGCCGGTTGCCTGCTCGGTGCCACCGGTAAACCCGCAGTAAGCCGTCACGAAATACGATGTGTTGCTGCTGACCCCCACGCGCAGGACTGGCGTCGGCAGATTGAACGTGCCAAGAAAGTTGTGCGCCGCGAGGTTATATCCAACGTGCATTGCCGCCTGATTGAGGCCCGACACCAGCGCGTTCGCCGTGCTATTCAAGCAGGCGATGAAGTAGGCTTGTGTAGTAGCAGCAGCACCACTAAAGCCGATCACACCCTGCACATCCCAGACACCGGGCGTGAGCGTGATCTGTGTAATCGACAGGGCTGTTGCGGTGACGAGGCTCTGCGGCGTACTCTGCGTTGCGCTGATAAGCTCGCCGATGAAAGCAGCCGACGGCGCCGAACCCGAACTTGTACCTCTGTATCCGCCCTGTGCGTTGATGGCACCAGTAAGCGTCACCTGGCCATTTGTGCGCTGGATCGAGAGGTAATTGCTGAGAACCGCCCCAGCATCGGTGTAGGCAGTAAGCACAAAGTTCGAGCCGTTGTTGCTGCCGCTTTCCGGAGTAGCGTCCCCCAGCGAAATCAGCCAGCGATTGACGCCGTTCGTTCTGCCGTAGAGCGCGCGTAGGTTGCCGGCGGTAAGCGCATCCAGAACGAAATTCGGCTGGGTCTTACTGATTGTCAGGTCGCCGGTCATCGTGTCGCCGGCCTTGAGCACGTAGGCCCCGACCTTGTTATCGACGTATTGTTTTGTGGAAATACCCAGCGGCGAAGTCGGATCAGCGAATACCACGCCCAGACCTGTGGCACGCGAGAAAGTCAGCGCCGTACCAAGCGGAGCGCCGGCATCGCTGTAGTTGGTGAGGCGGAAATCAGAACCGGCGTTGCTCCCTGTCTCAGTCCCGCTATCACCAAGGTCCATCTCCCAGCGATTGACGCTGTTCGACGCGCCCATGATGTAGCGCGGGCCAATCGAACCGGGATCGTTCAGAAAAAGCCCAGGACCGTTGGTTCTCGAAATCTGAAGGTTGCCCGTCATCGTGTCGCCGGCACGCAGCACATAACCGAACGGATCGTTATCGATGCGGAACCAGGCAAGGCTCTTACGCGCGTAAGTGTTGCCGTCGTTGGGCGCGTCCGAGATACCGCCACCAGCAGCCGCACCTACAACCGAGAAAATGATTTGCGCGTTGTTGGCAATCGTCCCGCCACTGGCGATGAACGTCACCGGAAACTCAACGTAGGTCGTCTGATCGATCGGTGTGGATGCAATCGTGTAGCTGGCGTAGTTATTGCTGTTGTTCTGATCCTGAATGACCAGCTTGGTCCCGACAGACAGCGCAAGCAGAATGCGCCGAATGTCAGTCCCGGCATCGGTGACGTTGTGAACGTAGAGCGAGGTCGCCGCCGACAGCGTGGCGTTATTGGCGAGAACGCGCCCTGAAGCCGGCGGCGGCGTTGTAGCCGTGCCCCAGCGGTAGAACGCGGTGCCCCCGGCAGCCGCCGTGAGCGTGCCGCTCGTGAAGCTAAGCCCGGCACCAATCGTCACCGCGGCCCATGTGTTAGCGGCAGACCTGTAGAGCCACTGTCCCGTGCCGTTGAAGCCGGCGATCGACGTGAGATCGCCATCGAGCGGCTGGAAACCCGCCACTACAGACGCCGTAGTGGCGTAGCCTTGGTTCTTCACGAACGCGGTAGTAGCGATCGAGGTGTCGTTATCCGCGGTGGCCGGCGTCGGCGCCTGCGGATCACCCGTGAAGACCGGATTGTTGATCGGCGCGTAGCTGCCGATCGGCTGATAGAGCGCCCCCAGGTCCGTCCAGGCCGCGTTGAGCCGGCCATAGACGTTACCATTCGATGGCGCATCGGGAATGCCACCGCTGCTGACGACAACCGCCCAGGCCCCGCTCTGCCGGGCGTACTGCTGCCCATCGAGCGGCGCCTCCGGAACACCTCCAGGCCCAGGCGGACCAGGCGGACCAGGCGCACCGGGAGGACCAGGGAAACCCTGGATGCCCTGGTCACCCTGATCGCCCTGCGGACCAGGCGGTCCAGGATCGCCTTGCTCACCGGGCGGTCCAGGATCGCCCTGCGGACCAGGCGGTCCAGGCGGGCCACCGGGCGTGCCGGGCGGTCCCTGTGCGCCGACCGCGACCGTCACATCGACAGAGCCCGGCACCGGATCGATCGTCAGATCGACCGTGGCGTCGATCATGTTCACGTTGATGACAGGGATCGCCGCGACCGTCGGCGGGTCAGCCTGCACCACAAACCGGGTGACTTCGACCAGGGTGATGTCGGGGGGCGGCATAGCTGCCTCCCCCTACGGTGTCGGTGGCGGGACTGGCGGCGTGCTGTCCGTCACATCAGGGGTGACCGTGACCACCCCACCAAGCGGCGTCTGCACGTCGCCGGAGAGGAACGTCAGCTGCAGGTCCCAGACACCTTTGGTGAACGGTATCTTATGGCTGTCGTCCGACAAGAGCGCCAGATCAATGATGTTGGGGAGCGTGATGACGCACTCAAGCTCGGTAATCTCCACGCCGGCTGGGCGCTCGCGGATTTCCGCCTTGGCCGTCACTCCAGTCAGATCGAAAGGCGTGGTGCCATCGTCGGTCCACAGCTTCACCTGGAACCGCGTCGTGTCTCCCCGATAAACGTCCAGCGGTAGGTCTGCCGGCTGCATGTCATCCCTAGAACGCTCTAAAAGACTTGCGTCTCGCTGGGCACGAACGGTGCCTGTACCATCTGACTGTGCGCGAACGTGGTCCTGCGCCTGCCCGTCACGGCATCGTAGTGCTGATCGAGCAGCACGCTCTTGCCCCTGCGGAAGATATCATCGATCACCCGCTCTGCCTCCGCACGGTAGGGCGTCGTCATGCGGATAGTATTGACGATCAGATTGAGCGCGATCGTGTATTGCTCCAAAGGCGGCATGCCTTCACAGCGCTGCATCAGCCTCGCGAATATCTCACGCGCATCGCCCTTTTCAATCGTTTCGAGTAACGGATCAATCATCCCATCTCCTTAGAGTTGAAACACTCCTGCCACGTCCCAGGTAATGATGATGTTGCCGCCGTTGGGCGTGATCGGCAGCCCGATGATGCCCAGGTCTTCGTACAATACGAGCCGCCAATTTGAATTCGCCAGCGAGCTTTGCCGATAGATCACCAGGCCATCGAAGCTCGCCCCGGTGACGCCGGCAAAGACCGCGGTGTTCGCCCGAAAGAGTCCATTCAAGACGGAGGTTCCGGTGAGCGCGACCGGCGTCCCGATGATGTTCGTCAGGTCGGTAAAGAACTGATGCGAAGAATTGTAAACGTACCCGCCGGCCAGGTGCATCAACGCCAGATACGGCGCATTGGGATCGAGTTGATCGAGCCCGGCATTCGCCGCGCTCTCCGTGATGAGCGCCTGCTTGTAGAGCGGGTAGAGCGTGTTCGTCATCGCTAGGGTATGACCGGCGGCTTGTACTCGGGTGTGGTTTTATCCGGCCCGTGCTTCTCCGCCCGCGGATTGAGGATCGGCACGGGATCGGCCGGAAGAGTGATAGGCCGCAGCGTCGGATTCGGAATATCCCAACAGGTCCGGCACACGAGGTGCCCGGTGCGCTCGATACGCTTCCCGCGCCAGGCGGTCTGCCATTTCAGGTCGCGATGGTTGTACTGGAATCCGCAGCAGTCACAGATCGCAAAGGCGTCCGGATGCTGGGGGTTGACCCTCGCGTGACCTTTTGGTGCGAAGCTGCCCATAGCTAATAAACCGCGTCCGTGTAGATCGTCATCGCCGGGATGATCCGCAGCGGTGCGTTCTCTACATCACGATTCTTGGCTTTATCAAAGGAGCCCACGGCGCGCGCCGCGAGTTCCGTCATGCGGCCAGGCGCATAGAGTTCGCTGAGCTTGAAGGCGAGACCGGCGACGTACGCCTCCAGAAATCGGTACGGCACCTCGGGGGTAAGACCGCCGGGCACGTAGGCATCCTGCATCTGGCGCGCGCGATAGAAGTTGAGGGTGTACGGCTCGGCGTCGTCCGGCGGCTGCCAGAGCGTAATCGTGGGATCGCGCTGCTTGTTGTACCAGTAGACCGTCGGCCGGGCCGGAGTGACCTTATCCGGGTAGCTCGCGTAGGTGTCGCGATCGATCGAGGTAATGATCCTGTCGCGCTGTTGAGCCCCTCCACTCTGCGGCGTCGAGATGTACGCCGCCATGATCATTACGGTGGTCGGATCAACATCGTATGTAGCAACGCCCGGATTGAGGTTGATCGTCTGGAGATCCACAGTCCAGAGGTTCACCTGCTCGTTCGACCAATCCACCTGGAGCAGGTTCGCTGCCATAGCAGCGTCCATCAAGTGGTCTAACGAAAGGGCCGTGCGGCGAATCTGGCAGCGCCCGTAGGCGGCGATAATCACATCGGCAAACGGTGGCATCCATACGAAGGTCTCGCTGGTCGGGGCCGCCATTCATCACCCTACGATGACCACGGGAATCGGTGTGACAGGAGCCTGCGGCACCGTGCCGGCCGTGAACGATTTCATGGGGATTGGCTGGACCGGAGCCAACGGAATCGTACCGGCGGAAAGCACCACCACCGGACGCGCTAGAACCGGGTCCAGAGGCGGGTTGCCGCCCACGCCTGGCGTTCCGGTGATATTGATGACAGGCAGCGCGGCAATCGGCGCATAGGGGCCGGCAACCTGGACGGCGGGCATCGTATTAACCGGGGCAACCATCATCCATCCATGATAAAGCGGAGAGGCCGGGCTATTCGCTCATCGGAAGAGGGCTTCCGCGTTCACCCAGCCTCTCCTTCCCTGCGTGGCAGCAGGTATCTAGCTCACCTTCATGCCGGGAAACTTGGCCTTCACCTTGCGCTTGATCGTCGCCAACTCACCCGGTGACGCATTGGCAGCCCCGCGCGAGAGCGCCGCCTTGGCGTGGCCCTCATCCGGAATAGGATAGGAGCCGGAGCCTTTGCCCTCCGGCCCTTTCCCCTTCCCAGGCAGCGCGAAGTCGGAGCCGGGAAGCGCTCTCCTTCCTGCTGCCGATAAGTGACCGCCGCGCGCGTAGTTCCTACGAATATCCTGGTCGCGACCCTTCAACCATTTCTGCTCGGTGTCGGGACGGTTCACGCTCTCAGTCCTGCGCGCGATGTCCTCGGAAACCGCCTTGCCGCCGTAGCGCTCGCCAAACGGAACCGGTGGTTTGTTCGTCGTTACGTCACCACCAGCCTGGAATTTCTGCTTCACGGCACCGCCTGCCGGAGCCGGCGTAACGCCGCCCGTCGCCGCTCGGTCGGGACGACGGCGGGCGGCGCCGCCAGTGACCTTGCCGTGGAACGGCAGAAAGCCACCGCGTTTTTTCTTCTTCACCGCCGCAAGAAGCTCTCTGTCCTTTCGCTTCATTTGCCACCTCACTTCATAAAGTGGCCGCGGCGATAGGTCGGCGCGCGGTCAGCGCGCTTGCCTGACGCCTTGCCGCTTACGCTGGAATGAAAGGCGTTCTTCGACGGATTAATCTTCTTCGGATTGGGAGGCCAGCGCGGCGGAGTGCCGCCCTTGCACAAGTCCGCGGCTTCGCCAACGAAGTCGTCGCACTCATCGCGTGGGGAGTTGCCAAGCGGTCCAGCGGCACGTCGCGCCATCTACGTCTCCCCAGTTTGAATGCACGGAGGCGGCTGTCAGTCCGCCTCGCCAGTTCCCCGGATGTTATTTCATCCAGCCGTGCATGGCCTCTTACGAGGTGGGGTACGTCCCGTAGACTGCCCGCCAATCGAAGTACGAGAAGGCATAGCGCTCGCGGCCCTTCACCTTCAAGTTATCGGTGTCGAAGTCCACGTACATATCCATCTCGAACGGAACGCGGTCGTAGTAGATCAGCCCGCGCTTGTCGGTCTTGAGGAACCAGGCGAACGGCGACGTGAGGAATTCGTTGACGATGTAGTCGCGTAGTCCGCCTCCGACATGCTGGATCGCGTTGACATCATTATCGTTTGTTCCCGGCCGTAGCTCGGTACGCAGGAGTCGCACGACCACCTGCTCCAGCGCCGCCGGCACCAGCACGAGTTCTGCGCGCGCCGCGATCTTGATGTTCCTCTCATCGACCCAATTGTTACGAATGAGCGTCATCGCCGTGAGCAGCGAACTCTCGTTGAGATCCACGTCCGCCGCCGGACGGTTGCCGATCGTACCGATGTCGATGGGATGCGCGGTGTCGAAGAGAGCCTTGCCATCACCGCCGACCGTTGCATCAAACACGCTGCCGACGTTGAAGATGTTCGCGGCGTAGATTTCCTTGGTGACGGCGAACACGTCCTGGAGACCGAGATTGCTCGGATTGAACTCCGCTTTGTATTGATTGTCCTCCACGGCCTTCCTGGTGATGATGTAGCCGAGAGACAATTCCTTCATCTCGCAGTTGTAGAGCCAGCGCTCGCCAGCTCTTTCATCGAAGTACGTCGAGGCGGCTTCGGCCTTCTCTCGCGCGAGCGGCAGGTACGCCATCTGCGTACGACGCTCCTGCGCCATCTTCGATGTGCGCTTCTCAAAAAGTCTCGACCATTTGGTTTCGATCTTCTTGTAGCGCCCCTCAACCGCGGCGAGGCCGGGGAAGAGTTCGTTCTTGATCGATGCCATATCGATAGGCATGGCTTACTCCCTTTCCCGCGTTCGTCCGCGTTAAATGCCGAGACCGGCAGTCTTCATAAACATCTCGTTCCAGGTGATTTCCACGATGTTGTTCGCGCTCGTGGCGTCGTAGCCATCGCTGATGTTCACGCCACCATTGCCCAGCCCAATGACCTTGAACGGGAAGGAGGTCGAGCCGGTGGTAGTGGGGGCGCCCAGCGCCCACTTGGAGAACCCCGTGGTCGAGGCATTCACCACGATGTCGCAGTTGGAGCCGATGTCGGCGAAGAGAATCGGGCCGGCAGCCGCCATGCCTTCCATCACGACGAACGGATCGTCCACGACGAACACGTCCACCGAAATGCCCGCAGGCGCACCGGAGCCGGGCCAATAGTTGCTCCAGATGTTGTAGCCCATGGCGGTGAGCAGATAGTGACAGCCGACGTAGATGCCGCGCACGACGTGACCATCGGCGGCCGCCGCAGCTGCCACGGTGCCGTCCGCGAGGCTCTTAACCAGGTCGCCCCGGTTAAGCGCGCCGGCCGTGCTCTGCGCTTTCAGCTGAGAAAACTGACTGGACCATGCCGCGCCGTCCTGGCGACGGATGGGACGGAATCCGAACGGCGCATTCGTGTTCGTCATAGACAGGCTCCCCGTCTCTCAGGGTGACCGGCCTTTGGCGAACGGCGCCGCAGTCCGCGATCTGTGGTGACTTCAGGTCCGTGCGGCGGACCCGGCTACTCCTCTGGGATGCTGATGTTCTCGCGCGACGTTTTGTCGGTGAGAACCATCCTCGGAGCCTGCCCTTCCGGCGTGGTCCCCAGGTTCTCGCGATTGACGCGCATTACCTGAGTCGCCTGCTTCATTTCATCCTGACGCGCCTTTACTGTCAACCGCATCGGCCGTTCCATCAGGATTTGATCTTTGACGATAACCGGGCCTTCTGTCCCTTCTGGGGCAAACCTGCCGGGAAAGTGCGAGTGTAAAACCGGCCGCCAGCCCTGATTGTGATACTGACGCTGCTCGGAATAGTCCCGCTTGCCATAAGTCTCGTAGCGCTTCCAGTTGAAGTCGATTTCGTTCTGGACGTTGCCCTTGGCCGGATCACCCTTGGTCGGCGCGTACACCTCCATAATGTCGGAGATGTCGAACGGATCGATCAGCGCCGCGCCTTCCAGGAGACGCTCACGGGTCGGATCGAGTTCGAGCCGCATCTTCGACCGGTCGGGACGAATCCCGATGCGGACCTCCTCGCGCGGTCCCTCACGCAACGGGTTCTCTTCGCCCAGCCCCGCTACGAACGCTGGCGGGGTCGGCGGGTCGCTCAGCCCTGCCCTCGGGCCAGGTACCGGATCGGTCATCGTATAGCTCCTTTCAAGTAATCGGCGTTATCCGCCCCTCCGCGAGGAGCCGCACGTAGTTCTTCGCCCACTCCTTCGGGGTCACACCCTGTTCCTCCGCCAGGCGCCGCATCTTCGGCGTCATGGTGAAGGTCTCCGGAATTCCGCCGCCGGCAGCGCCTCCGCCCCCGCGCGAGGCTGGCGCCGCTATGGTCGGTGCGCGCCCAGAGGGAACGCGCACCTCGCCGCCGGCCGGCTGGCCGGAACCGCCCAGCAGTTTCTCGATGTGATCGAAATAGCCTTGCGTATCGACCTGGAAACCGGCGTCGAGCGCGGTCTCGTGTGCGTCGATCGCGGCACGTTTCAAGGAGCCGTCACCGCGGATCAACTCGGGATGCTTCCGCAAGAACTGCTTGGTGGGCTCGGTGCGTCCCTGCAGCGAGCGTTCCAGCGGATCAGTGGGCTGCGGCTCCGTAGGCTGGCGCGGCTGTTGCGTGGTCGGCCGCGCGTGCTGGACCTTCATCGTCTCGCGCTGGTTCGCGAGGTTCGCCTTATCCCGCTCCAACAGGGCGATCCTTCCGCCCAGGCGGTGCATCTTCTTGTTGCACTCGGCCGCCGTCTTGAAGTCACCATCGTTCATGGCGGCTTCGGCCTGATCGCTCAGCGCCTCCATCTGATCGTTGGCGGCGTTAAGCTCGGTCTCGTTCTGTAGCTCGAACGTCGAGAGCCCGCGCGCCTCGGCCTGCCGGGCAAACGCGATCGCCTGATCGCGCTCCGCGGCCAGGCGGCGAGCTTGCTCCTGCTCGCGCGCACGCTGGGCGCGCTCGTTCTGCAGCTGGGTCTGGAGATCCTTGAGCCCAGTGTCGGGGGCGGGAGATCTTGCTCCCGGACCCGGCACCGGAGGCGGCTTGGCCGCCTGCGCCCCATTCACTTGCGGCGGTTGCGTTTCCTCATCGTCGTCCAGTGTGACGACCAAATCCTCATCTTCGTCAGCCATGATTGCCCTCTTAGTAAACCAGCGCCGGATCAGGCACTCGCATCACAACTTGCGTATCCTTGAGCCGCCGGCAATGCACGCGATCCAGCGTGAATTGTCTCCCCTCCATGATGTCGTACTGAATCCAGTCGCCAATATCGACGTGCTGGTCATGGAAGTTCACGTTGCCTTCGGACAGAAACGCCAGCGGTCCCTTGCCGATGACAAGGCCGACCTTGCCCTGCCAGAGCGCTTCGTCGTGGCCCTTCTCAGATCGGTGAAACTTAAAACCGCTGGGCAACACATGCCAGGCCGGCAGGTAGTAGGTCGCCGTGATGATCCAGTTGTGAAACACGTCAAGCGGCAGCAGAATTCCAAGCCGGCTCAGCAGAAACGCCTTCGGATCACGAATGTAGTCCTCCGCCTCTTCATCGCTGCGCCACGGCGGCATCGGCGCCTGGTGCATCGTGGAGAGAGAAGACAGCGGCGCGTTTGCGCTCGGTTGAATAAGCGTCATTCAGTTCATCCCCAGGTGTGACTTGTACGGGCGCACCGGTTCTTCGCCGTCGTTCATGGCGCGCGCCACATCGTTCATCAGGGTGAGTACGTTCTCGTAGGCGAGGATCTCGCCACGAATTCGGCAGTAGGTCTGATAATCGGGGCACGACATGATCTGCCGATAGAGCCCCTGACGGGTATCGTCGCCCTGCAGCTGCAAGCGTATTCGCTGCCGCATCGCATCAGAGAACGCCACATCGTAGCCGGTAACGGCCATCAGAACACTCGATTAGGATTCAGTCTTATCCGGTACCTTGCGAGCAGCCCTGGTCTTGTTCAGCCGCCCGTAGCCGGAACCGGCGCCGCCTTTCACGCCGACAGTAGCGCCTCTCCCGGAGGCTTCACGACCCTTAGCCAGACCGGTAAGCGTGCCGCCCCCGCTCTTGGAGCCGCGCTCGCCTTTGCCCAGGTCACGATAGATCGGGCCGGACAATACGCTGGGTGCGGTGCTGCTGAACGGAATCTCTCTACCGCCCTTTTTTGCCACGGCCTCTCTCCTTCATCATCTTATTGAATAGCTTACGATCCTCGGCTTCGTCACCATGGGGTGGCACTTTCCCACCCTTTTTGAAGCCGACCATGGTCCCCGGCGCCGGGCGCGTCCGATATGCCGCCACGTTTGTCGGCATCGGCACGGTGAGCGGCTGTGCGGGACGCGCCGGTCGCCCGGAGAGGTTCGATGGTCCCTGCTGGGCCGGAAGCGGCTGCCGACCGGGCGGGGTCATCCCGAACAAGCCGCCGCCGACTTGCGGCTGCTGCGTTCCGCCGCCCATCTGGCGCTTCCTCACAACACCGCCGTTGCGATCCGATGGCGCGCCTGATGGCACAGGCGGCGGCGCAGCCGGCGCATTCGGATCGGTCGCGCCCGCGATCGGCGGCGCACCTGACGGCGAGCCCAGCGCATTTAGCGCCTGGTTGCTGCGTCCAGGGTCTAAGGCATCGTCACCTGTGATAGCGCCCTGTGGCTGACTCTTTTTTTTAGTGTCGTCAGAGTCGTTGTCGTCATCCGTGGCCCCGCCACGCGCGCGCTTAGCTGCGCCTACCGCACCGCCATTACGATGCGCGGAGAGCTTGCTGCCCTCCCCTGACGTAGGCGAGTGTGGAAAGCCGGCATAACGACCGGCAGAACCGCCCTTCGCCTTTTTCACCACACCGCCGGTCTTCATGCCGGGCAGCGGCGGGCCGCCGGCACCGGGCGGTGGACCACCGGGCACCGGCATCGGCGGGCGCGCCGGCATCGCAGCACCCAGGCCGGCACCGGGCGGCGGACCGGCTGCTACAGGAGGCCGCAATGGAATTCCTCCCCCCATGGGCGGGCGCGGCGCGGCAGCAATCGGCTGACCGCCACGACCACCGAGAGCATGACCACCGCCGCCGCCAGGCGCAGCGATCACGATGTTCGTCGTGTGGTGCCCCTTCTTCTTGCCGGCAGCGCCGCCCTTGGCGAGCTTGCCGACCGCACCACCGTTGGCGCGTCTATCTGCCCTCTTTCTTCCTTTGCCCCCGGAGATGGTCATGGGGGTTGAGCTACCGGCATGCGTGCCCGGATAGCTGGTCTTCTTATACATCTTGGAGTAGCCCCAAGACTTGCCGGCGGTAGCGCCCAGCCGCGCCAGCCGCTTCTTCACTGACGACTTCGCTTCGCCTGCCATCGGGTGCGCCATCTTCGCCTCCTTAAAAGGTGCGGCCATGGTGCCCCTGGCCGCGGGGGACGCGCGTTAGAGAATTCTGTTGCCTGGTGCGGCCGGCACCGGCCACAGCTGGCCCATGTACTGTCCGACCGGGGCCGCCTCGGGATGGACCATCGCGCTCGACGCCAGCTTCATCTTCTCCACGTTAATCTTATCGGTCGCGATTCGCTCGTTGGAAGCACGCTGCTCGCGCTTATCCTGCAGCTGCATGCCTTCGATCATCAGGTTGAACTGCTCGGAGATATACTCCAGCTGAGCCTTCATCTTCGAGTCCTGGGTCTTCTGCGCGAGTTCCGACATCTTGTTCTGGGCATCCGCCATCGCCTTGATGGCCTTCGGGTCAGTCTGCTGCGGCTGCGGCTGCTTATTGAACAACTCTTCGATATCGCCCATGCCCACCATGGTCGCAATCTTGCGAACCACCGCAAAGAGATCCCACATCTGCGGGTTCATCTGCACAAGTTGAACCAGCGCAACCGCCTTCATCACGCGGATCGTGTGGCTGGGCGTATTCGGATCAGCACGCGGCGACAGCTGGCAGGTATTGAGCGCCTTAATGATATCGTTCGCTTCCCACTGAGCCGCCGGATCGTCGCCATCGGCCGGACAGAGCAACGCTTTGGGGTCTTCCCGGAATAGCTCACGAAGGAGGGCGAATTCCTCCGCCTGCGCGATGTGCATGCCCTTGTGGACGCTATCCAGGACCTTCACGGCCTGATCCAGCATCGCCAGCGTCGTGCCGACGGGAACGTCCTGCCGACCCTCACCGACCATAAGCTCGGGCGTCCCACCGACACGACGAGCCTCATCTTCGATATGCTTTGTGACCTGGACGAGGCCGGCCGTCACGTCCTTGTAAGGGAGCGACATGACGTTGGCGCGGATGTCCTGGCCGCCAGTATTGATCTTCACGCCGGCACCAAGGCCGACGCGAAACGTCATCGTGTCTTGGCGAGAGACGGTCTCTGAATAGAGAAATCCGGGCCAGCTGGAAAAACCTGCAGAGTCCAGCGCCAGACGCCAAGCGGTAGTGACGGCGGCAGTAGCGTTTCCCATGATGTTGAGAAGACCAATGCCGTAGAACCCCAGACCATCGATGAACGGATACTTAACGAGCGGCATTCGCTTGATGTAGCGATCATCGTTCTCGTTCCAGTTGCGCCTTACTTCCAAGACTTCCTGGGAGTCTTTATCAATGCTAACCCGATAGGGAAGCGGGAGCCCCGTAATTTTTCCGTCTTCGACGTGCTGGAAGCCTGCAATGTCGAGTTCGCAATAAGCCTCGTACACAGTATGTTTATAGTCTTCAGGACGCTGCGACCAAAGCGAGAGGCCGCCCACGTCACTCTCCGCCTCATCTAAAGGGTCGTTTTCGGGCGCGCTCGGCGGGATAAGATCGATGTCACGGTACGTCCCGGACAGCTGCATTCGCTTCATCACGCTTTGCCGCATGAAGATGCGATGGGTTACTCTTCCGCACTCGTGCAGCGAGACTTCATCGTCGCTCACGATAATGTCTGCGGCGTCTACTGCGCGGGATAAAGGACGCCGCCTGATCGGGTCCGCATAGACCTTCTTGAAGCCGCAGCCGCCAAAGCCTTGCATGAAGAACATGCGGTTCGTGTCGGGGTAGTATTCTTTATCCACGACCGTCAGGTAGCGGTTGAACATCGTCTCCAGGTCCTCGGCCAGGATGGGCCGATCGGCGCCGGTCGCATCACGCGGGACCTGCATCTGCTTTTCCAGGAACGACCGCGAGGGCGTCTTCGTGGTCGAGGTGTCCTGCATCTTCACGGGTCCGCCGGCCGGAAGGAGTTCGCCACGGGCGTTCGCCTGGAACCGCATCACCGCATCCAGGAGGATGGGCGATCTTACCGTCGTCTGCCCTTCGACCGCAGTATCAGCGTCAGCCGTAGGCGATCGTGGGTTTTCGACTTTGAGTGCGAGATGTTTAATTCCGGCGGCGCGGGCGTTGAGCCAGTCCTGGCGCTTCTGGAGATCCGCGTCGATCCCATTAAGGAGTTCGTCACAGATGCGAGCAAGCTCCCGCTCATCGATATGCTCCGCCAGATTTGCGCCGTGATCCTTGGCGCTCTCCTTGGCCTCGCCAGGGAGAGCCTTGCCGCCCAGGTGGATCAAGAGCCCGCCGCCGGGTAGCTCCCGGACGCCCACCTCTTCCGTGGGTTCCTCGGCATCCGGCTGGAATACGATGACCAGGTTATCGTCGGGGGGCTCGGTCCCCGGAATCCGCCCCGGTACGTCGTCCAGGTTCCGATAATGATCGGTCTGGGCGATGCCGTTACCGTTGAGAGGCGGGGGCATAGCGCTCCTCAGACACCACAGCTAGACATGGTAGACCTTGATGCCTGCCATATCCACGACCTCCAGCATCTCGCCGGGGTTGAGCGTCTGATCCACGATATTGACCAGGCCGGCGGCGTGTACGACCTGCATACGGATCGCGACACTCAGCGTAGCGTCTTTATTTCTCACATGAATCGTTTTGACGTTACGCTGCGTGGAGGCAGCCGGCGCCGGCACGATGGACGTGGTGGCAGCAGCGACGATGTTCGTATTCTTGCGCCCCGGAGTGATGGTGGCGCCCGCGGTATCGACCCAAGATGCGTGCACGTCCACCGCCGCCGCGGTGTTGGTGTTGATCTGCATCGAGTCGGTCGTCTGGGTGAGAAGGAGCATGGTCTACCTCTGGATTCCAAAGAGGATGACCGTCCCGCCCAGCCAGTGGCCGCCGCCGACCCAGTAGAGCCGGATGGCGTTCCAGGGGTTCGTGTTCTGCCCAAAAAGCGTAGCTCCGTCCCATTTGACGTAGCCGGATGTGGGGTGCTGGGTGTGGGTCTCGAAATTCATCGGCTTGAGCACGCCGGCCAGCGACGGCGTGTTGAAATAAACCCGGCTCTGCATGAAGGCGGGGCCGACCTTGGCTTGTATTCCGCCGAAGACACCGTGATCGGCAACCAGCCCGTGGCCAGCGATGTTTCCCAGGTAGTCGGCCCCCATGTAGCCCGAAGCGTAGTCGCTAGGACCGTTGTTCCAGGTCGAGCCGTTGTTTGGGGAGATGATGTAGCCAAGCCCCTGATCGGCGTCGGATTGCCCGTTGATGATGTGGAGTTCGTATTCGTCGTAAAGGCTACCGATATTGAAGATGTCGATCTGATTGGTGAGCACCGTGATCGTCTGCTTGAAGACGGGCACCGGGGTGCCGCTGCGCGGCGCGTCGGCGATGATGAAGCCGACCTCATCGATGTATTGAAGCGTTCCCTGGACCGGGATCACCGTGCTGTGCAGCTGGACGATGGTCGTCCCATCGGTATGCTGGACGATAACGGAGCCTGATGGCGTGGGGTTCTGACAGTTGATGAAGATGGTCTTGACGTTGCGGAAGACGCCAGAGGCCGGCGGCGCACAGATATCTACCGCGGAAATCGGGGCGGTGATCTGGGTCTTTTGGTTACCGGGCTGGACGCTACCGGAGATGTTGTCCAGGTAGCTGACGAGGACTTCGTAATCCACGCCGGCACCGCCGCCAGGAAACACCAGCTGGAGCTTGTCTGTCGTGGATGCGAGAATCAGCATCCCCGGACTTTAACCCACAAACCTAAGACATGGCAGGGTAAAGCGGGACTGCCGCCCGCTTGTATTTATTCTCTTCCACACGGTCCAATTCGTCTTCGTCCGGCATGTTGGCGAGGCCCAGCAAGCGCAGATGCACGAGGGCCTGAGACATAGCGTCCGCCAGGTCGTCGTGCTGCCCCTTCGGGAGATCCGCGCACTCGCCGATGACGCTATCGGCCCATTCCTTGAACAGGTAATCGCCGCTGCCACTATCCTCGGCGGGGGCATAGATCAGCCCGCATTCGAAGAGATTCTGCACGGAATACATCCGGGCGACCTTATCGCCCTCGGGAGTGATCAGCTGGACGCCGAAATCCGCGCGGTCGGCGGTCTTCGGGTTTTGCCCGATCTTGTCCGAGATGACCCGGCCTCTACGCCGTAGCTCCTGGGCGACCGGGTGGCCGGAGGCTTTGTCTTCGATCAGAACTCTATCAACTTTGAACTTTTTGCAGGTCTCTTCGATCTTGCGGACGAGTTCGTAGAGTTCGAGCCGATCGCTCCAGGCCCACATCAAGATCAATCTTCGGTTCTCCCAGATATCTTTGCAGACACCCAGTACGATGGCTGCGGAGGGATCGTTCTGCTTCTTCTCGGTCTGGGCGGTATCGAGGGAGAGGACGGTATAGGACATGACCGGGAACTTAGGCCACGGGACGCCGAACTTGCCGCACTCTTCGGGGGTGTAGGCGCGCCAATGTTCACGCTTGATGATTCCTCCACCGCGCGGCGAAGGACGCTGCTGATACTGGCCCGCATAGGCCCAAGAGCCTTTTTCTCTTTCGATATTGGCAACAGCCTCGGGGGAGAAGCGTTCCGGCCAAGCCAGGTCCCCGTCTTCTGTACGTGGATCGGTCCATCCAAGCGGGTTGAAAGGCTCCCGTCCGGCTTCAAATTCCATTGGCACCATGAGGTGGCAATACGGCCATCCTTGCTCAAGGATAAAACCGGAAATGTCACCCTGATGAACCCGCTGCATGATGATGACGATCGCTGAATCGTCCAGGTTATTGAGACGGTCGGTGATGGTCTCACGGAACCACCGAACTGTATCCGTTCGCACAACATCCGACTCAGATTTGTGAACGTCGTGAGGATCATCGATAACAACGCGATCGCCTCTTTCGCCGGTACCGATGCCTTTGACCGACGACGCGAATTTGCTTCCCGTCTTGTCGTTGGTGATTTTGATTTCGCCTTCTTTTTCGAGCGTGAACTTTTCACCCCACAACTCCCTGAAGCGATCGCTCATCACCAGCTTGCGGAACTTGGTGTTGTCTCTTTCGGTCAGCCCTGACGAGTAGGAAAAGCTCACATAGCGCAGGTGAGGCATCGACATTGCGCCCCACTCCCAGGCCGGCCAGAAGCAGTTGACCATTAGCGATTTCATCGAGCCCGGCGGCACGTTGATCAAAAGTCTCGTGATCTTTCCCAGCGTCACCGCTTCCAGGTGCATGCAGATGTCGTAGAGGAGCCATCCTTCCACCAGCTTTGTTTCGGGCTCTAATACGCTCCAAAAATACCTCACGAATTCGATGAGCCCGCCCGCGCGAGACTGTAGCTTGCGGCTCTGGCGCAGCCGGAGTTCATCTTTCATGGCCTTGAGGGTTTGCGCCCCCACGGCGTCATCGAACGGGAGCTTACTCTCGGGAGCGTTCATGTTATCGAGCTTGGCTCTCCTCCCAGCGTGCCGCCTTCAGAAGCGTCATTCGCATCCAGGAGCTTAGCGTTATCCCCAGGCGTCCCGCACAGTCCTGAAACAGCTTGCGCTCATCGTGGCGCACGCGGATCGCCACGGCGGAGGCGCGCGGGGGCTTTTTCTTGGGGGGCTTCACCATTATTCTTGCCTTTTAGCGCAAACGCGCTAGTTTCGCAATACATGCCCAATCACACACACAGCGAGCGTGCAGACTTGTACGCGGAGGAAAACTCCCGCCTGCGGGAGGAAATCAAGACCATCCGCGCCGACGCCGCCAATGTCGTGATGGCGCTCGACTGTGCCTGCCAGCTGATCGAGCAGCTGATTCTGTTCCTGCCCGAGGGCAATCCGGTCTCGCCAAAACTAACTGAAGTGAAAGCGTGCTTTGACGCGGCGATGGCACGCATCAGGGGCCGTCCGTGAATGTTAGACCGCTGGTTATCGGGCCTGAGGCGCAAGCGAGGGTCGCCAAGGTCGTGGCGTACGCGATGGATCACCCCTATCGAAAGGGCGATCCCACACCCGGCGACAATCCGAGTTACGTGGCGCAGCTGGGCGCCTATCGTTGTGTATTCACCTTCACGCATCACGACGAGAGGGTTCTCCGTCATCTCTCGATTTCGGTTCCTTCGAAGAAATATCCGCATCCGGTTGCGGCATTCGAGATAGCCCGGATGTTTGGGTTCACCGGCTATGACGATGCCATGCCGATGCGGCCGGGCGACGGCTGGGCGATGAACGTGGACGAGCGCGAGCATTGTGTTGTCATCGTACAAGAGACCAAATGAGGGGACAAAATGAGCCTACATCCCGAGACCTTCAACTATCTCAATCCCAGTGATCGCCAGAAGGAGCGCATGTACCGCGGGCGCGAGGCTGCCGCCGGGTATGCCGCGGTGATCGAGCAGATTTGCACCGAGGGGCCGGACAAGACGTACCTGCTCCGCAAGCTGCGCGAAGTAGCAATGTGGGTGAACATCAACATCACGCGGCATAGCGATGGCGCACCGAGGGAGGATTGAATGATCCTCGAACCGCATCCAGGCGACACCAACAGAGACGGCACGCTGCGCAACTTGTTGGCGTTTCTGCTTTGTATCGGCGTCCTCGCCGGCATCATGCTGGTTCTGATCACGGTGCAGTTTGCCGGGGATAGCATCCGGTGCTGGACCTCGGATTCGCCCTGCCACGATCTACCTAACTGGCACCGCTGCTTAGTTGGAAAGATTGAGTGCTGACATGGCGCCCGAGGGGATCATCAAGCGGCTGACCGCGGAGAATGACCGACTCAAGCGCGAGAACCGGGAGCTACGTGTAACAATTCTCCAGCTGGAGAACACGATCGATGACATGCAGCGAGTTGGACGATCTGGAGTGGGGAGAGAGGGCGTCGATGCTCCTGGATGTGGGGGCAAAGGCGATCAAGAAGCTGATGACTGAGAAAGAAGAATTAGAGCGCAGGGTGTACGCGCTTGAGACGGAAAACAAGACGCTGGCGGCGGTACTTGACCCTGTTCTGGAGGACCGTGACGCAGGCAAGGCGGCGCTGGCTATTTCCGCGGCCAAGATCGTGGAGCTTAGCGACATCAACAAGAAGTACATGGACGGGCTCACCGCGGCGCTGGTTTTGATCGACTACATGATGACCGAGTTGCGCCATGCCGGTGCTGTTCCCTCGCCTGCGCTTCAGGTGGCGCACGCGCGCTTCACCGAGAACATGAAGAAGATATTTCCCAGCGGGCCGAACGTGCTGCTTGATCCGATCAGGCAGGTGAAGGGGCCGTGAAGGAGTTCTATTCCAGGGAGGATGCCGAGGCGGCGCTGGCGCTGAGCAGGCGCATCCAGAAGATACTTCGTGGCAAGGACTCTGGATTTGTCGGTGCGGCGCTGGCGGACCTGGTTTCGCTCTGGATCATCGCGCATCACCCGGACTGCCGGGAGGATGTGCTCCAGATGTGGGTCAAGTACATGCGCAAGCTAATGCCGATGTCCGAGAAGCAGATGTTTGGCGACGAGGGCTGGCACGAATGATTTTCGACTTGAAGCGCCCGTGTGCGAACTGCCCATTCCGCAAGGGACAGGGCGAGAAGTATCAGCTGAGCCCGAAGCGGCTCAAGGAAATCGAGCGTGCGGAAGGCTTCCTCTGTCACAAGACGGTGGATTATTCGAAGCCCGGCGCGCGCGGGCGCAAGAATTCGCGGCAATGCGCGGGTTTCATGTCTGTGATGCAGCACGAGTGGGGTGGTTCCCCGATGATGCAGCTGGCGCAGCGCATGATGGGTGTAGACTTCAAGGACCTTGATCCGCAGCACGAAGCCTACGACAGTTGGGCAGACGTAAAAAAAGCCCACGCGAGACCCAACGAAAGAGAATAGGGGGGTCACCACTCGCCACTCACCACTCTACGATCATCGCATCACATTAGGGGGACTTCTGTGATGGAACAGATATACTTCAATAGGCTAGAGCGAGAGCTGATCTACGTTCGCTTGATGTTGTTGCTGAACACCGCGGTCATGCTGTGGGTGCTAAGCACGAGTGCCGGCGCAGGTCTGTAGGTAGTTCTTCCTCGCACTCGAACAGCGTCATTAGGGGTTCGCCCATCTGCCGCTGGGTCTCCACCATGGGGCACAGCGGGTCGTGCGCCATAAGCTTGCCGTCGTGCTCCGGATCGGGGCCTAGCATCACGTCGTAAGTCCCAGGTTCTCGCGGCATAGTTTTTCCCACATCTCCGGGTGCACCTGTTTAAGCCTTTCCAGCAGCGCGTCTTCGTTCTCCAGGCTGGGTCTTCCGTCCACCTCGCGTTGCCAGCGTTCCTCCGCGGTGCAGGGGAACGACTGATCGCCGGGATCGAAGCCGCGCTCGGATTTCTCGGGTTTCTCTTTCGGCTCTTTCGGCTCTTTCGTATCGAGGAACCGATGCGGCGATTTCCGCATCTCGCGTTCGCTCTCGCGCTTGAGCGGTTCGTGGTGGTCGCCTCTTCGCATTCACGCTTCCTGCCACGCTTCCTTAACGCCTGATCTTAAAGAGGAACGCTTCCGAGGTCGCCTTTCACGGGATGATCTGCCGGGTACTCTGGCTCGCGTATCGTGTCCATCTTGAGTGCGTCGTATTTTTCACCGTCTCCCACCGGCAGCGTGACCAGGCCGATCGCGTGGCCGCCGCTATCGTGGGTATCGTTCTTGATGTTGCGCAGCACATGCGCGATCGCATTGGGCTTGTTCAGGTACGCGGCGACCGGCGCGCCGCTCTGCATCACGACGTGGATTTTCATGTGTTTCACGCTTTCGCGCTTAGAGCATCGAATTCACGGACGCCTCGACCGCGCTCTGTAGGTCCGGGTCGGTGATCGCGGCTCCCGCGTCCTGCACCTTCTGATCCATCACCAGCACCGGCATGATCTGGGCGGCGGCGATGTTGGGCGCCGTGAACACCTGGCTCGCCCACTTGAGCCTTGTGTTATGTGCCGCCACGCTCCTGTCCTCGCCCGAGATGTAGCTGGCGTAGTGCAAGCACGCGATCTGGGTGCGCTGGGAAAAACTCGCATCGCTCATCAACGCAGCCGTCCCCGCATAGTCCAGAGCCATGAGCCCCTCCATATCCCGTCGATGTGCGTATAATTTGCCAGAACATCAGCCGTTCGCGGCGCTCGCGCTGCGCACGAGAGAGCCGGCGATCGCTTGGCACGTTCACTTTGACACGTTCACTTGGGCAGTATCCCGAGAGCCTTGAGGATGTCAGCATCGACGCACTTCGAGAGCAGCGCGTTGACTTCGCGTTGCGCCGCGAACACCGCCTGAAGCTCCCACACTACGACGCCCAGCGCGACCATCACAACGAGGAACGAAGCCAATAAAAGCGGTTCCGGTTTGAGCGCGTTGACCACGCTCGTGATAACCGTCCCCGCCTGCTTGGCTGCTTCCTCGGCAGGCATCGCTCTACCCTAAGCGCTCTACCCTAAGGATCAGTTGTTGCTCGGCCACTGTCCCGCGGCCGGCTCGTTCACCCGCGGCATGGTGCACCACGGAACCGCTCCCGCAGCCGGGCGCGTCCCGTAGTAGAATTGCACGGCCAGTGCTGGTGCCGTGGTTCCATCCGCGTTGAACAGCGTGAGGTCCAGCTTGGGACCGATACCACCGACACCCTCAGAGCCTTGCGGAGTGTTGGTATTCACAACCATGGCGGCAAGCGCCTTGGCAGCCGGCGGGCTCGCCGCAAAGTACCAAACGATCGAGCCCGGCACGGGTCGCGTAGCAGAGCGGGGCATGATGCTTTAGCGCGAGATGCGCCTCCCTGATTTCCGTGTTGAGGTCTTACGCTTCACTTTGGTCTTCACTCTTACTTTAGGTCTCCGCTTAGCCGCGGGTCGCGCGCGGACCGGTTTGCGGGGAGCCGTGGCTTTGCGCTTGCGAGGAGTGCGCTGCCGTGGAACCGGCTCCTGATCCGGTGCTTCCTTTTTTTTCCGCCGCCGCAGCCTCCTTCTTCTTCTTCTCCTCCGCCTCGTCCTCCTTGCGCTCCGCCTCCGCCTTCTCGGCTGCCTCCGCAGCCTCCTTGATCTGAGCGTCACGAACCTCGTCGTGCTCCTTCTGCCCAGCCTCGATCTTCTCCGCCGTCTCCTTCTGGATTTCCTCTTCCGTCAACTTGCTCCGCGCCCGAAGGCTCAAGTCGTCTCCACCACCCTTGCCCGCCATGCTATCCTCCTTGGCAACCAACGAATCGATCGCTCGATCCTAACCTACTTTTTACCACCCGGTATGACCTTCAGCCGCGGCTGCCCCATGAGCCCGCCATCAATCCAATCGCCAAACACCCCACTCCGCGGCGTCGGAAACGTCCGAAACTCACACAACACAACCCCGTCGCGAAACTCCCGGCTAACCGGCACCACAAACCTATACGTCAGGTTCTCGTCAACCTGCCCCTGCATCATCCCAAGCTCAACCTCATAACGTAGCTCAGCAAGTAGCCTTTCAATCCGACCCACCCGGTATTCATCCGCCATGACAGACCCCTTCCCTCGCTCCTACCCAATCTTGCCAGACGAACATCAAATCATCTCCCTCGTGAAACTCATCGAACGATGCCGCCGCGCTACCATCGAACCCCTCACCATCCAAACCTGCGACGAACTCCTCAAATGGCTCCAAGCCGCATCCCTTACCCGCCGTAACGTAGACGGCCGTATGGACGAGTTCCTCAAGCCACCCGTTGCAAATGCAACGCCCGACCCCGTTGCAAAGTCCGTTGCACCCGTTGCAAATGAAGAGAGCGTTGCAAAAGGCCGGCCACCATCCGATATCCCCTCCCCCTCAACTCTCCGATCACGTCGCCTGCGTGACGCACGTAAAGCCGCCGCCCAGAAAATCATAAACGGACCCACATCCTAAAAACCCCACCCCGCCCCACCCCACCACTCAGTTAGACGCCTAACTGATCGCTGATCACATGTTTCACGTGAAACATCGGCTCCGTACGTAGCCACACCCTCCACACCACTATCTCCCCACCCTTTCTCCCCGCTTCGATTGCCGGGGAGATTTAATTTAACCCGCTGATATTCTTACATAAACGGACCCGGAACGAAAAAAATGGCGGCACTTGGAGAAGGGGCCTTGGATTTTTTTCCGATTTCGCTCCGCCCCCCTCCCCCCCCTGCGCCGTCCCGTGGGCGGTGGGGCTGGCGTTGATCCTCCCTGCGGTGCCGGTCTTCTGCCCAATCACCTAACTGTCGAACAATGGGTTATTAGTTCGACAGTCATCCCCAATGATTTCAATGGCTTAACTGCAATCGACCCCGATCATGTGGTTTCACCACTAGATGTAGATGGCGTCACGTCGATCACCCGGTTCCCCAACATCCGCTCCAGAGCCTCAATCGCCGCCTCTAGTTGTTCGTCGGTCATCCCCTTGACGCCTTTGTTCGTGGTTACCTCCAATTCCCGAGGGACCAGCAAAACCAACATCTTGAGGAATATCGCCGGTTGCTCCTTCATAACTTGGTCAATGGCTTTTTGCCCGCCCCGGCGATATGCGTCGGCCATCCCGTTGATCGTGGCAAGGTTCAGCGCCCGCCGCGCCCGGCCGGCATCGCCGCCAGGATTTCCGGACCACCCTTCTGCAAACGTGCCGTTTTTGCGGCGTGCGGGCTTAGAGCGGCCATCTGGGAACTTGCCAGGGGATGCGGGTAGCTGTGGGCTGGTAGGTTCTGGCTTGGGATCGACCAAGCCGGCGGTTGCCTGCTTTGGCTTCTTGGGCATTTGGTGAGATTAGAGCTTGAGACCGCGACCTGTCGAGGCCGAACCCTAGACGCAGCGTCACGCTCGCAGCCGGCGACGTGATCGCTCCCACTGGCGAGCACCGAGGCCGGCGCATGATGGCGGCGGCGACTCTGCCCATGGCGACCAGGACGACCAGGGCGGCTCACCATCTGGAGCCGCGACCGTGGCGCCGTACTTCGCGGCGAGTTCAGGTGTCACCTCGATAGAGCGGACAATGGAGGCAGCACCGTGAGAGCCGAGCTTGCGGCGTCTTGCTTCCGCCGCGTCGGCAGCGGCCCGCAACTGATAGAGCCGAGATGTGGCCCGAACGTCCCGCTTGCTTCCCTTCACTTCGCGAATTCCCGCTTTCTTTCCAAGCGCTTGAGGCTGCGCGCGAGCGTGCGTGATTCGCGGAACGCCCGTCAATATGTCCAGGACATTGACCTATCGACCGGTGGATAACACTGGGGATAACGCTAGAGCTTGCGCCCGGTGCGCGCTTCACACCCCAGCGCTAGAGCCCCGACAAATCGGCAACACTGGCGATGGTTACCAAAGGCAACCGCTTTTAGCGGATTAGGTCCGTTTCGGCCCTCACTTTAGAATGTTCTAATCATTACAAGTTTCATCTGAAACTAATTCCGCCCGGTATTGAGCCGCGTTCACAAAATAATTATTCGCCAGCAATAACAGCGCAATACAGGGCACCATGACGCGCCGTCATATAGATGGAGCGTGACGGGGCGTCATGGATAGGCTAGTGGGGACCGTTTCATCACATCACACAAGGAGTCTACAACATGAATACCTGGACCAAGGCCGGCGACCAGTGGGCGGTGCGGTGCGACCGCGAAGAGGCGCCCGGCGCCCGCGTCGCCGTCACCACCAAGGCCGGCAAGATGAAGCAGGTCACGCTAGGCGA
>Ga0126380_10000029_pt1 | contig 27612 bp, 19 predicted proteins | sample PanSoiMetPlot_26_FD_92544 | JGI IMG/M metagenome (GOLD analysis project Ga0126380, IMG submission 92544) | Tropical forest soil microbial communities from Panama - MetaG Plot_26 | ecosystem: Environmental > Terrestrial > Soil > Tropical forest > Bulk soil | place: Panama | collected 2016-02-17
CAAATTCTTCCAGTACTCTTCAGTTGTGTCCGCTCCCGGAAATCGACAGGACATCCCGATCATCGCGATGTCGACGTTACGCCGTTGCGTACTCATCGTGATACCTCTTCGACCCATCGGAACTTCCACGAAACGCCCCGGTTTATAAGGTTCATTTATGCTTCTGTGGTATTACCTCGCTTCTCGCTCTTGGCTTTTTCCTTTAATGCATCTATTAGATGGGAAATAAAACATTCCAGGCGACCATATTCGCGAACGGCAACGGCGTGCCGCCGACCACGGGCGTCAATATCGTATACAACGCCTCCCTCGGCGGAGCCAAGCTCGATCTGCTGGCCATCTCGCCCTCGACAGGCAATGCCGATCTCGCGCTCGACGGCGCGATCTACCATCGCAACCTGGTGGAAGGCCGCGACATCGTTACCGACGCCGCGCTGACGGGCGCCATGAAAGCGCCTCCGACCGCGTGCGCGAGGGCGTCGAGGCGATCAAACTCACGAGTTTCCTCAAGAACTAAGGTGCGCTGATGCGTCCTTCCGGCTCGGCGCCCAGCGCCTTCAGCGAGATCCGCCAAGTCGAGGTCGATGGCCAGGTCCTGCGCGTGGCACGCCGACGAGGCGATGGTGGATCGGGGCTGCCGCTTCTCATCTTCAACGGGATCGGCGGCAATCTCGAAATGCTCGAGCCTTTCGTCGAGGCTCTCCAGGACATCGAGATTGTTGCGTTTGACGCACCAGGCGCGGGCGACTCACCGGCGCCAACTTTCCCATACCGCTATCGCCGTATCGCGCGGCTCGCCGATCATCTGATGAGCGAGCTCGGCTACGACGGCGAAATCGACGCGCTTGGCGTTTCCTGGGGAGGAGGGTTGGCCCAGCAATATGCCCATCTCTATCCAGGCCGTTGCCGACGATTGATACTGGCGGGCACATCCTTCGGAACGATCATGATCCCGGCGCGCCTGTCGGTGATGACAAAGCTCCTGAACCCGCGTCGCTTCTACGACCCCAGCTATCTGGGGCAGGTCGCACCGGAGGTCCTGGGCGGTCTGATGCGCAGACAGCCGGAGTTGCTCGCCGATCATGTCCGCCCGCCGAACGGACGCGGGTATGTTTATCAGTTGCTGGCGATATGGGGCTGGAGCAGCCTGCCGTGGCTGCATCGGCTGCAGCAGCACACCTTGATCATGGCGGGGTCAGACGACCCGATGATTCCGCTGCCGAATGCAAAAATTTTCAAGTTTCTCATCCCCCAATCGCAACTCGTCATTTTCGACGATGGCCACCTTTTCCTGATTACCAGCGCCAGCAAAGTCGCGCCGATCGTGCGACGATTTCTCGCCTGCGCGACTGCTTCAGCGTCCCCGCAGTGAGGGCCGTCCTTACGGCACGAAATTTGCGAACTCCTTGTTGTCGACTCCCGGTCGTTCGAAACCGGCAGGACAGGCCGATAATTGCGATATCGATATTCCATCGTGCGCTGCTCATCTCGGCATCTCCCCCGCTTCAGACCGTTACATGCACTTTGGTGCTACCGGGTTCATAAGACATGAGGGCGTCAGTCTGTACGCGGACGCTTGCCCGCCGGTTGGCGAGTTTTTTCCAATATGCTCGCGAGATGCGCCAATACGATTTGTTGAGCCTCGATGATACTGACCGACCCCGCGGCCATTTTTCTCGCGATGTCGGTAAATGCGTTCACCAGCTTTTCTTCCAGATCGTCGCCAAAGAGCTTTCTCAAGGCTCTCGACCGGTCAAAGATCATCAGGAAGGCGTGCACTTCGGACGCCAGCAGGCGCTGTATGTGCCTGATGTAACTGTCATCGCCGTGAGGAGTTTTCGGGTCCTTGTGCGCTTTTTCCTGCAAGTCTTTTTTGATGATATCCAGTATTTCATGCAGGAACGACAGCCACGGCAATGTCAGCAGAACAAGGGCTGTCGAGATGCGCCTTTCGCCATTCCGATCATGGCGCCTGGTGGTCTCGCTGGCGGTCGGCATGTTGACGATCTCCGTTGTTCAGGGCAGTCGCTCCATCTGAAATCGTGCGCTCAGGGACAGTAGCCAACACGGTAGTAGACAGGCCCCTCTTTGATGAGTTGGCTGGACTCGTTGACGTCGTAGCGGCCCATCCACTCGATACTGCCCACTGCCCAGGTGTCGTCCAACATGTCCGGGAACGCACGAGGCTTCATGACATGGATGTCATTGTTGCTGAAATAGGGGTCGCAGGCAGGCGGGTCGGGGACAGTCGCCGGCATCGCGCTCGTCGGCGGGCTCTCGTGGCCGAATTGATCGAAAGCGCGGCTTTGATAGTATAAGCGCTGTTCGGCTGCACGCTCCGATCCGCGAAACTGGCGCGTCGAAGTTCGACCGCAGCCGGGGCTTCGTCAAGGAGCTTCGGGACGAAGGCTACGCCGAGGCGCAGACATGGCTCAGCCAGTGGCGAAAGAACAAGGCCGGTGAATATCCCGAGGACGCCGACTACCCGGACGAGCACTGAGCCACGTCATCGTGCTGCCGACAGGATTGAACTGTCGACCTCTTTCCTTACCAAGGATACGCCACACCACATGAGGGGGAAAATCATGGCCAGGCAATTGGCCGCGCTCATGACCGCGGCGATTCTCGCGCTCGTCACGAATGCCGGGCAAATCTGCGCCTATGACGGCATCGTCGAGAAGAAGACGTTCACGCTGGCGAGCTTCACGATCGGCGGCAAGATTATCAAAGATGTGAAGATCGGCTGGGAGAGCTACGGCGCGCTCAATGCGGACAAGTCGAACGCCATCCTGATCACGCATTACTTCTCGGGCACAAGTCATGCGGCCGGCAAGTACAAGGCCGGCGGGGCGCCCGGGTATTGGGACGCGATCATCGGCCCGGGCAAGCCGCTCGACACCGACAAATATTTCATTCTGTCGTCGGATACCCTGGTGAACCTCAACGCCAGGGATCCGACTGTCGTCACCACCGGTCCCGCGAGCATCGATCCGGCGACCGGCAAGCCTTACGGGCTTTCCTTCCCGGTGGTGACCATCCGCGACTTTGTCAACGTGCAGAAGGAGCTCGTCGAAAGCCTCGGCATCAAGAAGCTCGTCGCGGTGGCGGGCGCCTCCATGGGCGCGCTGCAGGCTTATGAATGGGCCGCGAGCTATCCCGACATGGTCGGCAAGCTCATCCCGGTGATCGCCTCCGGCGAGGCTGATGGCTATCAGATCGCCTGGCTCGACATGTGGGGGGCGTCCATCCGGGTCGACCCCAACTGGAACAAGGGCGATTACTACGGCAGGGCCGAGCCGGTTGACGGACTGTCGACCGCGCTCGCGCTGGTAACCCTGCATGCGCAACATTGGACGTGGACCAATGGCCCGTCCCTCGGACGCAAATGGGCCGTCGATGGCAAGGACCCGGCAAGCTGCCTGACCGATTGCCGCTTCAAGATCGAAGCGGAGCTTGCCGCCGCGGGCCGCGCCCGCGCCGCGGTCTCGGACGCCAATCACTTTCTCTATCTCGCCAAGGCCGGCCAGCTGTTCGTTGCGGGCGGCGGCAATCTCGCCGATGGCTTGAAGAAGATCGATGCGCCGGTGCTGCTCATCACCAGCGACGACGATCTCATCTTTCCGACCGACGCGGTCAATGAGACTGCTCAGCTCATCCGCGCGGACGGCACACCGGTCGAGCACGTCAAGATCAAGGGTGGCCGTGGCCATCTCGACGGCGTGTTCGCGATCTCGCAGGCGGGGGACAAGATCAGAGCGTTTCTGGGGGCGAAGTAAGACCGCCCGGATTGGCGTCACTCCGCCTTTATGTTCGCCGCCCGGACCACCTTGGCCCATTTCTCGGTTTCGTCAGCGAGCAGCTTGCCGAAGTCGGCGGGCGAGCCAGGAAGCACACTAACCCCCAAGTCAGCGAACCGTGCCTTCATCCTGGGATCGGCGAGAGTGGCGTTGATTTCTCTATTGAGCCTATCGACGATTTCGGCGGGGGTGCTTATCGGCGCGCCAATGCCGTACCAGCCACTCGCCTCGTAGCCCGGCACGAATTCACTCACGGTCGGGATGTCCGGCAGCGCTTCCGAGCGTGTCGCGGTCGTCACGGCCAGAGGCCGAAGCCTGCCGGCCCTGATATGGCCGATCGACGAGGCAATCCCCTCGAACATGGCTTGAACCTCGCCCTTGATCAGATCAGGCAGCGCAGGCCCCGAGCCGCGATAGTGTACCTGAACCACGTCGACGCCCGTCATCGTCTTAAACAACTCGGTGTAAAGATGCGGTGCGCTCCCCGGTCCGGCTGACGCCATGTTGATCCTGCCCGGATTGGCCTTGGCGTACCCGATGAACTCAGGAACCGTCCTTGCTGGAAAAGATGGATTGACCAACAGCACGCTCGGCGAGCTCGTGATGCTCGCGATCGGTACCATGTCTTGGATCAGGTCGAAGCCAAGCTTCGCATAGAGCGTCGGATTCACGGCGTTAGAGACCGTAACGAAGAGGAGCGTGTAGCCATCTGGCGGCGATCTTACAACCGCCTCGGCGGCGATGTTGCTGGCCGCGCCGGCTCGATTTTCTACAACGACCTGCTGGCCGAGACGCTCCGATAGCGACTGCGCCGTCAAGCGCGCGACCGTGTCAGCGGGGCCGCCGGCGGCATAGCCCACCAGCAGGCGCACCTGTCTTGTTGGATAGCCGTCTAGCGCCCTCGCGATCCGCGACAAGGCTGGAAGCGCCGCGAGCTGCATGAACCGCCGACGGGGAAGTTTCATGCAGTTCCTCGCCTCATTTGACTGACCTCATCCACACCACCTGCCAGATTAGAGCAAGTGGGCGTCGGAAAACCGCGAATACTCCAGCACCCCACTTGCGGCCTGCCGCAAGCCCGAAGTGCGATGACCCCGATCTCCTCAAGGACCCGACCCACGTGGCAGGATATCTTGTTCGCGAGGGTCAGTCAGGAGGTTTTGCATGCGGTACCTGTTTCCCCTGCTACATAGGCCCCTTCCGCATAAGTTCGTGGTCAGTATAATTCGATTGCCCGCAGGCGTGCTGTTTGAGGGTTGCAAATCCCGTGAGAGGTTATGCGACTTGCCCGGAGAACTTTTCTGCAGTGGGCAGCAGGTACCGTCGCCCTGCTGCCCATGTCGCGGATCGTGACGGCGCAAGCCTATCCAACGCGGCCAATTACCCTGGTGGTGCCGTTCGCGGCCGGTGGCGCGGTTGACACGGCGGCGCGCATCATCGCCGAAAAGGTGCAGGACAAGCTGCAGCAGTCGGTCGTGGTGGAAAATCGACCCGGTGCCGGCTCCATGATCGGTACCAATTTCGTCGCGAAGGCAGTTCCTGATGGATACACTCTGCTACTTATCGAGCCTGGTGCTGTTCTGGCAAAATGGCTGAACAAGACCGTATCGTTCGATGTTACCAGTGATTTCTCGCCGATTGCGATGATCGCAAATTCCCCACTGGTTCTGTTCGCCCACCCCTCGGTCCCCTTTCACAATCTCAATGAATTGATCGCCTATAGCAAGGCCAATCCCCATAGACTCTCGGTCGGGACTCCGGGCGTCGGGACACCGCATCACCTCGCAGCTGCATGGTTGAACACGGCGGCGAAGATTGACATCACGCACGTGCCCTACCGCGCGGTGCCGCCGGCACTCAATGACCTGCTGGGCGGACAAATTCCGCTCATATGGGCGTCGCCGGTTGCCGTCATGCCATTCGTCGAGCAGCGAAAAGTGAAGGTCGTGGCAGTTTCGACGCAGGAACGAGACCCGCTGCTGCCGCAGGTGCCAACGGTGTCCGAAAGTGGCGTGCCGGGATTTGACACCGCGAACTGGTTTGGCGTCGCCGCGCCGGCCAGGGTGTCATCGGAAGTCGTCGCCCGCGTTGGCCAAGCGATACAAGAGGCTGCCGAGCTTCCCGATGTCCAGAAGCGCATGTCGGCGCTTGGATTTCATATTCATTTTCGCAATAGTGACCAATTTCGCGAAATAATTGCTGCCGAACATCAGAAATACGGCACCATCATTCGCAAAGCTGGGATTCAGGCGGACTGAAGCGATCCCGCCAGGCGGATCACCGAGAGGCGCTGTGAAGCGCGTGAGAGCGCCGCAGCGCGTGGCTGACGGCTTAGCAGTGTGCGCGCGCGGGCACCCGCGCAGGCCGGGCCAGACGCCGATTCGCCCCGGATCAATTCAAGGGATAACGTCAGGACTTTCTTACTTTTTAGACTTTTTTGCTGCGTTATACGTGTCACGCAACCTCTCTTTGAGAGTCTTGTTGGCCTCCTGATGCGCTTGAAGGATCGCGCGGATTTCCCGAGACGCTCGCAACTGCTTGTTAAGTTCCTTTTGGAGCTTGCCCTTGGCCTTGTCACTGAGCCCTTCCAGTTCCTTGGCCGAATACAGGCAGGACACAATTGACATCGGACGTTCTCCCTCAGCGCTGGTAGTTGACCATCAAGAGGCACGAAAACTCAGCTACGGTTGGATAGCTCATTGAGTGAGACTCGCATCTCCGAGATTGGCCGCTCCGGCTGCATTATCATGCGTTCGAGCACCTCCTCGAAGTCTCGAAGTAGGCGATCGATCGTCCTGGCACGGAAGAGAAACGGCTTGTAGACGCAAGTGCCCACCAATCCATCAGGGCTTTCCCTCAGCATCAGAATAACATCGAATGGCGTCATAGTCACAAGCGGTAGGATCATGTTCGGGTTGGCCTCGACCAAACTGAGCCTGTGTCCGGACCTTAGCGAGGGGCGCAACGTATCATTCTGCAATAATATGAATACGTTAGCTAACGACCGAGGGTTCAGCCGGCGGTCGCGCTCAAGCGTCTGAGCGATCTCCTGGAAAGGAAGATCCTGGTGGGCGAACGCTGCCAGCGTGGTCGCACGGACGCGACGCATAACCTCTCGAGGCCCGGGGGCGCCGCCGAGATTGGTGCGCAGAATGACCGTATTGACCAGCGGGCCAATAAGGGTTTTGGTCCCTGCACGATTGCGATTGGCGACGTTCGTGGCCACCCGCACGTCATCCTGGCCCAGGTAGCGATGCAGCAGCGTCTTCAAGGCCGCGACGAGGACCATGAACAACGTGCCGCCTTCTTCATGGCTAAAACGTTTGGCGGCTTCTACTAAGCTCGCTGGGAGCGTCCACGCTCGCCGCACGGTGCGCAGATCATCGATTGTCCGTCTTGGGGCAGATTTCGCAAGCTGCATGACGGGCAATGGATCGCTAAGCTGCCCTCTCCAGTATTCTAGCTGAGCAACGATCTCCGGGTGTGACTGCCACTGCCGCTGCCAATGCGCAAAGTCCGCGAACTGAATCGCGAGCGGCGCTCGTGCCGATTCCTGTTCGCCCGAGAACGCGTCGTATAAGGCGATCAGCTCCTCCGCGAGCACGCCGAGTGACCAGCCATCGCAGATGGCTTGGTGCGTGCAGATGAGCAAGAGGTATTCCTGCTCCGCTAGGCGCAGCAGGCGAGCCCGAATCAGCGGCCCCTGCGCGAGGTCGAAGCAATGAAGCACCTCACTTTGAATCAGATCGAGCTCCGTAGTGTCCTTTTCCAAACGCGGGAGCGCCCGCAGATCTTCGCATCCCAGCGGTACGGTCAGTTGTGGCGCAATGACCTGCATGTATCGGCCGTCGACAGCGGCGAAGGTTGTGCGCAGAATTTCGTGGCGTCGCACGATTTCGTTGATGCTTCGTTCCAGGCACTCCGCCTCGACCGCCGGCGTCAGGCGGAGCGCATAGAGGACACTGAAAAAGGGAAGGTCAGGCACCGCGTGCTGGAGCTCGCACAACCGTTCCTGTGCGATGGAAGCTGGCCCTACACCATTTTCTCGAGGCATGCGGACAATTGCTGAAGGAGGCCGCGGCGCTCGGCCGGCCTGGATCAAGGTCTCGACATGTTCAGCCATCTCGGCGACGGTGGGTGCCTCGAAAATGCAAGAGACCTCTACCTCGACCTGCATGATTTCGTGCATGCGGATGAGAGCGCGTGTGGCCAGTAGAGAGTCCCCACCCAATGCGAAGAAATCATCATGGACGCCGAGCTGTTCGACTTGCAGCACCTCTGCCCAGATCCCGGCCAGCACCTTCTCGAGCGGTGTCCGTGGCGCGACGGGCGCGCGCTGGAGGGCAGCGTCGGTCGCGAGCCCCAGTTTGGCCGCTAAGCCGATACGCTGCACTTTGCCAGTCGGTCCCTTTGGAATGTCCCTGACGATGTGCACTTGGCGCGGTACCTTGAAGTCGGCGATGCGCGCGCTGGCGAACTGGCGAATCTCTTTCGGCGTTGCCGCAGCGTACGGCCGCAACACAACAGCTGCTGCAACATCCTCGCCCAGGGTAGGGTGTGGAAGGGCAAAGGTTACGGCCTCTGCCACCGCAGGATGATCCAGGAGCACTTCATCGACTTGTTGTGGAGCGATTTTTTCCCCGCCGCGATTGATCATCTCGCGTATGCGGCCCGCGAGAAACAGATAACCGTCGTCGTCGAAATAACCGAGATCTCCTGTCTTGAACCAATCGCCGATAAACGCGGGGTCGGTCGCCCGCGGATGGCCATCATAGCCCGCCATTAAGCTTGCACCCCGCACGACGACCTCGCCGGTTTGGCCGTCGGGCAGCAAAGCTCCTCGTTCGTCCATGATCGCGACATCCAGGATCGTTGGCAGCCCGACCGAACCCGCCTTGCGCTGGCGTGGCGGCAGCGGATTGCACGCGATCGGCGAGGCAGTGACTTCCGTCATCCCGTACCACTCGATCACCGGGCTCTCGAAAGCTCGCTCGAGCTCGGCGAAGATGCGCGGCGGCAGAGAGGCCGACGAGGAACGAACGAACCGCAGGCGGCTACCTGCCAGTCGCTCGCGATTGTGCCTAGCCTGGGCAAGAATCGCTTGGTGGATTGTTGGCACCGCGGAGTACCACGTCGGTTGAAACTCGGTTAGCCATCCAGAGAAGCGACCGACGTCAAATCCGGGGCTGCACACGACACTTGCGCCCGCCGCCAGCGACGCAATCACGGTGGCAAGCAGACCATGCCCATGAAACAAGGGCAGGACATTCAAGCATCGATCGCTTTCTTTCAGTTCGAGTGCCACACCATGCGCGTATGCCGATGTGCAGATGCCGGCGTGGCTCTGCGGGACGATTTTGGACCGCGCCGTCGTGCCCGACGTAGGCACCAGCAGTGCCGTATCGCTGGCGCTGACCGGTTCGTCCGACGATGCGCCCCCTTGCTCTCCCGCGAGCGTGAAAAGACCGGCCATTTGGTCAGCTGCGGCCGACAGCTCGACAACAGGGACCCCCCGCGAGAGCGCCACGCGGCGCGACGGGCAATCACAACCAGCCTGTGCGATCAATGCACGAGGATGCAGATCAGCGAAATATCTTTCCAGTTCGTCGGCCCCATATGCTGGGTTCAGTGGGACGCACGCCGCGCTCGCCGCCACGGTAAGAATCGCCACCGCCAATTCCGGACCATTCGGCAGCACGACGGCGATCCGGTCATGACGACCTATCCCCATTTCCCGCAGCCTGCGCTCCATTTCCTCGATATGCTGATAAAGACGGCCGTAGGTCAGCGGCGTGCGCCCAGGGGCAAGGATCGCCGGCGCGTCGGGAATACGCCTCGCCTGGTGTTCCAGCAGGTGAGGCAGGCAGAGAAACGGAACCGAGGGCCGCGGACAGAAGCAACGTTGGTTCGGCATGGTTGTCACGTCTTGGAAAACTGAGCTGACGCCTTCAGCGGTCGTGATCTCTCGCAGCGGTCGAACTCGCATCCCCCGTCGGATTCAGCGGCAGCGGTTGCATGCCAAGCTCGCGGTAGATTGCGGTCGCGGCCGCATCGAATTCCTTTGCCCTGACCCGATCGCCGCGCCGGGCATGGACCCCGCAAAGGGTCGTGTCGCAAAAAGCAACCAGCGGGCTGGCTTCGCACTCGGTGGCGAGGCGACGCGCGATGTCAAGCTGCCTCTCCGCTTCGTCGAGGTCCTTCGGATCAGACGCCCAGCAAGCCCGGCCGATCAGGAATCGCGCCCATGCCTCGGTCCCTTTCGCCTCCTGCGCCGCCGCGATCTCCACCGCCTGCTTTCCGAGCGACAGAGCTGCTTCAATCCGATGCGCTGACAGGGACACCTGTCCGAGCCGTACCAACAATCCAGGCTTGTCCGATACCATATTCATCTGTTCGGCATCGCTGACTGCCGCTCGGGCGAGTTGGAGTCCCTGCTCCGCACGGCCTGCGCGGGCATAGGCAACAGCAAGGGCAGAGGCGAGCCGGGGGCGGGTGACTCGATACGCCCAGCTGTCGCACAGGTCCAGACCGCGTTCCAAGGCGCTGACCGCCCCCTCGAGCTCGCCCTTGCGCAGGAGCACGGAGCCGATTGAAAGCCAGCCTAGCACCTCGCTCAATGGGTGCTCGGCGCGCTCCGCGATTTCGAGCGCGCGTTTTGCGTGGCTCATACCGGCCCCGAGATGGCCACATTCGATCATGGCAAACACCAACCACATCCGGTTCACGACGGAAGGAATTACGCTCAAGTCGTAGCGGTCATGGCGGAGCTCATTGGGGGTGAATTCGAGGCTTTGCTCGAGCAGTTTGATCGCCTGCCGATATTCGCCAAGCGTGTAATAGCTCTGTGCGAGACGGTAGAGTAATTCACCCAGCAGAGCTTGGTCCCCGCACTCGCGCCCGAGCTGAACCCCGGTCTCGCCAAACTCGATGGCACGACGCTGTTGGCCGATGAAGAAATGATGATTGCATCGGAACGCGGCGTATCGCGCGCTGCGCAGCTTGTCCCCCAGCGAGGCCAGAATGGGATCAAGCTCATCCAGAGTGCGCCCAATCCGATCGGTCTCGCCTAGCGGCAGCAGGGCGTTACGAAGCCCGAAGCGAAGGTCCACGGCCTGTCTGAGATTGTCGGGAGTTTCCGGGAATTCCTTCAGGATCGTCAACGCGCGCTCGAAAAAGCGCGCAGCGTCCGCATTTGCATAAAGCGAGTAAGCCTTGGCACCTGACCGATGCAGATACTCGAGCGCTTTGTCCCAGATAGCACCTCTTTCCGCGTGATCGGCCAACCGCTCGACCTGCTCGCCCAGCCGGTCGGAGTACACCTTTTCCATGGCGTCCACGACGCGCGCGTGAATTTCGCGACGGCGGTCGCGGAGCACTCCGCCGTAGACGACGTCGTGGGTGAGCGAGTACTTGAACGTGTATTGCAGGTCAGGAAAGGGCTGCACTGCATAAAGAAACTCGGCATGCTGCAAATTGGCGAGCAGGCCGGCAAGCTTGTCCTCGGTGAGCCCGCAGATTGCCTGCAACAGGACAAACGGGACATCGTGTCCAATCACCGCCGCCTCCTGCAGCAGGCGTTTCTCGGCGGCAGGGAGCTCATCGATGCGCGCGGCGACGACCGCCTGGATTGTGACCGGAACTTCAACACTCGAGAACGGCTTCGCGAGGCGGTAGTTGCCGCGCGTGCCCTCAAGCACACGCTTGCTGGCCAGCGATCGCACGATTTCTTCGGCGAAGAATGGGTTTCCGCTGGCGCGCTCCGCCAGGAAATCCTTCAACGTCGGCAGAGTCGGGTCTGAGCCGAGCAGGGCCTGCAGGAATTCCGCAAGATGGTCGTTGGCAAGATGGTTGAGATGGAGTTGATGACAATTCGGCCGGTTCTTCCATTCCGCCCTGAACTGAGGGCGGCAACTGACCACCAGGAGCAAGCGAGTGTCCTGTGCCCTGACTACCAGCCCGTTCAGGACTCCGAGAGTGAGGGAGTCGCTCCAGTGGAGGTCCTCGAAAATCGCAATGACCGGCTGCACGCGGGGCTCGCTCACCAACAGCCGGGTGACCGCTTCATACGTGTGCTGGCGATGCTGGAGCGGATCGAGGGACCGAAATGGATGATCGTCTTCCAGCGCATCGAGAAGATCCAGCACTGGCGGAATCACATCCCGGAGCGAGGGATCAAGCGTCGAAATCTTGCCGACCACTTTCTCACAGATCGACTGCGTGCTCTCATGGGCTTTGATCTTGAAATAATGCCTGAGCAGTTCGATAACCGAGAGGTACGGTTTTGCGTGACCGTAGGAAGCAGAGCTGGATTGCAGAACCAGCCAGTCCGCTGTGTCCTGCGAATGGACCACCTCATGCACCAGCCGCGACTTGCCGACCCCAGGCTCGCCGACGATCACCACCACCTGGCCGCGCCCCTCGCGGGCAAGATGTTGCGCGCGGCGGAATTGCTCTCGCTCCCCTATTCGGTTGACGAAGCGCGTTAGGCCCCGTTCGGCGGCGGCTTGGAGGCGCGTTCGAGCGGCGCCAGCCCCCGTCAGCTCATTGATTTCGATCGGATCGGCGAGCCCCTTCACCGGGACCGGGCCGAGCGCCGCAACCGAAACATACCCTTCCGCCAACTGCAGCGTGCTGGCCGTTATGAGCACGGAGCCGGGCTTTGCCATTTGCTCCATGCGGGCCGCCAAGTGCACGGTCGGGCCCACCACGGTGTAGTCCATGTGTAGCTCACTGCCGATGGTACGGACCACGATGTCACCCGAGTTGAGCCCGACTCGGATCGTCACCGGCACGCCATGAGTTCGCTGAACATTGTCCGCGTAGCGGCTAATCGTCTCTTGCATTCGGAGAGCTGCGTAACACGCGCGCAGGGCATGATCCTCATGCGTGAGCGGGGCGCCGAATAGTGCCATGATGCCGTCGCCCATAACTTTGTTCACGGTGCCTTCGTACCAGTGGACCGCTTCGATCATGAGCTCGATCACAGGCTGGATGAGCTTCTGTGCGTCCTCTGGGTCGAGGCCAGCAAGCAACTCCAGCGACCCCTTTATGTCGGCGAACAGGACGGTGACCTGCTTCCGCTCGCCTTCAACGGCGGATTTCGAGGTCAGGATCTTTTCGACAAGATGCTGGGGCGTGTAACTCTTGGGCGAGACAAAGCGAGGGTCATTGGCAATAGGGCTCAGAGCGGTACCACATTGGGCACAGTATTTGGCTGTGGACGAAACCTGAGCCCCACAGATGGCACAAGCACGAGCCAGCGGCGCCCCGCATTGCTCGCAGAACTTCGCCTCAATGGCGTTCTGGTGGTCGCAGCTTGGGCATTTCATTACACGCCCTTGAAGTCACAGGCGAGCCAGATGCGCAGCGTAACTTCGCGCATCGTTGGGAACAAGGCTTATGTCCTGTGGGCGTTTCGGTAGCATGTTCGACGACAAGGCGCAGCGCCGAGAGTCGGCAGTATCAAGGGTGCTCGTGTCGAAATGGCGTTCGCGTGCTCGCGCGTGCCGTGCACGCGTTTCGAACGTGAGGCCATTGACAACTGCTCTTGACGATCGAATGGTGCTGCCGGTCAGGATTGAACTGACGTCGGGGGCCATCCGGCTGAAACGGACTGAACGTCTGGCTTGAGAAAGGTCCCATCTTGCTGCAAGATTTCACCCGCGGCACACGTCGAGACCTGGCCTGAACGGACCCATAGCGGTCTGTGCGGTTGCCGCTGCGCGACGAATGCGAGTGGGCCGGGCCGCAGTCCGGCACCGTATCAATTTGCTCATTTTTTCGGGCCAGTCTGGACCCGCAACGCACGTCTAGCGCACGCCCCTTTGCGGAGGGCAGCATGTCGAAGGCACGAAGCCTGTTGGTTCTCGCCGTGACGACCTGGGCGTTCACCGTCTGCTTTGCCGTGTGGATGATGTTCGGGGTGACCGGTATCCCAATAAAGCGCGAGCTGGGCCTGAACGGAATCCAATTTGGTTTGCTGACCTCCACCCCTGTGCTCACCGGCGCGCTGTTGCGCTTGCCGCTCGGCATGTGGACCGACAGGTTCGGCGGCCGGATCGTGATGTTCGTGCTGCTGGTCGTCTGTGCGGTACCGGTATGGTTCTCGAGCTATGCCAGCCAGCTCTGGCAGCTCCTCCTGCTCGGGTTGGCACTCGGCGTCGTTGGCGCCTCCTTCGCGGTCGGCACACCTTATGTGGCGCGTTTTTTTCCCAAGGAGCAGCGCGGTTTCGCCATGGGGGTGTTCGGCGCCGGCACGACGGGGGCGGCCATCAATATGTTCATCGCCCCGGTCCTGATTGACCACTTTGGCTGGCAGTTCGTTCCGAAGTTTTACGCCGTGGCGCTCCTCGTCACGGCGCTGATCTTCTGGCTGCTGTCGGCGCCGGACGTATCGGCGCCCGGCAAGAGCGGCGCTTCGCTTGGCCAGCAGCTGGCGGTTCTCAAGGACCTGCGGGTCTGGAAGTACTGCCAGTACTACTCGATCGTTTTCGGTGGATTCACCGCGCTGTCTGTGTGGATGCCGCAATACTTCGTGCAGGAGTATGATTTGAGCCTCGCACAAGCCGCGTTGCTGGCTGCATGCTTTTCCCTTCCGGCGGGCGTGTTGCGCGCCCTCGGGGGTTGGCTCGCGGACCGCTTCGGCGCGCACAACGTGACCTGGTGGGTATTGTGGACGGCGTGGATCTGCTTGTTCCTCCTGTCCTATCCGCAGACCGAGTTCATCATCCACACGATCCGCGGCCCCGCCCAATTCCATATTGGTTTGCCGGTGATCGGCTTCACAATATTGCTGTTCGTCCTTGGCGTCGCGTTCGCGTGCGGTATGGCGTCAACCTTCAAGTACGTTGGCGACGACTTCCCGGAGAATATGGGCGTCGTCACGGGCATTGTTGGTCTCGCGGGCGGTCTCGGTGGGTTTTTCCTCCCGATCTTGTTCGGTGTGGTCCTTGATTGGCTGGCAATCAATTCAAGCTGTTTCATGTTCCTTTATGGGGTCGTCTGGGTATCGTTGATCCTGAATTACACGACAGAGGTGCGGCGCCTGCCAGTGATGGGTGAGCGCGTAGTGGCCCGCACTGCGCCGAGTTCCCTGGTACACGCCTTGGCCCCGGCGAAGGCAGGAGAGAGGTCATGAGCCACTTTCTCGAACGTCTCACCTATCTGTCCCGTCGGCGCGAACCTTTCGCGGAAGGTCTCGGCGAACTGCGCGATGAAGACCGTACGTGGGAGGAAGGCTACCGGCAGCGCTGGCAGCACGACAAGATCGTGCGTTCCACCCACGGCGTGAACTGCACGGGCGGATGCAGCTGGAAGATCTACGTCAAGAGCGGCGTCGTCACCTGGGAGACGCAGCAGACGGACTATCCGCGCACGCGCCCGGGCATGCCCAATCACGAGCCGCGCGGTTGCTCCCGCGGCGCGTCCTACAGCTGGTACCTCTACAGCGCGAGCCGCATCAAGTACCCGATGGTGCGTGGGCGGCTGATCGGAGCGTGGCGCGAGGCGCGCAAGACGATGGCGCCGGTCGAGGCCTGGGCATCGATCGTCGCCGACACCAAGGTGCCGAAGCCATACAAGGCCGCGCGAGGGCGCGGCGGCTTCGTGCGCTCGAATTGGGACGAAGTCAGCGAGATCATTGCCGCCGCCAACGTCCATACGGTCAAGACCTGGGGACCGGATCGCATCATCGGCTTCTCGCCAATTCCGGCGATGTCGATGGTGTCCTATGCCTCGGGCGCGCGCTACCTCAGCCTCATTGGCGCTACGCTTCTCTCCTTCTACGACTGGTATTGCGATCTGCCGCCCTCCAGCCCGCAGACCTGGGGCGAGCAGACCGACGTGCCGGAATCGGCCGATTGGTACAATTCGAGCTACATCATCGCCTGGGGATCGAACGTGCCGCAGACGCGCACGCCCGATGCACATTTCTTCGTCGAGGCGCGCTACAACGGCACCAAGGTCGTCGCCATTACGCCCGATTATTCGGAGGTCGCCAAGCTTTCGGACCTGTGGCTTCATCCCAAGCAGGGCACCGATGCCGCATTCGCCATGGCGATGGGCCACGTGATCCTGCGCGAGTTCTTCCTCGATCGCCAGGTTCCGTATTTCCAGGACTACTGCCGTCGTTACACCGACATGCCGATGCTGGTGCGGCTGCGGCGTGAGCACGATCGGTACGTACCCGATCGCTACGTCCGGCAGAGCGATCTCGCGAACGCGCCGGCCTCGGATCGAGCCGCGTGGAAGAGTGTCGCGATCAACGAGAAAACCGGCGACTTTGCCGTGCCACAGGGCTCGATGGGCTATCGCTGGCCGGGCCAGGATGAAGCGAAGGGACGGTGGAACCTCGAATCGAAGGATGGCGAGACCGGGGAGGACGTCAGCCTTGCGCTCAGCATGATCGATCGTCGCGACGAGGTCGTGTCGGTTGCGTTCCCGTATTTCGGCGGACTGCCGCACGAGCATTTTGCCGAGAACGATCAGGGCGGCGACGTGCTCCTGCGCGCCGTGCCGGTCAAGCGCGTGACGCTGGCCGACGGTGAAACTGTCGTCGCGACCGTGTTCGATCTGCTGTGTGCGAACTACGGGCTTGACCGCGGGCTCGGCGGCGCCTGCGCCAGGAACTACGACGACAACGTTCCCTATACGCCGGCATGGCAGTCGCCCATCACCGGCGTCTCGGCCGACAAGGCGATCGCCGTCGCGCGCGATTTCGCCGACAACGCCGAGAAGACGCAGGGACGTTCGATGGTGATCATCGGCGCCGGCATGAATCATTGGTATCACCAGGACATGAACTACCGCAGCATCATCAACTTCCTGATGATGTGCGGCACGGTCGGGGTCTCCGGCGGCGGCTGGGCGCACTATGTCGGGCAGGAAAAGCTACGGCCGCAGACGGGGTGGACCATGCTGGCCTTCGCCCTCGACTGGACGAGGCCGCCCCGCCAGATGAATGGCACCTCGTTCTTCTATGCGCACAGCGATCAGTGGCGCTACGAGAAATTGGCCGTCGAGGGACTGCTGTCGCCGCTGGCCGACCCGGCGCCCTATCGCTGCAGCATGATCGATCTCAACGTGCGCGCGGAGCGGATGGGCTGGCTGCCTTCGGCGCCGCAACTCGCCGTCAATCCGTTGACGCTCGCGAGCGAAGCGGAAAAAGCCGGGGCCGCCGTGAAAGACCATGTCGTCGCGGGTCTGAAGGACGGCCGGCTGCGGATGGCTTGCGAGGATCCGGATCAACCCCAAAACTTCCCACGCAATCTGTTCATCTGGCGCTCGAACCTGTTCGGCTCGTCGGGCAAGGGGCACGAATACTTCCTGCGCCATTTCCTTGGCACGCGTCACGGCCTCCAGGGCAAGGATCTCGGCGAGATGGGAGGCGAGAAGCCCCGTGAGGTGACCTGGCGCGATCCCGCCCCGGAGGGCAAGCTCGACCTCGTGGTCACGCTTGATTTCCGTATGTCGACCAGCTGCCTCTATTCCGACATCGTGTTGCCGACGGCGACCTGGTACGAGAAAAACGATCTCAACACCACGGATATGCATCCCTTCATCCATCCGTTGTCGGCCGCCGTCGATCCCGTCTGGGAATCGCGCAGCGACTGGGAGATCTACAAGACCATTGCGCGTCGCTTTTCCGAGCTTGCGGTCGGTCACCTGGGCGTCGAGCGTGACGTGGTGCTGACGCCGATTCTACACGATACGCCGGCGGAACTTGCGCAGCCCTTCGACGTACAGGACTGGAAGAAGGGCGAGTGTGCGCTCGTGCCGGGCGTCACCGCCCCACAGATCACCGTCGTCGATCGCGACTATCCCAACACCTACCGCCGCTTCACGTCTCTCGGCCCGCTCGCCGACAGGCTCGGCAACGGGGGCAAGGGCATCAGCTGGAATACCGACGACGAAGTGCGCGGCCTCGGGGAGCTGAACTACAAGGTCAGCGACGGCGGCCCGACCCACGACCGCCCTCGCATCGAGACCGACATCGATGCCGCCGAGGTCATCCTTTATCTCGCTCCCGAGACCAACGGAGAGGTCGCCGTCAAGGCGTGGCAAGCGCTGGCCAAGGCGACCGGACGCGATCACACGCATCTCGCCGAGAAGCGTGAGGACGAGAAGATCCGCTTCCGCGACCTGGTGGCGCAGCCACGCAAGATCATCTCGTCACCGACGTGGTCTGGCATCGAAAGCGAGCATGTCAGCTACACGGCGGGCTATACCAACGTGCATGAGCTCATTCCCTGGCGCACGCTGACCGGCCGTCAGCAGTTCTACCAGGATCACCGCTGGTTCAGGGATTTCGGCGAGGCTTTTGCCTTGTATCGGCCGCCGATCGACACCCGTACGACCGTGGACATGCTGGGCAAGCGTAGTAACGGTCACCCCGAGATCGTTCTCAACTTCATCACGCCGCACCAGAAATGGGGTATCCACTCCACGTACACCGATAATCTCCTGATGCTGACGCTGTCGCGCGGAGGACCGATCGTATGGATCTCCGAGGTCGACGCGAAGAAGGCGGGGATCGTCGATAACGATTGGATCGAGCTTTACAATCTCAATGGCGCGCTCGCGGTGCGTGCCGTCGTGAGCCAGCGCGTGCACCAAGGCATGTGCCTCATGTACCACGCACAGGAGAAGATCGTGAACGTGCCCGGTTCACAGATCACCGGGCAGCGTGGCGGCATCCACAATTCGGTCACGCGCGCGGTGCTGAAACCGACCCATATGGTCGGCGGGTACGCCCAGCTTTCCTACGGCTTCAACTACTACGGGACGGTGGGCTCGAACCGCGACGAGTTCGTCATCGACCGCAAGCTCGCCAAGGTCGACTGGCTCGATCACTCCAATCCCGTCGACCTGGCCGTCGAGGAGGATGCGTCATGAAGATTCGCGCGCAGATCGCCATGGTGATGAACCTCGACAAGTGCATCGGCTGCCATACCTGCTCCGTCACCTGCAAGAACGTCTGGACGTCGCGCCAGGGCATGGAATACGCGTGGTTCAACAACGTCGAAACCAAGCCCGGCATTGGCTATCCGAAGGATTGGGAGAACCAGGAGCGTTGGCGGGGTGGGTGGGAACGCCGCAAAAGCGGCAAGATCGTCCCGAAGCAGGGCGGACGCTGGTCGGTTCTCGCCAAGATCTTTGCCAACCCGCATTTGCCCGAGATCGACGACTATTACGAGCCCTTCACGTTCGATTACGAGCATTTGCACATCGCGCCGGAACTGCCGACGGCGCCGGTGGCGCGCCCACTTTCGCTCGTCAGCGGCCGACCGATGGACAAGATCGAATGGGGGCCGAACTGGGAGGAAATCCTCGGCGGGGAGTTCGACAAGCGGTCACAGGACTACAATTTCGAGGCAGTGCAGAAGGACATCTACGGCCAGTTCGAAAACACGTTCATGATGTATCTGCCTCGCCTGTGCGAGCATTGCCTCAACCCCAGCTGCGTTGCTTCATGTCCTTCCGGCTCGATCTACAAGCGCGAGGAGGACGGCATCGTCCTCATCGACCAGGACAAGTGCCGTGGCTGGCGGATGTGCGTGTCCGGCTGCCCCTACAAGAAGATCTACTACAACTGGACCTCCGGCAAGGCCGAGAAGTGCATCTTCTGCTATCCGCGCATCGAAGCCGGGCAGCCCACAGTCTGCTCGGAGACCTGCGTCGGACGCATCCGCTATCTCGGCGTGCTGCTCTACGACGCCGACCGGATCGAAAGCGCCGCAAGTGTGGAGAATCCGCAGGACCTCTATGAAGCGCAGCTCGCGCTCTTCCTCGATCCCAATGACCCGGAGATCGAGGCGCAGGCGCGCGCCGACGGCGTGCCGGATGCCTGGATCGGGGCCGGCAAGCGCTCGCCGACCTACAAGATGGCTGTCGACTGGCGGATCGCCTTCCCGCTGCATCCGGAATACCGAACGTTGCCGATGGTCTGGTACGTGCCGCCGTTGTCGCCGATCCAGTCCCACGCCAATGCGGGTGCGATCGACACGGTCGGCCAGCTCCCGGACGTGCGCTCCTTGCGCATTCCGGTTCGCTATCTGGCCAATCTGCTGACGGCCGGCGCGGAGGCGCCCATCGTCACGGCGCTGGAGCGCATGCTCGCCATGCGCATCTACTATCGGCAGCGCCAGCTCGGCGCGGGCGACGGACGCGAGGCGCTGGCGCAGGCGGGACTCACGGTCGCGCAGGTGGAGGAGATGCACCGCTATCTCTCAATTGCCAATTATGAGGATCGTTTCGTCATCCCGACCAGCCATCGCGAGCAGGCGGAGGATGCGTACGGCCTGCGCGGCTCTTGTGGTTTCACCTTCGGCAACGGCTGCGACTTCGGCCCACCGCACTCGACGCTGTTCGGCGGGAAGATGGGACGCCGCACGCTGACGCCGATCAGGCCAATCGATACGTAAGGAGGCCGGCGATGATCGTGTTGCGAGCGCTCGGTGCCTTGTTGGCGTACCCGTGCGAAGAGGTTCGACAGGCGCTGCCTGAGATCGCCGACGCGATCCGTGCCTCGCCGCTCATCGCGCCGCGCGAGCGCGAAGGTGTGCTGGCGCTGGTCGACGATCTCGCAGCCCGCGATCTCCTGGAGGCAGAGGAACGCTATGTCGACCTGTTCGATCGCAGTCGTGCGACTTCGCTGCATCTTTTCGAGCACCTGCACGGAGACGCGCGCGCTCGCGGACCCGCAATGGTCGACCTCAAACGCTACTATGAGAGGGCAGGCTATGAGCTGTCGTCGAGCGAATTGCCCGACTATCTGCCGGTCGTGCTCGAATATCTCAGCTGCCGCGATCTACGGGAGGCGCGCGCTCTGCTGGGCGACTGCGCCCATATTTTGCGGCGGATCGGCGAGGCGCTCCTCGCCCGCGGCAGCGGCTACGCCGCTGTCCTGCAGGCGCTGCTGGTGATTGCCGGCGAGGCGGCGCTCGATGTTGCCCCCGTGCGCCGCGTCGCGGACCGGGCCGAGGATCTCGATCAGGACTGGTTCGAGCAGCCCGCTTTTGGGGCGGAGCCGGCGTCGGGCGCGGTGCCAATGCCGGGGAAAATGCCGCCGGCCCAGTGAACGCGGAGATCGCCACATGCTGTCCGCCGACTACGTCAACACCTTCCTCTTCGGCATCTATCCCTATCTGTGTCTCGCCGTGCTGCTGATCGGCAGCCTGATCCGCTTCGATCGCGAGCCCTATACCTGGAAGAGCGATTCCTCCCAGTTGCTGCGCAAGGGACAGCTCCGCCTTGGATCGAATCTTTTCCATTATGGCGTGATCATCGTGATTCTCGGGCATTTTGTCGGATTCCTGGCGCCGCACTGGGCGGTTGCTTGGGCTCTCGACCCTGTCGGCCATCAGCTCCTGGCCATGGTGGTCGGTGGCATCGCCGGGCTGGTCGCCATCATTGGTCTCACCATCCTGCTGCACCGCCGGCTTGCTGATCCGCGCATCCGGTTGAACAGCCGCAAGTGGGATATCGCCGTCGCCCTGCTGCTGTGGCTGCAGCTTGCGCTCGGGCTTCTCACCGTGCCGCTTTCGGCCTCGCACATGGATGGAGTCTTGTTCGAGACGCTGACGAGCTACGTCAAGGGGATCGTGACCCTCGACGGCAACGCCGCTGCGCTCATGATGGGCGTTCCGCTGACGTACAAACTGCACGTTCTTCTGGGATTTACCATCTTCCTGGTCTCGCCGTTCACCCGCATGATCCATATCTGGAGCGGCGTCGGCGCACTCGCCTATCTGTTCCGGCCCTACCAGATCGTGCGCACGCCGCGAACAAGAGCGCGAGAGCCGGTGCGATCATGACCGTCACGGTCAATGGAATCGCCATCGAAGTCGGGCGCTGGCCAAGCGCGGAGGTCGCGGTCGTGCGCGAATTGTTGCGTCAGCGCGCGATCGCGCTTGGCCTGTTGTCTGCCGACTCCACCGATCACGACACGATCGACGCTGCCATCGAGCGTCTGCTCGCCCAGGAGGTCAAGGTGCCGTCTCCGACCGAGGCGGAATGCCGGCGCCACTATGAAACTCATGTGAAGGAGTTCCAGAGCGGGGATCTCGTGCACGCTCGGCATATCCTGTTCCAGGTAACGCAATCGACGCCAGTTCCGCAAATCCGCGCTCGTGCCGAACGCACCTTGTCCGAACTTCTGGCAGAGCCGGATCGGTTCGCTGCCGTAGCCCGCGAGCTGTCCAATTGTCCCTCCGGCCAGCAAGGCGGCAACCTTGGCCAGATCGGTCATGGCGATACGGTTCCCGAGTTCGAGCAGGCGCTTTTTCGTCTGGGAGCGGCCGGAATTCTGCGCCAGCTGGTCAAGACGCGTCACGGATTTCACATTGTGGCCGTCGATCGGACCATTCCGGGTGAGAGGCTGCCGTTCGAAGCGGTGCGAGAGCGGATCGCCGAACGCCTCAAGTCGGGCGTCGAAGCGCGCGCGCTGCGGCAATACGTTTCGATCCTTGCCGGTCAGGCGCGGATCGTGGGAGTCGATTTGCAGGGCGCGGAGACGCCGCTGGTGCAATGACGACGGGCGCGGCAGCGAGGCCGCGCTGGTCGCGGGACGGAATTGTCCCAGATATGGTCTGACACATGCTCGGCGATCTCATTGCCAACCTTGACCGTCCGGACGTCACAGCCGCCGTGCTCGCGACGCTGGACCCCGCCGTTGCCGCCCGCCTCGAGCGACGTGCCGCAGCGGCGGCGATGATCGCGCCAGATTTCGTCGCCGGCGCCGTTCGCGACTTCCTGGAGCGTGCCGACGACGAACTCTGGCTCCAGCTCCTGACAATCATGCGCAAGGCGGACGATCCCGGCCTCGTCGCGATCCAGGCGATCCTGGGATGGGTCGTTGCCGATGAATGACCTGCGCCCTGACGCCGAGCAGTTCACCGATGGGCGTTGATTCGCAAATAGCATGCGGACCGGACACGGCGCTGCTACGGCGATTTGGCCGCTGGCAATAGCAACGTGAGTCACGGAAATTGCTGGTGCTGCCGGTCAGGATTGAACTGACGACCTCTCCCTTACCAAGGGAGTGCTCTACCACTGAGCTACGGCAGCTTTTTTCGGGCCCTGGCGCGGCGGCGCGGCGGACGCGCAGGGCCGGCGATGCTTGCCACAAGGGGGTAGGCGGCGCAAGCACGGGAAACCGCGGCCTGCCGCCGCCGAACATGCGTTTTCGGCGCTCGCCGCACGGCCTTGAATCGCGGCGGGCCAGGATGCTGCCGGGACCGGCGGGAGGTTGCGGCCGGCGCCCCGCCATGGTTGAAACCCGGCATGACGGAGCGATCGCGGCGGCGGGAGGCGCGCGAGCAGCGGCTGCAGGCGGCCCTGCGGGAAAACCTCAAGCGCCGCAAGGCCCAGGCGCGCGGGCGCGAGGACGCCTCCGACCGCCCGGCGAGCGAACGCGACGCCCCACCGGTACCGCCGGCGGGGGCGAAATCCGAGGACGAATCTTAGTCGTCCGGATAGGGTTGTCCGGACTTTCGCCGTAATCCCGCGGCGAGTGTGAAGCTTTCGGGCGCCGCTTCGGCGCAAAACCGCGCGCAAGCGCCAGGAGCCAGGGCCACATGGACCGCATTCGCATCGTCGGTGGACGCCCGCTCAACGGCACGATTCCGATCTCCGGCGCCAAGAACGCCACGCTGCCGCTGATGATCGCCAGCCTGCTCACCGACCAGACCCTCATCCTCGATAACGTGCCGCGCCTCGCCGATGTGGTGCAGCTCCAGCGCATCCTCGGCAATCACGGCGTCGACGTGATGCTGAGCGGCAAGCGCGCCGGCGAGGACGAGTACAAGGGCCAGAGCGTGCATCTCTCGGCGGCGAAGATCGTCGACACCACGGCGCCCTACGAGCTCGTGTCGAAGATGCGGGCGAGTTTCTGGGTGATCGCGCCCCTGGTGGCGCGCATGGGCGAGGCGCGGGTGTCGATGCCGGGCGGCTGCGCCATCGGCACGCGGCCGGTTGATCTTCTCATCATGGCGCTCGAGCGTCTCGGCGCCCTCATCGAGATCGACGGCGGCTACGTGGTGGCGCGCGCCCCCAAGGGCCTCAAAGGGGGCGAGATCAGCTTTCCCAAGGTGACAGTGAGTGGCACCCACACGGCCGTGATGGCGGCGGTGCTGGCCAGCGGCACCACCGTGATCGACAACGCGGCGCGCGAGCCCGAGATCGCCGACGTGGCCGAATGCCTCAACAAGATGGGGGCGCACGTGTCCGGCGCCGGCACGTCGCGCATCGTCATCGAAGGCGTGCCGAAGCTCGGCGGGGCGCGCCACAGCGTGGTGCCCGACCGCATCGAGACCGGCACCTACGCCATGGCGGTGGCCATGACGGGCGGCGAGGTGATGCTCGAAGGCGCGCGGCCGGAACTGCTGCAGGCGGCGCTCGGCGTGCTGCAGCAGGCCGACGTCGATGTCTCGTCCACCAACCAGGGCATCCGGGTCGCACGCAACGGCGCCGGCATCCGCCCGGTCGACGTCGCCACGGCGCCGTTCCCCGGCTTCCCCACCGACCTGCAGGCCCAGATCATGGCGCTGATGACGCGCGCCAGCGGCACCTCGCGCATCACCGAAACTATTTTCGAGAACCGCTTCATGCACGTGCAGGAGCTGGCGCGGATGGGCGCTCGCATCCAGCTCGACGGCGAGACCGCCACCATCGAGGGCGTCGAGCGGCTCAAGGGCGCGCCCGTGATGGCCACCGACCTGCGCGCCTCGGTGTCCCTGGTCATCGCGGCGCTCGCCGCCGAAGGCGAGACCATGGTCAACCGCGTGTATCACCTCGACCGCGGCTTCGAGCGCCTCGAGGACAAGCTGTCGCGGTGCGGCGCCGAGATCGAGCGCGTGAGCAGCTGACCTCCGGCGCGACGGTGATCGATCCGGCCGTTCGTGTGAGACCCCCAACTTGTCCCTCCCTCTTTCAGGGGAGGAAAGAGCTTGCGGCCCGCGGGGCGCTTCGACCGATACGCCGTACGCGCGGCTTGCTCCTCCCTCCCCCTGAAAGAAAGGGTTATCGCATATGCGTCGCAAGCATCTCGGCTGCCATCCCGGGCGCAGCGCAACATCCCCGGGTCCGCGCCACAGCGCGGCCCGGGGACAAGCTTGCCCTCGGGCGCGCGAAGCGCGACCCGAGGGTGGTGCGCTGCAGACCCAGGATCCAAGTACCCCGGCTTTAGAAAAAAGGCATAGCAGGGGCACTTGGATCCCGGCTCTCGCTGCGCTTGGCCGTGATGACACGGAGGAAACGGCGCCATATGCGATAGCCCTGCCCTGAAAGGGGGGAGGGGGTGGGGGTCGCGCCCCTCGGATGAGCAAAATATGGGCGGCGACCGCCGGCGCCGCGAAAATCATGGCGCCGGGGCGCGCAAGCCGGATATGACGGGCCCGTGTCGCTCCGCCCGCACCACCGCATCGTTTTCGCCTGTCGCCATGGCGTGCTGCCGGCATGGCCTGCTGAGGGGGCAGGCAGCCGATGGGCCTGATCGACGCCATCAGCCTCAGCATCCTGCTCGGGGCGCTTCTCGTTTTCGCCGGCATCCTGTCGAGCCTGGTGGCGCTGCGCTTCGGCGCGCCGCTGCTGCTCGTCTTCATGCTGGTCGGCATGCTGGCCGGGGAGGCCGGGCCGGGCGGCATCAAGTTCGACGACGTCCAGCTCGTCTACACGGTCGGCTCCATGGCGCTGGCGGTGATCCTGTTCGACGGCGGCTTGCGCACGCGCGCGCAGACCATCCGCAGTGTCGCGCTGCCGGCGTTCCTGCTTGCCACCGTCGGCGTCCTGATCACGGCCGCGCTCACCGCGCCGGTCGTCAGGCTCACGCTCCCGTTGAGCTGGACCGAGGGGTTTCTGCTCGGCGCCGTCATCGCCTCCACCGACGCCGCCGCCGTGTTCCTGCTCCTGCATGCGCGCGGCCTGCGCCTGCGCCCGCGGCTGAGCGCCATTCTCGAAGTGGAGTCGGGGAGCAACGATCCCTTTGCCATCTTCCTCACCATCGTCCTGGTGGAGTTCCTGCTGCAGGGCGGGAAACCTTGGGAGGACATCGCGCTCACCCTCGCCGAGGAGACCGTGTTCGGCGCCCTCATCGGCGTGCTCGGCGGGAGGGCGCTGGTATGGGCGCTCAACCGTCTCACCTTGGCGCAGGGTCTGCACGCCCCGTTCGTGGTCACGAGCGCGCTGGTGATCTTCGGCCTGGCGGAGGTCGCGAACGGCTCCGGCTATTTCGCCACCTACCTCGCCGGGCTCGTCGTCGGCAACCGGCCCACGCGCGCGCACAACACGCTCGTCGTGTTCCTCGACGCCGTCACATGGCTGGCGCAGATCGTGATGTTCCTGTTGCTCGGCCTGCTGGCCTGGCCGCAGCGGATTCCGCAGAATGCGCTGGCGGCGCTGGCGGTGGCGGCGACGCTGATGCTGGTGGCGCGCCCGGCGGCGGTGTTTGCCTGCCTGGCGCCGTTCCGCTTTTCGCTGCGCGAAAAAATGTTCGTCTCCTGGGTGGGTCTGCGTGGCGCCGTCGGCATCTTTCTCGCCTCCATCCCGTTGCTGGTCGGCTTGCCCAACGCGCACATTTTTTTCGACGTCGCGTTCGTGGTGGTGCTGACGTCGCTGCTGATCCAGGGCTGGACGATTTCGGCCGCCGCACGGGCGCTGCAGGTGGCCTTGCCGCGCAGCGACCCGGCGCCGCGCCGCGTCGAGCTCGACCTGCCGGGACAGCTCGAGCAGGAGCTGGTCGGCTACGCGGTGGGGCAGAACAGCCCTTATCTGCGGCGGCGCCTGGCGCCCTCGTGGGCCAAGCTGAACCTGGTCATCCGCCAGGAGCGCATCCTCACGCCCGAGGAGGCCGGCGACGTGCGCGAAGGCGACTATGTCTACTTCCTGGCGCCGCCCGAGAAGGCGCAGATGCTCGACCGCTTCTTCGTCGACATGCCGCCGCCGAGCGCGCCCGATCCCCGCCTGGTCGAGGATTTTTTCGTCTCGGCCGACGTGACCCTGGGCGCGCTGGCGGAAATCTATGGGCTCGTGGTCGCGCCGGAGGATGCTGTCGTCACCCTGGCCAACCATTTCGTCGCCTGGCTGGGCCGGCCGCCGAAGCAGGGCGAGGTCCTGCCGCTCGGGCCCATCGTGCTGGTCGCCCATACGGTGGTCGATGGCCGCGTCACCCAGGTCGGCCTGCAGCTTGCCGAGCCCGAGCCCGACTCGTGGTTTGGCCGGCTGAAGGCGGCGGTGCGGCGCATGCTGTCGTGGGGTCGCGCGTGATCACAACGGGCGCCACGGAATGGTGACGCTCCCGTCCGTGGTGGTGACGTTGATGGTGGCGACGCCGAACACGTCCGCCAGGCGATCGGGCGTCAGCGCCTCGCCGGGCGGCGCGTCGGCCACCAGGCGGCCGCGATCCATCACAATGACGCGGTCGGCGAAGCGCGCCGCCAGCAAGAGGTCGTGCACGATCGCCAGCACGGCGCCGTGCGCGGCGCCATGGCGCAGCAGCCCCATGACGGTGAGCTGATGGCGCGGATCGAGCGAGGCGGTCGGCTCGTCGGCCAGCAGCACCGGCGCTTCGGTGGCGAGCGCCCGCGCCAGCGCGGCGCGCGCCCGCTCGCCGCCCGACAGCGTGACGATCGAGCGCTCGGCGAGCCCGTCGATGCCGGTCGCGCGAAGCGCGCGTTGCACCGCCGCGCGGTCCTGTTCCGACGGCGGCGACCAGGCATCGGCATGCGGCTCGCGTCCCAGCGCCACCACCGACGCCACCGGCAGCGGCCAGTGGAACACGTGGCCCTGCGGCAGGTAGGCGATGTGGCGGGCGCGCTCGCGC
>Ga0126380_10000030_pt1 | contig 27533 bp, 22 predicted proteins | sample PanSoiMetPlot_26_FD_92544 | JGI IMG/M metagenome (GOLD analysis project Ga0126380, IMG submission 92544) | Tropical forest soil microbial communities from Panama - MetaG Plot_26 | ecosystem: Environmental > Terrestrial > Soil > Tropical forest > Bulk soil | place: Panama | collected 2016-02-17
GCCCTGAGCGGCGGCTGCCTGTACCACGACGGAACTATCCAGCCTGCCAGCACAGCGTAACCGCTGCGCCGGCGTCGCACGACAAACCCCGGCGCGCCCGCCGGTCGCGCCGATGCTGGCAGAACTGCCCGGTCCGTACCCAGGCCGGGTTCGGACCGGGCCTATTCGGTGACCTGTAAGGTCAGGTGCCGTTTCGGTTGCCGCAGGGCAGCAGGATGGGCCCGGTGCCGGGGATGGCCTGCGAGCGCGCCTCCGCGAGCAGGGCGGCGGCAGCCTGCTGGCCGCTCTCGCCGGTGCGCCATATCCGGGCGGCGATGAGCCCGGTCACGATCGGGGTCGAGAAGGACGTGCCGCTCCACTTGGCCATGCCGTAGAAGTTCCTTACCTCGCCCCTGTACGGGTCGTCTTGGCATCGATAGGGGCCCGTCGCGAAGGCGTTGATGAGGTCCCTGCCGGGCGCGTACACGTTTACCCAGCTGCCGTAATTGCTAAAGCTCGCGCGGTTGCGCCAGTCGGCAGCGAGCGCGCCGACGGAGACCGTCTGCGGCAAGGCGGCCGGCCAGACCGGCCGCCGGCCGCCGTCGTTGCCGGCCGCGACGACGCACACGGTCCCCTCGTACTGCCGGTGGATGAGGTTCAGCCACCGCTCGAAGGCGGCCAGGGGAATATCTTGCCTGGTCGGTGCGGTGATCGACAGGTGGAAGATGTCGACGCCGAGCCCAAGAGCATGCCTGAGCTGCCGGACCAGCCGGTCTTCAAGCGTGCTGCCCGCGATCTTGAAAATGTTCGCTACGATCAGCTCCGCCTTCGGCGCCATGCATCGCACGACACCGGCGACAAACGTCCCGTGTCCCGTGTATTCAGGAATCTTCTGTACGCCACCGGCCGGGTCCGCTTGTCGCGTAGTCTCCCAGGGCTGGATGTTCCCGTCCGGATCGCGCCCGCGCCGAACGTCTCCGGCCAGCCAGGGGTGATCCACGGCGTGGTCTTCGAGCAGGCCGGTGTCGCCGATGTAGACCAGCACCCCTTCACCGCTGTTTTCCGTGCAAATCCCCGGGTAAGGCTCGATTTGGTCGTACACTTCCTGCGGTTCCGTGGCGGGGCAGGGGCCGACCGGGGCGACGGTCAGAACGTGATTAGGCGTCACGATCCCCTCACCGAACTCCTCGTCGATTGCCTGGCAGGCCGCACGCACCGTAGGCGTCTCACCTCTAAGCGCCTTGATCTTCGGGTTCTTGGCCCGTTCGAGAGCTAGGTGCACGATGCCCTCGATGATGCGGGTGACCTTGCTGCGATCGGTCGGCTGCCCGAGCCTGACCTGGACGCGCTCGAGGTACTCATCGCGGACGAGGAGCTGGTACTCGGCGTACATGTAGGCGATGCCGCCCTCTTCGTCATGCACGATTACGATGGCGGGGCCGTTGGCGCCCTTGGGGCCCGAGGCGGCGAAGGCGTCTCTGATGCGCTCGGCCTGTCCCCTTACCTTTCCCACCAATCTCGGAAATTGCTCTTCCTGCCGTTTCACAAACCCCTCCCAAATTGGGGCGCAAGCGCCGATCCGGCTCCGGATCCGCGGTCAGGCCGTGGCTGCGGGCGGGCTGGCGAAGAAGCCCATAGCCCGGACACTCCTACAGAGGCTTTGGCGGTGCCTGATGATACATGATGAGCCTCAATATCGATCACTCTTTGTATTGAACCGTTTACAGAAAGTCAGTGCCAAGCAGCGCGAGAATGACCCGGCACAGTGCGCTGCGGATATACCCGTTAGACCATGCCAATTCAGGAGCCTAGGATCGGCTTTATGGCTCGCGAGGTCCCGGCGGCCACTTCGGGCCGGCCCGAAGTGGATGACCTGCTGCCGCTGACCTTGTCGCGTCCTCATGAGGCATTGGCTAAGGCGCGAATGATTTTGCGGGGGCAGCCGAGCACATACGAGGCGTCTGTGGCTCATCAAGCCGCGGGAATCGTGTTGCGCGAGTTCGGTGACGTCGCTGCCGGGATCGGTGAGTTGCGAATAGCGCTGCGCCTGGCTCGCCGGACCGGATCGGCGAGGCGCCAGGCTGACGTGCTCGCCAGCCTGGCCGTGGCACTGGTCTACGCCGGCCGGACCGCAGCCGGGCTGTCCGCCTTCGACCAGGCGCTCCGGCTATCGAGCGGCGTGCAGGCGGGACGGGTGCTGCACCGGCGCAGCGCCGCGCTGCTCGCTCTCGGGCGGCATACGGCGGCTTTGGAGGACGCGCGCCGCGCGGCCGCGATCCTCCGGCGGTCGGATGACAAGCTCTGGACGGCACGTGCGGCGACTGCCCGCGGGCTGGCTTACCACGCGATGGGGATGCCCGCGCGGGCGGACGCCGCATTCGCCGAAGCTGAAACATTATTCGCCGAAACCAGCCAGGTGCTTGAGTCCATCTACATGGTGCATAATCGCGCACTGATTGCCTACTCGATCAACGACATACCGGCGGCGCTTTCTTATTTTGCCGAGGCTGCCTCTCGTTACGAGCCGCTCGATGTGCTGGTGCCCGATCTCACCATTGACCGGTGCACGGTGCTGCTGGCGGCCGGATTGGCCGACGACGCGCTAGCCGAGGCCGACGCCACGGTCGATGAGATCGACCGGGTCCACGGCCAGTCGACCAAGAAGGCCGAACTCCTGTTGGTAGCGGCCACCTGCGCGCTGGCCACAGCGCAACCGCAGACCGCCCTGGACCGGGCGCTGGCTGCCCACCGGATGTACCGGTCTCAGCACAACAGCTGGCGGCTGGCCCGCACCCGGCTCGTACTGGTCCAGGCGAAGTACGCGACGGGTCAGGTGACAGGGCAGTTGCTTCGCGAGGCAAACTGGGCGGCCGCGCGGCTGGAGGCACTCGGCTCTGGAGGTGCCACCGAGGCACAGTTGATGGCCGGGCGGGTGGCGCTGGAACTCGGCCGCCGCGCCACCGCCGACCGGCATTTCGGCGCGGCGGCCCGGAGCCGCCGGCGCGGCCCGGCAATGTCACGCGCCCGCGGCTGGCTGGGTGCGGCACTGCGGGCGCAGGCCGCCGGACAACAGCGGCGGCTGCTTGTCGCGTGCCGCCGCGGGCTCGAGGTCTTGGACGAAAACCGGTTCACCCTCGGCGCGTCGGAACTGCGCGCACAGGCCACCGCGCACGGCGCCGAGCTGGCCCTGCTGGCGCAACGCCACGCGACGCGAGCGCGCCGACCGCGGCTCCTGCTTACCTGGAGTGAACGCTGGCGCGCCACCGCGCTCGCGGTCCCCGCGGTGCAGCCGTCACCCGACGCGGAACTCAATGCTGGGCTTGCGGCGCTGCGCGACGTTTCCAGACGGCTGGATAAGGCAGGGCAGGAGGGCACGCCGGGCGCAGCCGCCCAGCGGGAACAACTCCGGCTCGAACGCGAACGGCGACGACTCGAGGGCGTCGTGCGCGAGCGTGCGCTGCGAGCGCCCGGTATCGCGGACCAGGGCCCCGCCATCTTCAGCATCCCGGAGCTGCTCGAGACGCTCGGCCCCACCCGGTTGATCGAGATCGTCGACGTCGACGGCATCCTGCACGTCCTGGTCTGCGGGAGAGGAAGGGTCCGGCAGTTCACGGCCGGGCACGCCGCGGAGGCTACCCAGGCCGCCGCGTTCGCCCGCTTCGCACTGCGCCGCATGGCCCGCAGCCGTCCCGAGGACGACCTCGGCAGCTCGCTTGCCATCCTGAAGGCGGCCGGGCCCAAGCTCCAGGACGCGCTTCTCGGTCCGGCCGCCCGGCACCTCGGCGACGGGCCCGTGGTTATCGTCCCGCCCGGCAAGCTGCACACGATCCCCTGGACGCTGGTTCCCGTGCTCAGCGATCGCGTGGTCAGCGTCGTTCCCTCGGCGCGCGCATGGCTGCGGGCACGCACCGCACCGCCGCCGGGCCGGCACCACGTCACGCTCGCCCGGGGGCCGGGCCTGACCACCGACGGTGCCGAGCTGCCGGTGGTGGCGGATTTGTATGACGACGTCACCACGCTCGCCGGGGGCGACGCTACCGCGGAGAAGGTCCTCTACGCGCTCGACGGGGCCTGGCTGGCGCACATCGCCGCGCATGGCGTCTTCCGGGCCGACAGCCCGCTGTTCTCCTCGCTGCGCATGCAGGACGGGCCGTTGACCGTCTACGACTTCGAGCGGTTGCGCCGCGCGCCGTACCGGCTGGTCCTGTCAGCCTGTGATTCCGGGGTGCTGGCGCCGACCGGAGCCGATGAGCTGCTCGGCCTGGTCAGCAGCCTGCTGCCGCTGGGCACGGCCGGGATCGTCGCCGCGACTGTCCAGCTGAACGATTACGCCGTGGTGCCGGTGATGCTGAACCTGCACCGTCATCTCCGGGCCGGCCAGACCCTCGCGGAGTCGATCTACGCGGTCCGGAGCGCGCTCACCGGCGACCCGATCCAGGAGGCGACAGCCATGTCCCTGCTGGCCCTCGGCGCGGCATGATTCCGCGTCGCGGCGGCGCTTACGGGCGCGATTGGGCGCAGGTCAAAGCGTGATCCACCCGGTGAGCACATCGGCGCTGTCCGCGGTCCGGCAGCGCAGCCGGAACGGGCCGGCCGGGATCGGATGGACCGAGAAGCAGCCGATCTCGTCGCTGGGGACCGATGTTTCCGCACCCTCGCGGGTTTCGACTTCGATCATGGCGGCCTGGGCCGGGACGACCTGGCCGAGCAGCGAATCCTCGGTGACCTCGAGTTCTATCGTCAGGCGGGGGGAACTGAAGGTGAGCGCCCGGATCGATGCGGATTCGGCTCGCGTCGCCGCGGCGGCACCTACGCCTTGCGTCGAGTCGTAGGTAAGCAGGGCCAGTTCGGTGTCGATGTTGCGCCACGTGAACGCGTTCTTGGCCGCCTCCACCCACTCGGGCGGCACGGCCTGGCGGTTTTTGATGGCCTGCCGTAGCGCCGCAAGGAGAACCTCGTCTTCCAAGCCGTCAGTCACCACGCTCACCTCTCGTCCGGTTGACTCCGGTGTTCCAGGCGCTGCTGTCGGCGATGGCCGCAACGTGCGGGGAACGGCGCAGCCGTTCGAGGCAGCGGGCCCGCATGGGTCCGATGCTGCCCACCGCCACGCCCAGTGTCGCGCTTATCTCGGCGTAAGCGCATGGGGGGTCACAGATAAGCATGGAGAGCAGTTCGTGGCAGGAGGGTGAAAGCTCGGCGAACGCGGCGCGGAGTGCGGCGTCGCGTTCTGCGATGAGGATCTCCTGCTCGATCATCGCGGCATCGGGGTCTGGCGGCATCAGGTCCTCCGCTGGCAATGCGGCATGGTCATTTCGGTGCCCTGCTCGCACAACACGAAGGCATTCACGTTGGGTGGTCGTCGCCAGCCAGCCGGGCAACGCTGCGGGCTCGCGGAGACTACCGATGCTCTCCACAAGCAACAGCCAGACGTTCTGACCGACGTCGTCGATGTCCTGGCGGTCCAGCTGGTAGCGCAGGCAGATCGACCACACCAGCGGGGAGTACCGCTCGATGATCTTGTCCCAAGCGCCTTGGTCGCCGGCGGCAGCGTGGGTCACCAAGGCGATGACCAACGGATCGTTACGCATAGCCGTCCTTGCTGCTCGTGCCTCTCTGCCGTTCTGCCGTCCTTGCTGCTCGTGCCTCTCTGCCGTCCTTGCTGCTCGTGCCTCTCGTTCCATCTCGCGCACCGGAACTCATCAATACAGAGGCCGCACACCGCCGCCGTGATACAGCGTCCGGCGAATTGATACCGCCCCGCAGCCGAAGCGTGCCCATGTATCAAACTCCGGCGCAGCTCCCTCTACTCAGCGACGGCCTTTTCAGGCTGGCAGGTCCCACGGGGGAGGTCCCATGTCGCTGCGCCGCGAGCACGCTCGCATCGCTCTGGCCACCATCCGGCTCGTCAATGGCGCGCTGGCGCTGCTGGCTCCGGGGGTGATGCTCCGGCGCCTCGGGGCTGACCCGCGCACCAACGGGGTGGCCGTCTATCCGTTGCGGATGTTTGGCATCCGCACCGTCGTACTCGGCGTGGAGCTGCTCGCCGGCGGCTCCACGCAGCAGCAGGGCAAGGTCGGCGTTGTCATCCACGCTGCGGACGCGGCGTCGGCGATCACGGCGGGGCTGCGACGGCAGTTGCCCCCGCGGGTCGCCGTCGTGGCGGCCGGGATCTCGGTAACCAACACCGCCCTCGCCCTGACCATCGCCAGGGAAGGCATGAACGGGGGAAATGATCATGCCGCACCAGATCGGGGTCACGATCCGGGCGCCCGTCGCCGCGGAGCGGGTAGCCGAACTGCGCCAGTGGCTCGCTGAAGCCGGGAAAAAGGGCCTGGGCGAGGCGCCGTTCGGCTTCGCCGGCTGTCGCGGCCTGCACTTCGCCAGGTTCTACCTGCTGGAGGAGACGGCCGACCTGACGGGCCGGCCGATTCCGGCGAGCCTGGTCTTCATGAGCGAGGTGGACGCGCCGCTGCGGCGTCACCTGGCCGACCTTGCCGACGTCGCAAAAGAGGGCATTGACCAGGCCTTTCAGCATTGCACCGGCTACCCGGGGCCGGGCGGGCGGCGGCGGCAGCGGATCGCCTGGCTGCGCCGGCACCGGGTCCGGGCCAGCGCCTTCTACGTGAACACCGTGGGGCGCGGCGTGGCGCAGATCCGCCAGGAGGCAGCGCTGCGCGAGGCGCTGGAAAGCCATCTCGACCGGCATGACCACACCGGCCGCACCGCCACCGAGGTCCGTCGTGAGCTGCAGGCCTTCGTCGCCGGGCACGCCGATCTGGCCTGGGCGGCGAAGCCGCCGGCTCGGCCGTCGCTGTTCTTCCGGGCGCGCGAGGCCCTGCACATGGTCGCCGTTCCGGCCCTGCTCCTCCTCGCGCTGCCGGTGCTGCTCCCGGTCATCCTGGTCTGGGCCGTGCTGCTCCGGCTGGACGAGCGCCACGACCGCCCGTTCACGCAGCGCCCGGGGCTTGCGCACCTCGAGGAGGTTGCCGACTACGAGGACTTCAGCACGCAGAACCCATTCGCGGTGGCCGGCCTCCTCCGGCCCGGGCGGCTGCGGCAACTAACCTTCCGCGCGGTGCTTTTCCTCACCGATTACGGGGTCCGGCACATCTTCAACCACGACAGCCTTGCCGGGGTGAAGACGATCCACTTCGCCCGGTGGGTTCCGCTCGACGGCTGGCGGCGGATGACCTTCTCCAGCAATTACGACGGCGCCGTCGAAGCCTATAACGACGACTTCATCAACATTATCTGGTGGGGTCTCAACGCTACGTTCAGCAACGGCATGGATTACCCGCCGACCCGGTGGCTGTTTTTCGGCGGCGCCAAGCTGGAAGAGCAATTCAAGAACACCATCCGCTGTCATCAGGTTGCGGTGCCCGCGTGGTACGCCGCCTACCCAGAGCTCAGCGCGGACAACATCGAGAACAACGCCCAGATCCGGGCGGGCCTGCGCGGCGAGATGAGCCCCGCGCAGGCGCAGCAATGGCTCGCTCGCCTGTGAGGAAACAATGGGCACGAAACTCGACCTCGACGATATCCAGGGCCTGATCGCCCGCGGGTACCGCTCCCTCCCGTACGCCCGGTTCACGATCTTCGCCGCCCACGACGCGGCCGCTGGCCACGCGCTGCTGTCCTGGCTGCTGCCCCGGGTCACCCCGGCGGGCAGGTCCGCCGGCGACAGCGCGCTGCACCTCGCGTACACGGCGGCCGGCCTGCGGCGGCTTGGCCTGCCCGAGAGCGTGATCGCCGGGTTTTCTGCCCAGTTCATGAGGGGCATGACCGGCCCGAACCGCAGTCGCTTTCTGGGCGACGTCGGGGAGTCCGACCCGCACTACTGGGCCTGGGGCGGGCCGCAGGAACCACCCGTTGAGGGCCTGATCCTGTTGTACGCCAACTCCCCGGAGGTCCTCGACGCCAGGCAGGCGGAACTGGCCACCCGCCTCGACGGGCTGGCCATCCGGCAGGTCACCGTCCTTGACACCCTCGAACTGGGCAACAATGAGCCGTTCGGCTTCCGCGACGGCATTTCCCAGCCGATCATCCAGGGCCTGCCCAAGGCCAGCGGGGCCCCGCCCGCCGGGACGCCAGGCGGTCGGGTCGTGCCGGCCGGTGAGTTCGTGCTCGGGTACCCGAACGCCTACGGCCAGCTGACCAGCCGGCCGCTGCTGCCGGCCGCCGACGATCCGCGGCGCCTCCTGCCGCGGGATCCGGCCGGGAGCGGCGCGGCCGACCTGGGCCGCAACGGCTGCTATCTGGTGCTGCGCCAGCTCGAGCAGGACGTTGATGCGTTCTGGAGTTATGTCCGGCAGGCGACCGCGCAGCGGGACGGCTCCGCCGACACCGGCCGCGCGATCGCCCTGGCCGCGAAGATGGTCGGCCGGTGGCCGAGCGGCGCTCCCCTGGTCAAGGCGCCCGACCGGGACAACCCGCAGCTCGGCGGCGACAACGACTTCGGCTACTACCGCACCGACCCCCTGGGGCTCGCCTGCCCGCTCGGTGCGCACGTCCGCCGGATGAACCCGCGCGACTCGCTCGATCCACGGCCGGGTACCGAGGCGTCTCTCGCGGTCAACGACGGGCACCGGCTCCTGCGCCGGGGCCGCAGCTACGGCCCCGGCGACGGCACGCCGGCGGCCGCAGGTAGAGCAGGTAGAGACAGTCATGCAGAACGATTGGTGCGTGCCGACGTGGCGCCGCCGCGCGCGACGGGCCTGCATTTCATCTGCCTGGTTGCCAGCCTGATCAGGCAGTTCGAGTTCGTGCAGCATACGTGGCTGAACAATCCGACGTTCCACGGCCTGTACGACGACACCGACCCGCTAATCGGAAACCGCTTGGGCTGCGGTGCCACGTTCACCGAACCGGCGCGCCCGGTCCGGCGGCGCTATCGCGGCCTGCCCCAGTTCGTGCGGACCCGGGGCGGCGCCTACTTCTTCCTGCCCGGCATCTCCGCCCTCCGCTACCTGGACCAGCTGTCGGCCGGGGCACGCTCCGGGTCTTTCCCCCTCATCCGTGACGAGGTGACAACATGAGTAAGAACCAGCCACAGGGCTACCACCAGTCCGCGTTCTGGACCCTCTACGACAAGGCCGCCGAGCTCGTCGATCGCAAGATCGGCTGGCACCGGCTGCCGGTGCCGCTGGGGCTCGCGGTGCTTATCGGGATCCGCGACGTCCTCCGGAAGCGCAACCTCTACGACACCAGCGCGCTGCCCGCGGTGAATCCGCCGCCGGTGCCGCCCGCCACCCCGCAGACCCGCACCACCCGCAATCTCGACGGCACGTACAACGACCTGAGCCAGCCCCGGATGGGGATGGCCGGGTCGCGGTTCGGCCGGAACGTGCCGCTCGACCGCACCGAGCCGGAGCCGCTGCCGCAGATGATGCAGCCAAGCCCGCGCGAGGTGAGCCGCGCGCTGTTCACCCGCACCGAGCTCATCCCGGCGACCTCGGTCAACGCGCTCGTCGCGGCCTGGCTGCAGTTCATGATCCACGACTGGTTCAGTCACGGGAAGGGCCCCAAGGAGAATCCCTGGGAGATTCCGCTCGCCGACGACGACCCGTGGCCGGTCCGGCCGATGCCGGTGATGCGGACGCGGCCCGATCCCACCGCCCCGCCCGGCGGCAACCATCCGCCGACTTACGCGAACACCCAGACGCCCTGGTGGGACTCATCCCAGATCTATGGCACGACGCCGGAGCAGCAGCAGCTGATCCGGGCGGGCCAGGACGGCAAGCTGCGCGTCGACTCCGACGGGCTGCCGCCGATGCCCGACGATCCAGCCATCGATCCCCGCATCGTGCCTGGCTTCTGGCTCGGGCTGCTTATGCTGCAGACCCTGTTCACCCTGGAGCACAACTCCATCTGCGACCGGCTGCGCGCCGAGTACCCGCACTGGTCCGACGACGAGATCTACCAGCGGGCGCGGCTGATCAACGTGGCGCTGATCGCCAAGATCCACACGGTGGAGTGGACGCCCGCGGTCATCAGCCACCCCACGACCAAGGTCGGCATGCGCGCGAACTGGTGGGGCCTGGCCGGGGAGCGGGTGCACCGGGTGTTCGGCCGGATCAGCAAGAGCGAGGTCATCAGCGGCATCCCCGGCTCGGCGACCGACCACTACGGCGTGCCGTACTCGCTCACCGAGGAGTTCGTGGCGGTGTACCGGATGCACCCGCTCGTGCCGGACGACTACGACCTGCGGTCGAGCGCGGACGACCGGGGGCTCATGCAGGCGACGCTGCGCGACCTGGCGGGCCCCGGTGCGGTCACCGTGGCCCAGAAGGTCGGCATGACGGACCTGATGTACTCCTTTGGCACCCAGCATCCCGGGCTGGTCACCCTGCACAACTTCCCGAGGTTCCTGCAGGAGTTCTACCGCCCGGACGGTTCCCTGCAGGACCTCGCCGCCACCGACATCCTGCGGTCGCGGGAACTCGGGGTGCCGCGGTACAACGAGTTCCGCCGCCTGCTGCACATGCGGCCAGCGAAGAACTTCGACGATCTCACCGACAACCCGGAATGGGCCCGGCAGATCGAGAAGGTCTACGGCGGTGACATCGAGCGGGTCGACCTGACGGTCGGCATGGAGGCAGAACGCCGGCCTGCCGGCTTTGCCTTCAGCGACACGGCGTTCCGGATCTTCATTCTCATGGCGTCGCGCCGGCTGAACAGCGACCGGTTCTTCACCACCGACTACACCCCGGCCGTGTACACCCAGGCCGGCCTGGACTGGATCAACGACAACAGCATGACGTCGGTGCTGCTGCGCCATTACCCGCAACTGCGGCCGGCGTTGGGGCGCGTGCCTAACGCCTTCACGCCCTGGGCGCGGGCGGCCCGATGACGGCATGAGCCAGGGGAGGAACCCATGGATGGAATCACCACCGCAGACCCGTCATCGCTGGTCGATGAGACCGCCGACGGGCTCGGGGAACTGTTCGGTGCCGGGACGGCGGGCGCCATTCCGGACGGCCGGGGAAGGGGCACGGTGCTCCTCGGCACCGGCGGCCGCGCCGCCCGGGTGGCCGCCGCGCTCTGCTACGCGTTCGCGTGGCGCGGCAAGGTCGTGAACGCCCGTGAGGGGCGCCTGAAGAACCTCGTGACGCCCCTGGGCGTCCGGGCGATCGAGGCCGCGGTCTACAAGCAGGACAGCTGGTACGACGGGGAAACCTGCATCGTGCTCGACTACTCGAAGACGTCCTTCGTCGCCCGCAAGATCCGTGACGAGATCCGCGAGGTAGCCCCGGGCGTCTTCCTCGGGCTCGTCTTCTGGGGACGCCGCCGTGTCCTCGACTTCGCCCTGGACTTCCGTCAGCGGCAGTAACCAGGTGACCACCGGGGATCGTTCTTCAACTAAAACGGGGGTACCGAAATGCAGACCGTGCTGGCCCGGGCGCGCAAGCCGCGGCGGGAGGTCACCGCAAGCCGCCGCGGCCTGTTCACCAAACCACAGGGCCTGGCCGCCTACCTCATCCTCCGCCCGTTGAGCGACCTGTTCCTGTGGGTGTGGCGGCTGGAGCGCCGGCTGGAGTTCCTCTACCGGCCCTGGTTCGACAGGCAGCTCAGGCCGCCGCTGTTCTCGGCCGCGCAGGCGCTGCAGAACGCGCGCCGGGCGAACTCGCATCTCGGCCTGGCCGAGGAGCAGTTGCTTCCCGGCGAGGAGGCCTGCAACCGCCAGATCATCGATGAGCTCAGCAAGTTCACCCGGGAGAACTGGCTCCCGGGCGCCGCCCAGCGCTTCGGGAACACCAAGACATTCGGCGTGGTGCGCGGTGAGTTCGCCGTGCTGCCCGGCCTGCCCGCCGGGCTGCGGCGGGGGCTGTTCGCGCAGCCGGCGACCTACCCGGCGTGGGTGCGCTTCTCCGGGCCTGGTCCCTACGCGCCGCCGGACATCGAAGATCTCGGTCAGTGTTCCGTCGGGATCAAGGTGATGGGCGTGCCGGGACCCAAGCTCCTGGAGGACGAGCAGTTCACCCAGGACCTGATCCTGGTCAGCCCGGCGAGCTTCGTCACGCCCAACGTCATCGAGAACGCGAAGCTGCAGCGGTGGGTCCGCGCGAAGGCACCGCTGGCCTACGCCATCAACCCGGGTGACTCGCACCTGCTGCACCTGTTCATGCAGATGCTCTACTCGCCGATGCACGCGAACCCGCTGGAGGACCAGTACTACAGCAACGTGCCCTTCCTGCTCGGGGAGGGTCAGGCGGTGCAGTATTCGCTCAAGCCTGCCGAATCCGCGCGGACGAAGATCCCGGCCCGCCCCGCGGAGAACTATCTGCGCGACGCCATGATCAGAACGCTCGCGGCGGGCTCGTGGACCTTCGACTTCATGGTCCAGGTACAGACCGACCCGCACCTCATGCCGATCGAAGACGCAACGGTCAAGTGGCCCGAGCGCCTGTCACCCTATGTCCCGGTGGCCCGGCTGCGGCTTCCCGCCCAGCGATTCGACTCCGATCGGCAGCTCGCGTTCGCTGACGTGCTCCGGTACAACCCATGGCACAGCCTTGCCGAGCATAAGCCGCTGGGGAACTCCAACCGTGCGCGGCGGCGGATGTACGCCGAGCTTGCCTGCCTGCGCCAGGCCATGAACCGGGTGGCCCACGTGGAGCCGACCGGCGACGAGCAGTTCCCGTCCTGAGCGGCCTGCCCGCCCGGCGCATGTATCACCGCCGCCCGCGTGCGCACCGTTCAGTTAACAACAGGGGGACGGAAGGGAGCCAGTCATGGACCCCTCGGCAAAAGCGTCAACGCTTGCCAAAGAACAAGCGACAGATGGGGAACCGGCCGCACGGGGCGATGCCAGGCCGCCGCCGGCGGGCGCGCAGGAGGCTGCCGCGCCGGCGGAACCCGGGCCGGCCGGCCCGGAAACGACGGGGGACTGGGCGATCTGCTGTTCCGGCGGCGGCATCCGGTCCGCCACCTACTGCCTGGGTGCCTTGCAGACGATGGACACGGGGGGCCTGGTCGGCAAGGCCAGGTGGATCCTTGGCGTCTCTGGCGGCAGCTACATCGCCGCGTCGCGGGCACTGGTCGCAGACAGCCTCAACCGTCCCGCCGACCCGCATGTCCATGCGGGTCAGAGTCAGCAGGCCGATGAACGGCATGCGTATGCGCGCGGCTCCGCCGAGGAGGAGAACCTGCGCAACAACAGCCGCTACATCGCGCCCGACGCGAAGACCGCGCTCATGGGCGTGCTCTCGCTGCTGCTCGGTGCGATCGTCACGTTCATCCTCGCCACCGCGCCACTGTTTGTGCTCGGCCACGCCTGGGGCTGGCTGCTGCGCGGCCAGGGGGTGCTGACCTGGTCCCAGCAGGGCGGCGCGTCGGCATCGGTGACCGCCTGGACCTGGTGGCCCGCCGCGGCCGCCGCCGCAGCGGTCACGCTGGCGTTGTTCGCCTACTGGTGGGCGACGCTAGGCTCGGGTGGCCCTGGCCGGGGCACGGGCCGCGCGCGCTGGGTCGGCTGGTCAGCGGGCATCACCGCCGCCGTGGCGTTGCTCATGCTCGTCGTGCCGCTGGTCATCGAGCGGCTGTACCACAGCACCGGGGCCCTGGGCACCGTGGTGCAATTCTTCGGGTTCGGCGGACCCGGGCACTGGTCGCCAGCCGCGCTCGCCGGCGTGGTGGGCGCGATCGCGGCGGTGGCACGGTTCTGCCAGGCACAGCTGGCCAAGCTGAAGCTGCCGGCCGACCCGTCCGGCTCCTCGCCGGGGCTGATCGCGACGGTGGCCGCCTGGGCCCGCACGAAGCTGACGCCGTGGCTGGCCAGCCTGGTCATCATCGGCATCGGCGCCTTCCTCACCCTGCTGTGGGTCGGCAATGCGGCCCGGACCGGGTACTCGGCCGGCCAGCTCTGGCCCGTCCTGATCGCGGCCGGCATCGTGCTGGGCACGCGCGCCCTGGCCGACATCAACCGCACCTCGCTACACGACTTCTACCGGTGGCGGCTGGCCGACGCGTACGCGGTGACCCGCCAGGCGGTGCAGGCCCGGCGGTCCGAACACCGCGAACAACTGCTCGCGAAGGCGGCCAGCACGCGGCTGTCCCAGCTGAGCACCGGCGGCGGGACGCCGGACCTGGTGATCGCCTGCACCGCCAACATCAATGCCAACCGGGCGGTCCCAGCGGGCCGCGGCGGGTACTGCCTGGCCTTCGATCCGAAGCAGGTGACCCTGCGCGGCAATCCGCACGGCCAGGAGCCCGAGGTCCGCGCGCGCACCGAAGACTACGAGTACCTCCTCGGGCACACCCGGTTCACGCTGTTCGACGTGGTCGCGATCAGCGGCGCCGCCTTCTCGCCGTTGATGGGCGCGGCCACCCGCGGCGCGTACCGGATCCTGCTCACCCTCACCAACCTGCGCCTGGGCATCTGGATGCCGCACCCGGACGTTGTCCGCCGGGCCCGGGCATACCTTGATACCCCGCCGGACCTGCGGCGGGACGATCGCTGGTGGACGAAGTCGACGCTGTTGCTGCTGGCCTGGTATGTGGGGCGGCACCCGTTCTGGCACCGCGACCCCGGCCGGCGGCGGACGGCCGAGGACCGCGAGGCGCGGCTCTGGGCGCACGTGCTCGACCTGCGCGAGCGCAGCACCCGGGGCGAGGGCTGGGCGCATGCCAGCAAGCGGCTGCGCGCGGCAGTGTGCTGGCGGGTGATGCAGCCAACCCTCGGCATGCTCTGGGCGGAGGCCGCCGGGCACACCAGCTACCGTGCTACCTGGGTCAACGTGACCGACGGCGGTCACTACGACAACCTTGGCCTGGTGGAGGCGCTGCGCCGTGGCGCCAGGAACATCGTCGTGCTCGACGCCAGCGGTGACCGCCCCAATACCTGGTTCACGCTGGGCGGGGCCATCGCGCTCGCGCGCGCCGACGCGGGCGTGGACATCACCCTCGACCCGACCGTCATGGCCAACGGCAACGGCCGGGGCGGCCCTTCCCATCTTGGCAAGGGCCAGGTGCTACAGCCCTGGGCGCGGGGCACGTTCGCCGGGCCTGACGGCCGCGCTGCGGGCGGCTCCGGCCCCGCGGCTCCGGGCGGCACTGAGCCCGCGGCTCCGGGCGGCACTGAGCCCGCGGTTCCGGGCGGCGCGGAGCCCGTGGCGCCGGGTGGCCGTGAGCAGGGGGCCCCGCTTCCGCCAGGGAAGATCTGGGTCTGCAAGCTGGGCTGGTGGGAGGGCGCCCCATGGGACGTCCGCGCCTACGCCTTGGGTCATCCGGACTACCCCTGCGACCCGACGCTCCAGCAACTGTACGACGGCGCCGAGTTCGAGGCCTACCAGGCACTCGGGGTCTGGTCGGTGAAAGCCGCGGCCGACGAGGGCGAGCTGCCCCTGGCGCTCCCCGCACCCGGCGGCTGACCCCGCCCCAGCCCTGACCTCGGGCGCCGCCCGGCCTGAGCCGGGCGGCGCCCGGTCCAGGCCAATGGCAGGCAGCAGGCGGGCAGGATCTCCTTAGCGCCCGGCGGGTTGTTGCGCGGCGGCGCGCCGGCGGCCGGTGATGAGCGCCAGCCCGTACAGCACTGCGGTCACGATCAGCAGGAATTGGTGGCCGGTGATCGGGGAGAGGTACTCGAGGGTGGTCTCCAGGAGCAGGAAGGCGGCGCCCATGAACGCCAGGTCCAGGTAGGACCGCATCCGGATGAGCGGGCCGCCGGCCACCCGGACGAGCAGCAGCGAGGTGAGCAGAATCGCGCCCAGCATCCATAGGCAGGCCGACGGTATGGTCGCGCCGGGCAGGCAGGGGAACGGGCGGTTGTCGGTGGCGGGGGCAACCCGGGTGCGGTGCCAGAAGTGGGCATCTATCCTCTTACCGCAACGAATCGGTACATGCCAGCCGGCGAGCTGTCAGCCAGCCGGCGTGCGGTAAGACTGTGCCATGGAGACGTGGGACGCCATCCGGTCGCGGCGCAACGTGCGCCAGTACACCAGCCAGCCGATCGCCCGGGGAGACCTCGAGCGCATCTGTGAGGCGGGGCGGCGGGCGCCGTCGGCGGGGAACTGGCAGCCGTGGAACTTCGTGGTGGTCACCGGCCGCGCGCAACTGATCGAGCTGGCCAAGGCCTGGGAACGGGGCGGCAGGCACATCGCCTCCTCGGCGGCGACGATCGCCCTGGCGGCCAAGGAGCCGGAGGACGAGCGGCAGCGCGACTTGCTGATGTATGACCTCGGCCAGGCGACCGCGATCATGATGCTGGCCGCTGCCGACCTCGGCATCGGCTCTGGCCACTCGCTGGTCGTCGACCAGCAGCAGGCGCAGCGGGTTCTGGGCTTCCCGGACGGTTACCTTGCCGCCTACCTGATCGGCCTGGGCTACCCGGCTGACCGGCCGCTGCGCCCGCTCGCCCGGCCCGACCGCCGTCCGTTCGACGAGGTCGTGCACTGGGGCCGCTGGTAGGTCACAGCTCCCAGCCAGCCTTGGACCGAGGGCGGACACCGCTCACCTGTGCGGCGAACTTGAACGCCTGCGCGCGCTGCTCCGACGGCACGGCATCGACCCGGCGACGGCCCCCGGCAAGCCGTCCACGCCTGACCGCACCGCAGCCGTAGCCCTGCAGGTCAGCCGGGCAGGGTGCGGGGAAGGCCGAAGTGGGGCAGGACGCTGTTGTCGAAGCGGGTCAGGGCGCAGATTTGGCTGCCGGACAGGGCCGCCACCAGCAGCCCGCACGCGTGGCACACCCCGGTCTGCGGGTCGCGGGCGTAGAAACCGAACGCGGGCTGTCCGTTGGCCCGGGTGGGGACCAGCAGGCGGGGCTGGCCCCGCCCGACGGCGGTGATGAACCGGGCCGCCAGCTCACGTCCCTGGTACTCCAGCGGCAGCGGCGGCATGGTCAGCCAGGCGTCCTTGGTGAGCAGGGCGACGATGCCCGCCACGTCGGCGGTTTCGAACGCCCGGGTGAGCCGCTCCACGAGGTCCTGCTCGGCTGCGGAGCCCGGTGGCGTGGGCGGTTCCCGCTGTTCAGATGGCGGGTACTGGTGCTGCAGGGCGGCCCGGGCCCGCTTGAGCGCGCTGGTCACCGACTCCTCGCTCGTACCGAGGATGCCGGCCACCTCACCGGCGTGGAACCCGAGCACGTCGCGCAGGATCAATACGGCACGCTGGCGGGGTGGCAGCAGCTGAAGGGCCTTGATGAACGCCAGCGAGATCGACTCCCGGGCCTGGTAGAGGGCTTCCGGACCGGGCGCGCTGTCGGGGATCCCTTCGAGCAGCACGTCCGGGTAGGGCTCAAGCCAGAGCACCTCGCCCAGCCGGGTCGGCTCGGGCGGGTCACCGGCCGGCTCGGGCGTACTCACCGGGTTCCGCCGGGCGGTTGATCGCAGCGCGTCCAGGCAGCGGCTGGTGGCCACCCGGTACAGCCAGGTCCGGACCGAGGCGCGTCCCTCGAACCCGGCCAGGCCGCGCCAGGCCGACAACAGCGTGTCCTGCAGCGCGTCCTCCGCGTCGGCCACCGAGCCGAGGATGCGGTAGCAGTGCACCTCCAGTTCTCGCCGGTAGGGCTCGACGAGCTGGGCGAACGCCTCCCCGTCCCCGGCCCGCGCCCGGTCCAGCAGCTCTGTGGTCGCCACGCCACCCTTCATCGCCGCACCCTCCAGCCGCACGCGCGGGTCCATGGATATAGACGCTGGCCCAGGTGAAAACTGGGCGCCCGCCCGCCGCCCAGTTTGCCCGCGAGGTGCCGTCTCCTTCACCGGCACCTCATCCGGTCGAGACACCGGCCCCGGCTGCCGGGCCTGCACGCGGTGGCCCGCGCCGCGCGGATCGTCGTCAGGGCACCCCGCGCCGCGGGCAACGCGGCTAGGCACGGTGCGCCGGGCGCTCGTTAAGACCGCAACTTCGGAAGGCACGAAGGGAAGGCGAGATGACCAACATGAACGGAACCGGAGCCCTGGCGGCGGCCCAGCGGCGGCCGGCGTCCGGACAGATGCTGACCGTCCTGCTCACCGCGGTGGCGTACTTCATGGTGGTACTCGACGCGCTGGTGGTGGTCACCGCGCTGCCGTCAATCCATCGGAGTTTCGGCGGGGGCATCGGGACTCTTCAGTGGACCGTCAGCGCCTACACGATCGCGTTCGGCGCGGGGATCCTGACGGCGGCGGCGCTGGGGGACCGGATCGGGCGGCGCCGCGTCTACGTGGCCGGCCTGGCGCTTTTCACCGTCGCCTCGGCCGCCTGCGCGCTCGCTCCCAGCGCGGGCGTCCTTATCGCCTGCCGGGCGGTCCAGGGCGTGGGCGCTGCGATCGTGATGCCCTTGAGCCTTACCCTGCTCACCGCGGCGTTCCCGCCGGAGAAGCGGGGGGCCGTGGTCGGGATCTGGGGAGGCATCGCCGGGCTGGCCGTGGCCAGCGGGCCGCTCGTTGGCGGAGGGATCACCCAGGGGCTGAGCTGGCACTGGATCTTCTGGGTGAACGTCCCGATCGGGATCCTCGCTACCATCGGCGCCGCGCTCCGGCTCACCGAAAGCCGCGGCCCCAGGGCCCGCCTCGACATCCCGGCGCTGGTCCTGGTCTCCGGCGGCGTGGGCGGCCTCATCTGGGGATTGGTGGAGGCAGGCCAGAGCGGCTGGGGGAGCACGCCGAACGTGGCCGGGCTGGCCGCGGGCACGATCCTGCTGGGCGGCTTCGTCGCCTGGGAGGCCCGGGCCCGTGAGCCGATGATCCCCCTGGGGCTGTTCCGGCGGATCGATTTCTCCTCCGCGGTCACCACCACGTTCCTCATGTCCGCGGCCATTTACTCGGCCGCGTTTCTCACCAGCCAGTTCTTCCAGTTCGCGCTCGGGGACACCCCGCTGGGGACCGGCCTGCGGTTCTTGCCCTGGACCGCCACCCCGCTGGTGATCGCGCCGCTCGCGGGCGCTCTGTCGGACCGGACCGGCCCGCGCGCGCTCATCGTGCCCGGCCTGTTGCTGCAGGGCGCGGGCTTCGCGTGGATCGTCTCCTTGGCCGGCTCGTCCGCGGGCTATGGCAGCTACGTGCTGCCGTTTGTGGTCGCCGGGGCCGGTATCTCGATGGCGTTGCCGTGCGTGACCGCCGGGGGTCTCAACGCGGCCCCGCCGGCGCTGCTCGGGAAGGCCGCCGGCACACTCAACACGATGCAGCAGTTCGGCGCCGCGTTCGGGATCGCCGTGGTGACGGCCGTCTTCAACTCCCGCGGCAGCCTCACGGGCCCGGCCGCGGTCACTAGCGGGTACCGCCCCGCGCTGGCCGTCGCGGCGGCCATCTCGGTCCTCGGGGCGATCGCGGCCGTCGCGATGCGCCGGGCGCGGGCCGGCACCCAGCCGCCCGGGCTCGCGGAGGCTCCGGCCCCCGGGCTCGCTCCGGCGCTCAAGGCCGAGTGAGGCGGTTGTCACAGGCTGCGGCCCAGCCCGGCCAGGGCTGGGCCTGCGGCGGCGAGGATCGTATCGGGCGCGCGGCACTACCCGCATCATTGACGCCAGGATGCGCGAGCGACCAAGCCAGCAAGAAGGAAAGATTAAGTCACTTACCGGTAAGTCGTTGCCGTCTTGTTGACCGGCGTGTAACCGGTGGATTACGTTACGCCCGATGTCGCCCACGCGGTTCCGAAACTGGCCGCCCGGGAGGATGCGCAAACGGACCCAGCGCCCTCGGCGATGGCCCGCGCCGCTTCCCCGTGCGGGCCGGTTGTCGCCGATCGCCGTCCTTCGCGGGTGCACCGCGTGGTACCGGCTGGGGAGGTGATGCCCTGGCACTTTCTTAGTATCTCGCTCGGTACCGCGCGTGCTTGACGGGTCCTGGACCCGGTTCGTGCCACGCGACGCCGGGCGCATTACCACGCAACGAGACTTGGAGGTACCCATGCGTATACCGAAATCGTTGCCGATTCTCGCGGCTGGCGCCCTGCTGCTGGCTGCGGGCCAGTTCGCCGCCGCTACCGGCGTGAACGCACAGCCGTTCGGCTACGGCAAGCTGACACCGGCGCAGAAGGCACACGTGTCCGGCCTGCTATCCCTGGAACTCGGCGGAAGGGGCCTGCGAACCGCCACACCTGCACGAAGCTCGCTGAACCAGGTGACCCCACCCCCATGTCGGGTGAATCGGGGCAGCAACATCAAGGTCAACCAGGACTGCCTCAACATCGCGGACAGCGATCTGCAGGGCCGTAGCCAGGCGCAAAACGAGACCTACGTCGCGGTGGACCCGCTCAACTCGCGCAATATCGTCGCCGGCTACAACGACTACCGCCGCGGTGACTCGACCTGTGGCGTCTCCTACTCCACCAACGGTGGGGCGGCCTGGACCGACGCGACCATCCCGAACGGCTTCGTCCGCGGCACCGCCTACGGCGGAAAGCCGCGCGAGTACTTCCAGGCGAGCGGCGACCCGTCGGTAGCATGGGACACCCGCGGCAACGCGTACTACACGTGCCTGGAGTTCAAGCGGGGCCCCGCTGTGACCGAGGACGCCGACCAGTCGAGTGCCTTCTACCTGTACCGGTCCACCGGCACCAACGGCGCCTCATGGAACTTCACCGGCCGGCCGGTGGCCGAGCACAACGATGTGGCGGGCGAGGGCAACTTCCTGCTCGACAAGCCGCTGATGGCCGTCGACGACAGCATCACCAGCCCATTCCGTGACCGGATCTATGTGGCATACACCTCATTCGCCGACGACGGAACCGCCTACATCTATGAGGCACATTCCGCCGACTATGGCGAGCACTTCAGCGACCCGGTGCTGGTGAGCGCCAACAGCTCGCTCTGCCCGCGCCCAGCCTCAGCTACCCACCCGCTCGGCACCTGCGACAACAACCTGTTCGCGCAGCCTTTCACCGCGCCGGACGGCACCATGTATGTGGTCTTCGACAACTTCAACAGCGCGCGTAGCGGCGCAAGCGACAACCACAGCCAGGTGCTGGTTGCCCGGTCGGCCGACGGCGGGGCGTCGTTCTCCGCCCCGGTCAAGGTCGGCGATTTCAATGATCTGCCGGACTGCGCGACCTACCAGGGCGGTGCCGACGCCGGCAGTGGCTGCGTGCCGGAGAAGGGCAGCACGGCGGCCTCGATCTTCCGCGCCGCCAACTACCCTTACGGCGCTGTCGACCCCCGCCACCCGGGCACCATCGCGGTGACTTACGGCTCCTACATCAACCGCAACTCCAACGAGGCGAACGGCTGTGTCCCGGCCGGGATCGACCCGGGAACCCTGCAGAGCCTCTACACGGGCGTCAAGACACCGGGCGCCTGCCACAACGCGATTGTGCTGTCGGTATCCCACAACGCCGGGGCCAGCTTCACCGGCACCAGCGAGGATGTCCGGACGCTGCCCGTCGCCGAGTCCACCGCACGTCAGCGCAGCACCGACCAGTACTTCCATGGCATGGCCTTCAACTCCTCCGGCAAACTGGTGGTCGGGGCCTACGACCGCTCCTACGGGACCGACGAGAGGACCGGCTTCTCCGACATCTCGGTGCTGACGTCGGCGAACCTCAAATCGTTCAATAAGAGCCAGCGCGTGACCACGACGAGCATGCCGCCGCCCACCGAGTTCAGCGGAACATTCTTCGGCGACTACGCCCAGCTCGCAATCGCGGGCAAGACCGCGTACCCAGTCTGGTCCGACACCCGTGCCCGGGACCTGTTCCTGTGCCCGGGCACCGGGACACCAGGCAATCCACCACAAGCGTGCAACGGCGCCGGGGTGAACTTCAGCCCCGCCAACGATCAGGACATCTACACCGCGGCCGTATCCGTGCCCTGACCCTCCCGCCACTTACTGATCGTGATCGCCGCCCCGCTAAAGAGCGCGGGGCGGCGATCACGAAAGTGAACAGTGCCGCGGGCAAACCACGGCAGCCTGCAGGGTTGCATCTTCTCGTAGGCCCATGGGCGGAGGAGGCTACCTGGCAGGCATTCATCCCTGGCAGAAGCCAAGCCCCTGGGCCGGTCACGGATACCAAGTCGCCGCAGCTCCAATTGCGGGTGAAGCACGTGAATCGGCGTCTGCCGCGCTGGCAGGCGGCATGTTCCTGCCACCCCCCTTGCCTTGTCGGCTGTCGCGTGTTACACGGAGAGTACGGGGCAACGCACTCGTGTCATGTGGTGGGGGGCAAGCGATGAAGGACAGTCAAGAATTCTCCGGACAGCCGGATCCTTCTATCAACGGGCATGGGAGGATGGCGAGCGCTGGACTCACAGAGGCGTCGGCTCAGACGAGGCGCGATGGAATTGATCGCGAAGCCACCCGCTATCTTTCTGCCGCCACTCAGGTGAGCATTCCATATGCTGAGGTTGTTGTTTCCAAAGTTATGAATGAGCCCTTCCGCGCCCTGGCCCCTACATTTGGGGTCGACGTGCCCGTGGTCGCCAGATGGGCGTTGAAGGCTTTACGGACTCGCGCTGCCCGGGATTTCGTCCTCTTGATGATTTTCGCGCTGGCAGTTCTTTCCGCTGTGCCACTCTTTTGGCCGCAAGGTCTGATCTTGTTCCCGGCGGCGCTTGCTGCAGCCTGGCTGGTCGTTTCGTGGGAAACCTGGGAACGCCTTCACAATGTAGTGGCAAGGAAAATGCTCAGGGATCGTTTCGACCCGGGCGCAGCCCCGGTTCCGCGGGCCGGAGCCGAGTGTGAACGCTTGGCGGAGATCGCCAAACGCAGGGACGGCAACTTGGTCGTTTTCAGCGGCCATTCTGCCTTCATCGGGAGCGGAGACAAGCTGGCCTACCAGCGAATTCTGCTCGACGTCAGCCGCGGCAAGGAAGCCGAAGATGGCACGCCCATGAAGCCGGACCAATTCACCAGCCAGGACCTGCACACGGCGATAGTCCGGGCGTTCGGCTGCCAGGCCGGACTAGGCAAGAGCCTGACGAATATCAAGGTGTATGAGCGGCTGTTTGTCAACGGCCTGCACATCCAGAACGATCCCCGGCTGCTGCCCGACCCGCTACGACCGCCGCCCAGTTCAGTTGATAGAGACCTCCTCGCGGCAGCCGCACTTCACCCGACTCCCGAAGCCCGCACATACGTATGTGTCGAGATGCCCGGGTGGCAAGGCCAGCTAGTGGTCACAATGTTCATCCGCGCCGTCCACACCGGCGAGTCGCTGTATATCGATTGGACCTTCCGGGTTCTCCCGCCGCTACGGGACGAATTTCTCGTGATTGATCTGTTTCACGAGCAGTCGAGATACCGTCAACTGCGGACGTCAATGCGCATTAGCGTGCGTCAGACAGTCCCAGCAATGTTCTGGTCCCCATGCAATGTATACCGGACCTGGCGGAAGCCATATAAAGCACAACGACACAAGAACCGGCAGTCCCGTGCGATTCGAAATGGTTATATCTTCGACTACGGTGCGAAGAAGAGTATTCGCGAACACGCATGCGGAACACGGCGACGGCACTACTTTCTGGCACGGGATGAGAAGATGTATGTCCTGCTCGCCCAGCAGACACTCACCCGAGCGGTCGAGCTATTCCTAGAAGATCGTAACGTGGATCTTGAGTGGTACAAGGATCAGGTGAAGGTCATCTTCGACAGCAGTATCAAGGTCGGAGATATAAGTAGCAGCACCGGTGTCAACATTGGAAACAACTCTTCCGTTAAGGTGAATAAGTCTCGCAAGGAGAAAAATGACGGATCGTCGGGATAGGCAGCAAGGTTCACCGATCACGGTCGGTAACGTCCAGGGAGCCGGAATCGTCATCGGCCACGAATCATCCGCTGTTGTGACACAGGGGGCATCCGCACAGACCGAGGCTGCCGAGCTGCTGGACGAGATCATTCGGCAGCTGGAGTTGCATCTAGATTCTGTTCCGGACCCGGAAGGCGTGCTCGAGTCCGCCCAGGCCGCGCGATCAGAGCTAGCGGCACCCTCGCCCCGATGGCCGGTCGTGCGTGGCTTGCTCCGGGTGGTGGCAGCAGGTGTGGTCGGCGTATCTGCGCTGGCTGAAGCTGTCGATAAGGTGCAGACGCTGATCGCTCACCTGACCGCATGACCTCGGACCTGCGCGGTGACTGCTGGCGGCGCCTCCGGCTCCACCGCGGCTTCTTCGGGCCGCAGTTCGTAATATACGGCCTGCCGCCCCATCACCCGATAGGCCAGTGAGCTGAGGAAACGGCGCCAAGCCGGGTACCTCGGCCCCAGTTGCTCAGCGGCCCAGCCGGCCTCGTCATCGACCAGCAGCAGCGCGGTCGCATCGATCGTCGCCCCAGTACGGAAGAGACCCAGCACAGCGCATGGTGCCGCCTGGACCCAATCGGTGTGCCGGAGGCGCTTCGAGGTGCCCGTCGCGTCTGACGTCCGGAAATAGGCGCGGTCACCGTCGGCCAGCACGCGCACCGGGGTGGCCTGCGGCGCGCCATCCTGGTTGAACGTGGTAAGCAGCAGGTACTTGGCCGAAGCCAGCGGCGCGGGCTCGTCGCTGCCGGCAGCCTCCTGGCCGGGCTGGTCAGTTGCGGACGGGCGGAACGGCACTTCTCCTCCTTATCGCCGACTACGGTCAGTGAATGCGGACGGCATGGAGCCCGGATCCCGTTACGGTGCAGAACGGATGGAGACTCACCCAGCCGGGGGCACGGCAGTGGGCCGGCCGTCATCACGCTGCTCCCCGGTGCCGGCGCGGGTCAGCGTGGTGCTCCGGGGGACGGCGAGCCGTCCAGCCACTTGGCGCCCTCGTCGTAGAGCCGCATGATGGCCTCGCCGGTCAGCCCAGGCAGCCCGGTCTTCACCGTGAACCCGGCCCTGGTCTGGAGGTACCCCAGGTGCCGGTAGCCGACCGGGAACCTGGCAAGCAACGCAGGATCGAGGGTGAGGGTGCCCGCCGGGTCCACGACGTCGAGGCGGTCCTTTTCGTAGATGGGCTGGCGGCGAACGATCTTCCACTGCCCCTCGTGCCTGGCGCAGAAGTCGTAGTGCCCAGTTCTCCACGAGCTCGCGAATGGCGAACCTGTCCGCATCGACTGCCGGCCGCACGAAGATTCCCCTTCCGTGGTCGGGGCCGTGACTTCGCTGTCGTCGGCGCCCGAATTCGCGTGCCGTTGACAGAGACCGAGCCCGACCGCATCATCAGCCGGGTAACTTCCTGCACCATGACCGACGTCGGCCGCGCGAGCTCCTACCCGCTGCACCGTGAGCGCTCCTCCGGCCGGTACCTGTTTGACGCCCCTGCGTCGGTCGGCCACGATTTTGGCATCGAGATCGACGGCTTCCGGCCCTCAGGAATCTGAAAGGCGGGTCCATGATCCCCACACACAGCCGGTACGTGATCATCGGCGCTGGCGTCCACGGGCTCTCCACGGCCTGGCATCTCGGCCAGGAACTGCGGAACCGCGGGCTAGGCGGGGGTGAGGACATCGTGGTCCTCGACAAGCGCGCGGTCGGCGCGGGAGCGTCGGGCATCGCGTGCGGGACCGTCCGCAACAACTACTTCCAGCCCGCGATGCGCGAGCTGATGGCGCATTCGGTATCGGTGTGGGAGTCGGACCCGGACGCGTTCTCCTACCACCCGGTCGGCTTCCTGCAGATCGCGCCGGAAGTGATGTCCGAGGACGTCGCGAAGATCTTCGCCGAGCAACAGGAGATCGGGTATCCGTCCGTGCTCATCGAGGGGGAACGCGACTGCAACCGCTACCTGCTCGACATGTTCGACGACTGGCAGGCGCCAGGGATCACCACGGTGCTGCACGAGAAGAAGGGCGGGTACGCGAACAACATCCGCGCGGTTCGCGGCCTGGCGGCGAAGGCCGAAGCCGAAGGCGCCCAGATCGCGACCGGGGTCCACGTCACCGGGATCCGGCTGGCCGGAGGCGCGGTGACCGGAGTGGAAACCGACCAGGGCACGATCACCTGCGATCACCTCGTGGTCGCCGCCGGGCCGTGGATCCGCGACCTGTGGGCGTGGCTGGGCCTGCCGGAAACGATCACGGTGGTGGGGCCGGGCGGCACTGGCGGGGCAGACCGGCCGATGTGGACCTACTGGGCGCTGCAGGAGGGCACGCTCGGGATCGAGCCGAAGGAGTTCACCGACAACCGCGGCGACTTCCCGCCCGTCACCCACGTGGACTCCGCCGAGCCGCTCATCGACGACATCACCGGTGACCTCATCACGGACAAGCTGTGGGGCATCTACTACAAGCCCGACTTCAACTTCGCCGGGCTGCAGGGCGGCGCCGCCCCGCATGTCGTCGACAAGCCCGCCGGTGCCATCGCCATCGACCCGTACGGGCCAGAGAGCCCCGAGTACACGGTGGCCGACGACTTCGTCCGGTTGTGGACGTCGGGGCTGGCGCACTGCCACAAGAGGTTCCAGGGCAAGCGGCACCTGTACAAGCACGAGCGCAGCGGCGGAATCGGCGCGTTCACGCCGGACAGCTTCCCGGTCTTCGACGTGTTCCGGCAGAACGCCTACGTGATCGCCGACTCCAACCATGGGTTCAAGATGATCGGCGTCGGTGCCCTGGTTGCGAAGGAGCTCCTCGGCGAGCAGCAAGGCCTGCTCGAACCGTTCCGGTTCACCCGCTACCGCACCGGGGACCTGCACCCGGTGAGCAACTCACCATTCCCCTGGAGCTGACCCGGCCGCCGAACGGCGGCAGGGTGATGGGCCGGTGATGTGCCCGGTCTGGCCCGCAGCTACCTGGGGAGTGCGCGTGGGAGCCCGAAGTGGGAGAGCAGGCCGCGGCCGCCTCGGCTGGTAAAGCCACGAGAGGACAGGCGTGCTCGCCGCTGGATTTGGAGAGCTGTTGCACGCCACCGATCGTGTGACAAGGAAAACTAGCATGCCAGTTGCGAGCGGCTGACCTCGGCTACCGGGTCGTCATCGTCCCGACGCGTGTCAAGCGGCTGGGCACCGGCGAGGGCGAGCCCGGGATGCTGGTCGCCGACCCCGGTCACCGCGGCAAGGGCGTCGGCCGCGAGCTCGTCCGGTTCGCCGAGCGCTAGAGCCGCGAGCAGGGCCTCGACACGCAGGGCTTGGGCACAGAACCGATCGCGGGCCACTATGGCGATCCTGATCGCCGATGAACCTGGCGACTGCGCCCGGGGTCTCGCGATATAGCTTGATTATGATCGCGATAGTACTTATCGTCTCAGGCAGGCGGGCAGCCCTGAGGATGTGGCAGGCCCGGTGGCCACGGCCACGCGGCCGGGGCCGCGGTGGGCCAGCGGCTTTGCGGAGGCACGAGGGACATGGACGCGATCGAGGTCGTGACCAGGCTCGGCGCGCCTAAGGGCAGGGCCAACCCGTACCCGCTGTATGCGACCTTGCATGAGATCGGCGAGGTGGTCGAGGCGGGACCGGGCGGGGTGCTGGTCGTCGGTTACGACGCGATCAACTCCGTGCTGCGTGACCCCGGCTTCCGCGTTTCCGACGAGTCCAGCTTCGACGAGGACTTCCCGGGGTGGCGGGCCAACCCGGTATTCGTCCAGGGCGCGGACTGGATCTTGAACCTGAACGCACCGCGGCATCCGCGGATCCGGAGCCTGATCGCCCGCGCGTTCACCCCCCGGCGCATCGCCGGGCTGGAGCCGGCGATCACCGCGATGGCCGACGAACTGCTCGACGGCATGGCCGATCGCGGGGCCGATGGTTCGGC
>Ga0126380_10000033_pt1 | contig 27081 bp, 24 predicted proteins | sample PanSoiMetPlot_26_FD_92544 | JGI IMG/M metagenome (GOLD analysis project Ga0126380, IMG submission 92544) | Tropical forest soil microbial communities from Panama - MetaG Plot_26 | ecosystem: Environmental > Terrestrial > Soil > Tropical forest > Bulk soil | place: Panama | collected 2016-02-17
ATCGGATGCGCGACCGGCGGGACCTTGGCTTTTTGTTCCGCCGTCAATGGGTCTTCGCCATGGCGGCGCGTGCGCGAAAAGTCGAAATTATGAATGGCGTAGCGGCCTTCGATCCTGGCCTTCATGGCAGGCGGTAAGAGGTCGTAGGCGGAATACATATCAGCGAATTCGGTTTCCCCGCCTACGTCCGGAACGATCTCCGAGTACATCATGGTCGCCTGCCCGGTGCGCTCTTTCCAGGAGCCGTCGGTGTGCCAGTACAGCGTCCCGCGGTCCGGATGCTTGCCGCTCGGATTGCCGTCCTTGTCGAGATTGGACAGCATGTAAATCTCGGGATGCTCTTTGTAGCCGTGGTACTGGCTGAGCACATGGATCTGAACTTCGCCGAAATTGCGCGCGAATTCGACCTGTGTCGCCGGCGGCAGGTCGACGTTGCGGAACAGGATCAGCTCAAAATCGAGGAACGCCTCGTAGACCTTGGCAAACATCGCGGGCGATACCGCCTCGGCCAGCGTAATCTCCCTGATCTCGCAGCCGAGCGCCGGGTGAAGGGGGCTGACCTTGAAGGGCCAATCGCGGAGACCGCGCTGTGACTTGAGCTGGGTTTGAGCCATGACAACCTCCCGGCAGGTTTGCCATCGCTCAGTATGACAGTGGCCTGTGGCCCTTCCTAGCCTCCGGTTCCGAGGCTTGGACGCCGGGCAATAATTTTCACCGGGAAGCTGGAAAAAGACGAGCTTGATACCTAAGTGTCGCGCTGCGCCAGAAACCACGGAACCAGCAAGGATCACTCCCAATGTCGTTCTTTTCCTTCTTGCTCAACGTGCTTTGGATCGTATCCGGCGGCCTCTGGATGTCGGTCGCGTGGCTTGTCGCGGCCGTCATAATGGCAATCACTATCATCGGTCTGCCCTGGACACGCGCGGCCTTCAATATCGCTCTCTACACGCTTCTGCCATTCGGCCAGAAGGCCGTGCCACGCGATCAATATTCCGGGAGCGAAGACATAGGCACCGGGCCGCTCGGAGTGCTCGGCAACATCATCTGGCTTGTGCTTGCAGGCTGGTGGCTTGCGCTGGGCCATTTGATCACCGCCTTTCTCCTTGCGATCACGATCATCGGGATTCCCTTTGCCTGGGCACACTTGAAACTTGCGGGGCTGGCGTTGTGGCCGATCGGCAAAATGATTGTGCCCGCGGACACCGTGCCGCTGCGCTACTAAACTTGCTGCGCGGCTAAGGCCGATCCACGCCTTCAGGATTTCTTTCGTCGTCTCGAGCGTTGGCGGCGCGGCGATGGCGTCGTCGAGGTATGACAGCTGCTCGCTGTCCCTCGTTTGAAGCGCCTCTCTCTGCAGGTGGCTCGACCCGACCAGAGAACCATACGGAGCGCTCCACCTTTGCCACAAGCAGGGCCGTCTGATGGATGACGTGCTGTGTGTGATTGGGGGTGTTGGACCGCGCTTCGCCTGCTACTGTTCTCATCGATTGGGAGACTACCACTCATACAGATCGGTCAGCCAAATGCGGATGACAATTAATTGCGACATGGGCGAAGGATTTGGACTCTATCGGTTGGGAGACGATACGGCGATCATGCCGTTTATTGACCTCGCAAACGTCGCCTGCGGTTTCCATGCTTCTGATCCCACAATAATGCGCAATACGGTACGGCTTGCGAAAAAGCATGCCGTCAAAGTGGGGGCCCACCCGTCGCTGCCAGACCTGCAAGGATTCGGACGAAGGGCCATGGTCATCTCACCCGCAGAAGTGACGGATCTGGTGACGTATCAAGTGGGCGCGCTGAAGGCGTTTCTCGATGCCGAAGGCATTCCCCTCAATCACGTCAAACCGCACGGAGCGCTCTATGGTATGGCCGCTCGAGACGAAAAAATCGCAGCTGCCATCGCGGATGCCGTGCGACCGTTTGGGGTCCCTGTTCTCGGCATGGCTTCCACTGCGCATGAAACCGTTTACAGGGACAAGGGCATCGAGCTCATTCCCGAGTTTTATGCCGATCTCGAGTACGACGGCGAAGGCAATTTGATTCTCAGCCGCGTGCACGATGCGGTGGATCCGGTGAAGGCTGCAGCGAGGGTGTTGCGCGTAATGCGCGAGCAGGTCGTCACCACCACACTCGCAAAGGATATTCCCGTCAAAGCAACGACCGTGTGTGTGCACTCGGATACGCCGTCAGCGGCAGCCATTGCCGCGGAGGTAAGACGCGTCCTTGAACGACAGGCTGCCCTCTCGTGAGCGCATCGCGCAAATATGCTAGGCGGCCTTTTGCGTGCGCATCTGCCGCGGTGTTTTTTTGGTCCATCGCTTGAAAGCGTGGGTAAAGGAACTGACCTCCTGGTATCCGAGCAGCCACGCCACCTGAGAAATCGACAGCGCCTCATCGGCTAGATAGCGTTCAGCCAGGTCCATCTTCAGTTTTTCCAGCACGCCGGAAAAACTCATTTGTTCCGAAGAAAGACGGCGCGCCAGGGTTCGCTGGCTGACTCCGAGTCGGCGTGAAATGACATCGGCTCGCGCCTTGCCATGCGGCAGCAACGGCACGATGGCGTTTTCAACGCTGGAGCGGAACGGGCTGCGTTTAGCCGGCCGCTGGGATAGTGCCTCTTCACAGTAGCCCGTCAATATCTTGTTCAGATAATGGTCGGCGCTGACGACGGGAAGATTTCGGGTAGCGGGTGCAAGCAAGAATTCATCAGCGGCGGCACCAAACTCGACATCGGCTCCGAAGAATTCAGTCATCTCGGCGCATTTCGCATCGCGGCGATGGGCCAGCCTGACATGGGTTGGCACAACTCTAATGCCTGTCAATTGCCGACACAGGCGGACAAGAGCGGTCGTGAAAGATTCGATCTGGTGCCGATCCAGGTGACGACTGACGCCGATATAGCGGTAGGCAATACCAAAGTGTTTGCCAACAACACACCTCAGCGCTACGCCTTCATTGGCGATCGACGCGTACCGGGCAAGTTGGTGCAGCGCATCGCCCAAATTGTCAGCAGACGCGGAAACATAATAGAGAAATCCGAACTCGCGAAGGTCCGGCGATTGCGCAAGATGAAATCCGAGGAGATCATCCTGGAGTTCGTCGGCAACAAAATTCAAAAATCTGATCTGGTCACGAGCGCTGAGTCGCAGGTTCGTATCCCTGACCTGCTCAAGCGTGAGATTCGCTTTCTTTAGCAAGGAGCGCGGATCGGCCCCCTTTGCTTTCGCGTGTGCATAGGCAAGTCGAGTCAGAGTCCCGGTGGCGTTTGGAATTGAGCTGAAGCGCGCGTGATCAAAACGGTCCATCAATAGCGCTCCTGTCTGTCCGTGTGGCACGCCGGGACAACGCTTTAGCAGATATTAACAAGACGCAGGTCGGAAGTCGCGTCTATCAAGCCGGCTTCGCGGACATGGCCCGCGTACAATCTCACAGCCCCGGCCGGCGCGTCGGCTCCTTCAATGTCGAGCCGAACCGCCGCCTGGTGCACTTGGGAATATCATGGTGAACGGTAAAAAGACTGTGGCCGTCGTCGATGACGACCCCGAAATGCGCGCGGCGATGGCAAGCCTGTTGTCCGCCGCCGGGTACTGCCCCGAAACCTTCGATTCGGCTGAGACATTTCTGACTTGCGTTTCGACATGCAAGGCGACCAGGTGGATATCGAGCTCGGCGATATTTCCGGCATCGAACTGGCGCATCAATTGGCGGCAGATGGTTTCAGCTATCCGATTATCTTCATCACTGGGCTCGATGACGAGGTAATCCAGAGCCAGGCTGCCTCGGCAGGTGCAGTGGCCTTCTTGCGCAAGCCATTTCCGGCAAAATTACTCTTCGAAGCGATCCAAAAAGCTGCTGGTTAGCATTACTCCGGTATTGCTCGGAAACGCCGCGGCGGTCTGAGCGTTGTCGGCCAGTGTGTGCGCGGATACCGCCTCGCGAGCGTCGCTGAGAGCGGGCCGCTGTTTTTTGTGTGTTTGGGGTACGTAAGGCTTTAGCCAATCGGCGGGACCCCCTGCCGCATCGGTCAATGCGATGGGCTCGAAATAATGTCGGAAATCTTCCCTGGAAATATCGGCAGGATACTTATGGTATTGCGGATCGAGCAGTTCGCTCCCCACGAGATATGTTCGCGACTGGGCAGGACCAGACAAAGCAAGATTGGCGGTTGCGCCGCATCGTCTTGATGAAGATCGTAAGCGGCTGACGATGGTCACTTGCTGCTCGCCAGCGGGAGAAAGCTTCGCAGACCTGCAACATATATTTGCGGTGGTCGGAAAAATTATTGTCCAGCCAACTCGAGCAATCGCCACAGCAGATTAACGCTAGCCGAACTATTTTGCCGGTCGCAATATAAAAGCTCGGGGCTCCATGGCGGTTAAAGTCTCTAACGTGTTCAGCTATTCTGATCCTGGCCGCCACGAGGACACGCTGGCGGGCATTAGTTTCTTTGGGGGAAAGCATGGAATTTCTCAAGCATACGGAATGGCCCATGTGGTTCGGCTATGCGGCCGTAGCGTCCAGCGTCATCACGTGTGCGATGAAAACGATGATTCCGCTGCGAATTGTCAGCATGACATGCAACGCGCTTTTCATCGTTTACGGATTCTTTAGCGGAATTTATCCCACGCTTATTTTGAACCTCATTCTTCTGCCCCTTAACACGTTGCGCCTCCAACAGATGAGGAAGCTCATTCAGGACGTTGAAGCCGCAGCATCTTATGGCGAAACATCAATTGATTGGCTGAAGCCATTCATGTCCAGCAGCAAGTTCCGCACGGGCGATATCGTATTCCGCAAGGGCGACCCCGCTGATGCAATGTACTACAGCGTCAGTGGTCGATATCGACTTCAAGAGATGGGAATCGAAATTCCGACAGGCCAGGTTTTCGGAGATCTGGGACTGCTCGCGCCAGATAACCTTCGTACCCAGACAATCGAATGCATCGAGGAGGGGGAGGTGCTCACCGCGACCTATCAGCAGGTCAAGGAATTGTACTTCCAGAATCCGCAATTTGGATTTTATTTCCTGCGGCTGACGACCGAACGTCTGTTTGAAAACATCGGGCGTCTGGAAAAGGAACTGGCGAAAAAGAATGAAATGCTCGCCGGGGTAACTCAAAAGCCGGCAGAGGGATAAAACGGCGGCAGCCCCCCCGATGCGACACGAAGTTCGCCTCAGCCTTTTCAAGTTCTACAGAAGCGTGAATTAGATCTCTCAAATAGTTGACTTGCGTAACCGTCTGCGTCACCCCCTACCAATCGCGGGCGCCAGGACGTGCAAGAAAATAGAACCAACTTTCGTAAGCGCGTATTGAAGACCGCGCAAATCGTTTTAAGCGACAAAGTGCCGAAGCTCGAGTGTTCGATCCGCAATCTCACGGAAGCCGGAGCGTGTCTTCAATTATCCACCACGTACGGCTTACCGGTGAAGTTCGACGTGGTTATCGAAGGGGTTCGTCGCCCCGCCGGTCGATCTGGCGAACGGACAAAACATAGGAATTACGTTCGTATAGAGAAGAAAAAAAAACGCCAGTCCCAAGACAATCCGCCGGCCTATGCCCGCTGTGCGGCATTCTCGTGGATAGCGGCCTCGGGATTCCCTGGTAGCATGTAAGTTCTCGTCCGCTTGCACGTATAGCAGACGAAAGTATTTCGTTGCATGCTCCGCACCACCGGGTGCGGCGTCACGGCGACATGCACCATGCTGGTCCTGCACTGAGGGCAGATCGCCTCGTTGTCGATTGCATCAGAAGGAAACATTGGGTCCCGCTTATCGTTTTCCAACCGGGCACAAGCGCAATTCTTCGCGGCACCAGGCAAATTAGACGGGGAAGTTTAAGAATTCATTCACGAGCAAACGGTTTGATTTGCAAGTCCAATTAATCAGTACCCGTGCGGCCGGGGGGTGAAGACCGGCTCGCAAGCAGTTACTCCTGATGGTCGTTCGACAGGCAGGCGGGCAAAGCTGCCCGCCTCCGGCGGCTCTCAGACCAAGTCAGTATGCGTCAAAGTACCGGCTTGGAAGCGATTTCGCACCGACTGTCGTTTGCATCGCGCCCGGGTCCATCACAGCGCGCGCTGCTTCGGGCGAACCCGCGGTGGCATGCGGGGTGGGACGGAGACTCAGTCCGACGATGATGACTGCGATTGTCACGACGGCTACGGCTATTACACGCATGCATCCCTCCATGACTGGGTTCAGTTGGGACCATGGCCTTTAATTTCTGCGACCTTTCGCCTTAGAGCTGTGGTGGCTTGATCGATCCGCTCGAACTCAGGGCGCACGAATTGTCCAAGATGAGTCAAGCGGACGGTCGATTTGCTTCGCTCGAACAGCAAGCCGCCGAATTCGCTTTCCAGCGTCTGAATTGCGCGGGTCAGCGATGGTTGCGCGATACCACAGCGTCGCGCGGCTCGGGTGAAGCTTTGTTCCTCACACAGCGCGAGGAAGTAGGAAACCTGGTGCGTCTTGACTGGCATGTCCCGCCTATCGAGTCGCAAGCTGCATCGCATTCGAGATGAACGGAGATGCAACAGCAGCCCCAAGCAAGAGGACGTACAGGACAAGCCAGATTGTGGCGACTACACTTTCACCACGGTTGGATTTTTCGCGACGTTGCCAGTGAGACCCGCTTCCTGTCTTGATTGGTCGCATGGTCGGCCTCCAATGCTAATGTCCGCTACCATGCGTGACCGCCTTTCGACGGTGAACTAGCTCACATTTTCGTGCGATTCTGCTCGGCATCGATCGATAGACATTAGTAATAAGAGGACAGGAGAAGCCTTTTCGGCGCTTCAAATTTCCGGTGCAATGAAAGGTTTTACGGTTTGTTTTAACGTTTCGGCCAATTGGGGTGCCGGCGTGGGTATTTTTGGCCTATGTTACTTTTATCTGGACAGCGATTCTGGTGTTGTGATGGCCACGGTGGCGACTACTCAAACGCAGTCTGCCGACAAGCACGGCGTGCTTCGGTCCCATCCTTTTTTCAGGGATTTGGGCAGCACGGTCATCGATCGGTTGGCTCCCCGCGTCATTGCAACCAAAGTGAAGAAAGGCGCGGTCATATTCCGGAAGGGTGATATTGGTTCGAAGCTTTACGCCGTCCGGGCAGGCGCGGTCAGAATCAGCACCCCATCCGACGAAGGGAAAGATGCGATTTTCAACTTGGTCGTTCCAGGCGAACTTTTCGGTGAAATTGCGTTTCTCGATGGCGGACAAAGGACCGCTGATGCCGTTGCCATTGAGAACTGTGAATTGCTGGTCATTGAGCGCCGGGATTTCATACCTTTGCTGAGAGACAATCCTGAAGTCGCTGAAAGATTAATCAAGATACTATGTGCTCGCATCCGAAAGACGAGCGAGCAGGTGGAAGACATTGTATTTCTTGGGCTGCCTAATCGGCTCGCCAAGGTCCTTCTGCATCTTTATCAGCCTTCATCCGACGCCTCGCCCGGCAAGATTCACGTAACCCAGCGGGAAATAAGCCAGATGATCGGAGTCTCGCGCGAAAGCGCGAACAAGCAGTTGCAGGAATGGCAGCGCAAGAAGTGGCTGAAACTCGAGCGCGGTGGCGTCGTGATTTTTGCGCCAAATGCTTTGCGCGACCTTGCGTCCAAAAGCTTCGCATGATGAAGCGCTGCGGCCGTTTATTCACCGCTGATAAAGGTGAGCGGCCGAGCGACGTCCTCCAGAGCCTTGCGCTCGGCGTCGACACCCCAGCGCCAGGCAATCCATCCAGCAATGATCATCAGCGCTGAGCCAAGGAGATAGCCCCAGAACACGCTCGCCCGAGATCCAGTATCAATCAGGAGTCCGAACAAGGACGGTGCAAAGATGCCCCCGATTCCGGTCCCGACTGCATAAAAGAATGCGATTGCCAACGCGCGAATCTCAAGTGGAAAGGTTTCGCTGACTGTCAGATAGGCCGAACTGGCCGCACACGAAGCGAAGAAAAAAATTATTGTCCAGCAAGCGGTCTGCGTCGTAGCGTCAATCGCATTGCGCATGAAAAGCCAACCGGTCACGGCCAGTAGCAGGCCCGAGACGATATAGGTAAATGCGATCATTATTCTGCGGCCGCGAGTGTCAAAGAGACGGCCTAGCAGCACAGGTCCAAGAAAATTTCCGATCGCAAAGGGGAGCAGGTACCAGCCAATCTGGTCGGACGCGACGCCGTAAAAGTCGGTGAGAATCAGCGCATAGGTGAAAAAGATCGCGTTGTAAAAAAAGGCCTGCGCCGCCATCAGGCTAAGTCCTACAAGCGTTCGGCGGCGATGATGTTTGAACAGTGTTTGCACCACCAGATGAAGTGGTGTCGACTTTCGACTGCGCAGGCGTACGCGGGCCAAACCTTGCGTATGAGGACGGGGCGCAAAGCGGCTTTCGATGTCGGCGACCACACGCTCGGCTTCGGCGGCGTAGCCGTGAGTCATCAGCCAGCGCGGGCTTTCGGGGATCCAGAACCTCATCAAAAATATCAGGCAGGCAAGGCCGGCACCGATCAGAAATGCGAGTCGCCAGCCGAGATCAGGATCGATCAAATTCGGATCAAGCAGTACCAGCGAGCCGGCAGCTCCAACCGCGGCACCGATCCAGAAACTTCCGTTGACCACGAGATCGCTCCAGCCGCGCACGCGCGCCGGAATAAGCTCCTGAATCGCGGAATTAATGGCTGCGTATTCACCGCCGATTCCCGCGCCAGTAACAAAGCGGAAAAAGGCGAAGCTCTCGATATTCCACGAGGTCGCCGTCGCGGCGGTTGCCGTGAGATAGACGGCGAGCGTGATGAAAAACAGTTTTTTGCGGCCCAGGCGATCGGTCAGCCAACCGAAGAACATTGCACCAAGCACCGCTCCGGCCAGATAGGCACTGCTGGCAAGCCCGATATCTGTATTGGAAAAACGCAGCGTGGAACTTTCCTTCAGCGCTCCGGCTATGCTTCCGGCAAGCGTCACTTCCAGCCCATCGAGGATCCATGTGATGCCGAGCGCAGCAATAACCAGCGTGTGAAAGCGTCCCCAGGGCAGCCGATCAAGCCGCGATGGAATGTCCGTCTCGATGATATGCCTGTCTTGCATCGTGAATGCGATGTACGCCGCAGTTTGAATTAACTTGTTCCGGGTGCCTGATTGGCGAAAGGCCCGCTTCAGACGTGACAACGACGTAAAGCAAAATAAATCATTAATCGCCGACCCGTCATTTTTAAAAGCGCGTCTCGCGTGTGCGCGTCGCTGATGCAACTAAAGGAAAATCAATCGCTGTTCGCTAATTATTTGAAATAATTGATGATGATGGCTCTGAAAGCACCGGTAACCTCCATCTAATGATGAACGTCACAAGAATTTGGCAAGAACTGATCAGGCGACGTTCGGTGGTGGTTGGCGCCATCCTCATTGGCCTTGTTTGGATGGCGTTGTCTTTTTTTCGGCAGGTCCAACCTGGCTGACTGGCTGAAGTCGAACCGGGTTTTGACCAATGATGTGTTGCAGATTGCCCTTGTTGACCGCAAGGCAAACGTAAAGGACGGCGGCGTCAATGCGGAAGAATACCTCGATCGATACAAGAAGCTGCGGCGTGAAACAGCCCGGTCTGCGATACAATTTTATCGACCGCGCGAACGCGCCGCCAAAGCGCAGGCGAAGTAGGCACTATGCATTCGTGGTGGTCAGATAATGACTAACCGGGCATTTGTGCAGCGCGCTGGCCGGCGGTGGTGCCGGCAATCCTGCCGAATACCGAGCCCGCCATGAGGCCGGTGCCGCCCGGATAGTTGAAGTAGAAGAGCCCACCGACCAGCTCGCCTGCCGCATGTAGTCCGGCGATCGCCTCGCCGTCGGTGTCCAGCACCCGACATGTCGTATCGATCTTCACTCCGCCGAACGTAAAGGTGATGCCACAGGTCACCGCGTAAGCCTCGAACGGCGGCTCGTCAATTGTATTGGCCCAGTTCGTTTTGTTGATTGCCAGGCCTTCGGTTCGCCTCCCATCCTTCACGTTCGGATTGAAGGCTATATCTGCGCGCACAGCCTTGTTGTAGGTCTTGATTGTATCAAGGGCGCGTTTCGCATCGACATCGTCAAGTTTCTTCACCAGTTCTTCGAGGGTATCAGCTCGCGCTTTGGTCACCTGCTTGATGCGATATTCGTCGCGCAGCATCGGGATAATCTTTTTGTCAAAGACCTGCCAAGCGAATTGACCGGGCTGCATCAGGATAACGCGCCCGTACTTCGCATAGGTGTAGTTGCGAAAATCCGCGCCTTCATCGACAAAGCGCTCGCCATTGGCATTGATCATGATGCCCCATGGGTAAGAGTGCTTCTGGAAGTTATCGCCGACAGCAAGATCGCCGAATTCGGGCGCGTTGCGGTCCCAGCCGACTGCGTGACACCCGGACCAGTTGCCTGTCGGCATTGCGCCGATATCAAGGGCCATACGAATCCCGTCGCCGGTGTTGAAGCGGGTGCCACGTATCTTGGCGAGTTCCCAACCTGAACCAAGATATCGAGTGCGCATCTCGGCGTTGGCCTGGAAACCTCCCGCCGCCAGCACCACGCACTTGGCCTTGACCTCGACCGTGCGCCCATTGTGTTTCACGCGCACGCCTTTCACGCCATCGTCGTCGGCAATCAGCGACACAGCCCGCGCATTATAGGCGACATGAACGCCATTCCTGCGCGCGATCTTGGTGTGCGCGTCGACAAGTCCTGGTCCGCCGCCCCAGGCTTCGACCGTCAGTCCGCCCCAAAACTTGAACTTGCCGTTAATCTTGTAGGCCTGGCGTCCGTAGATCGGAATGAAACGGATGCCTTTGCTTTGCATCCAGCGCATCGTTTCCTTGCTGCGAGTGACGAGCAATTCGCACAAATCGGGATCGGTGCGGTATTCAGTCACGCGCCCCATGTCGTCAAAGAATTTGTCTTCGGTGTAGGTGCCAAAATCGGTATTGGAGATCTCTTCATCGGTCAGGTCGGGCATCAGCGCGCGCAAATCGTCGACGCCATCGTACACGCAGCGAAAGGCGCCGGCGGTGAAGCGGCTATTGCCCCCGGACTCTTCTTCCGGCGCGCGCTCGAGCATCAGGACCGAGATCCCATGCTCAGCCGCGGCGTGGGCAGCGCAAAAGGCGGCATTTCCGGCACCGACGATCACGACATCGCTGGAGGAGGGGAGCATGAGTGCATATCCGTTCTTGTTGCGCCGAAGACTACCGGCGTTTGCTCGGGCCGCAAGACTCGCTGCGCCAGGATTGGCTCCGAGGCGGGCTTTTCCCGTTCAAAACCTCTTTTTCCGGCGGATTTTTGGGAAATCCAGCAGCGGGTTGCTCAAAACCGGTAAATCTGCCGAACCAACAAGCTTTTCCAATGTTAAAAGCAGGGGTCTAACGCAACCAGAAACATTCCTGCAATGAGCGGTGTGCTGGCAGTCCTTTGCTTCGTGGTGTGGATTTATCTTATCGCGGGCCGCGGCAAATTCTGGCTTTGTCGCGTACGCGATACCGGCCGAGAGATGCCCGAATTGCAACGTTGGCCCGCCGTCGTTGCCGTCGTTCCCGCGCGCAATGAGTCGAAATATATCTCAGCAAGCGTGCGGTCTCTGCTGGGACAGGATTATGCCGGCGTGCTGGATATCATCGTTATTGATGACGACAGCAGCGATGGCACAGCTGCGAACGCAATGCACGCGGCGGAGTCTTTTCCCGGCCGCCAAATGACAGTGATCGGGAGCAAAGGGCCGCCCCCGGGTTGGACCGGAAAGCTGTGGGCGCAGAACCAGGGCGTCGCTGCGGCCGAAAAACGTCGGCCCGAGTATCTCCTGCTTACCGATGCCGATATCGAGCATGCCCCCGATACGCTAACATGGCTTGTAAGACGATCAATTGCCGGCCAATTTGTGTTGACGTCACTGATGGCGAAGCTGCGATGCGAGAGCTTAGCCGAACGAACTCATGTGCCGGCGTTCATATATTTTTTCCAAATGCTGTTTCCATTTTCGTGGGTGTCTCAATCAGGGTCAAACACGGCAGCTGCGGCAGGAGGCTGCATGCTCGTGCGTGCTGACACGCTTGCGAGCGCTGGCGGCATTGCGAGCATTCGCAACGCACTGATCGATGATTGTTCATTGGCTGCCAAGATGAAAACAATGGGGCCAATTTGGCTGGGCCTCAGCGGCCGCGTACACAGCATTCGGCCCTATGAAACTTTTTCCGACGTGAGGCGCATGATCTCACGGTCCGCCTACGCGCAACTTCGTTACTCACCGCCGCTTCTGGCTGCGACGGTCGCTGGCATGGCTATTACTTTCATGGCTCCGCCGCTTCTTGCGATCTTTGCCGCCGGATTGCCCCGTTTTTTGGGATTGCTTGCATGGCTGGCAATGACGATATCTTTTCTGCCGACGTTGCGTTTCTATAGACGATCGCCTTTATGGAGCCTCGGGCTCCCGGCGATTGCCGGGCTATACCTCTATTACACACTCAGCTCTGCCTATCTGTTTGTGAAAGGGCAGGGGGGTGAATGGAAGGGACGTGTTCACGCCGATGCGACGAGCGTGCAATGACCTCTAGTGGACAACTTCGATCGGGCAAAGGCGCGCACGATGAGAATTTCCCAGTCGCGTCGCGTCTTATTAAGCGGCAACACCGGTCTGTCATCCTGGCGTTCTATGAATTTGTTCGGGTTGCCGACGATATTGCCGACCACCCTGAGCTTGTGAGCACGGAAAAAATTGCGAGGCTTGACCGGCTGGAGGCAAGCCTTCTCGGCAGAGGCGGAGACGATCCGGAAGGTCTGCGCCTCCGTGCAGTGCTTGAGGAGAGAAACTTGTCCCCGCGTCATGCTCAGGATCTGCTGAGCGCTTTCCGTCAGGACGCGACCAAGCATCGTTACGCCACCTGGGACGAGCTCATCGACTATTGTTCACGGTCGGCGATGCCCGTCGGCCGCTTTGTGCTCGACGTGCATGGCGAATCGCGGGCAACCTGGCCGGCATCGGATGCCCTCTGTGCGGCGCTGCAGATCATCAATCATGTGCAGGACTGCGCCAAAGATTATCGCGCGCTTGATAGGGTCTATATTCCGCTCGATGCGCTGGCGGCCAGTGACGCCAGTGTCGAGCAGCTGGAAGGCAAGGAAACGGCACCCGCGTTGAAAGCGTGTCTTCGCGGGGTAGTGGCTCGCACTGCGGCTCTATTGGACGAAAGCCGCGGGCTTGAGGCCAAGGTCAACGATACGCGACTCGCGCTCGAGATCTCGGTCATCCAATCGCTGGCCAGCCGCCTGATCGCAATTCTTATGGTCCGCGACCCATTGGCCGAGCGCGTGCACCTCACCAAAGCTGAAGCGCTTGCAACCGCTCTAAACGGCGGTACTCGGGCTATAGTTCGCCGGCTGGTCCGCACAGTGACGCCGACGCACCGATATCAGACGCCATGAACGTCCAGGTTCCAGAATCCCTAACAGATCAGTCATCGCCGGCTAACCGCGCAGGCGGCAGCTCCTTTTATCTCGCTATGCGTCTCCTGAGCCGCGAAAAAAGGCAGGCAATCTTCGAAGTGTACTCGTTTTGCCGGGAGGTCGACGACATCGCCGACAATGACACGCCGCGTCCGCAGCGCCTCGCGCTGCTGTCGGCGTGGCGACGGAACATTGACGCGCTTTATTCCGGGAATGTTCCGATCGGACTGGAGCAGCTTGCGAAGATCATTGCCCGCTTTGAGTTGCGCAAGGAGGACTTTCTTGCAGTTATTGACGGTGTGGAAATGGATGCACGCGAGGATATTCGGGCTCCCAGCTTCGAGCAGCTTGAACTTTATTGCGATCGCGTCGCCAGTGCCGTCGGGCGATTGTGCGTGCGCATTTTCGGCATGAGCGACCCCGATGGGAAAGCGCTTGCGCACCATCTTGGTCGGGCGCTTCAATTGACAAATATCTTGCGAGACATAGACGAGGATGCCGGAGTGGGGCGCTTATACCTTCCGCGGGAAGCGTTGGCGCGTGCCAATATCAAAAGCAGCGATCCAAACGCAGTCGCCTCCGATCCTTACCTCGCTCCCGCCTGTGACTTTATTGTCGAACGCGCCCGTGCCCATTTTGCGAAAGCAAACGAGATCATGGCGCGTTGTCCGCGTCGGGTCGTGCGAGCGCCCCGAATCATGGGAGCGGTCTATCGCCAGAAGCTCGAAGACATGGTATCGCGCGGCTGGGCCCCGCCACGGAACCGCCTTCACGTGAAAAAGTCTTATTTGTTGTGGATTGCGTTGCGGCATGCATTCGTCTGAAGACAGCACGGTACACATTATCGGGGCTGGACTGGCGGGGCTTTCTGCCGCGGTGCGCCTGTGCGGATCGCGCCGCGGAGTCGTTGTGCACGAGGCAACGGCACACGCGGGCGGCAGATGCCGTTCATACTTTGACCAGGCCACCGATATGATGATCGATAACGGCGCTCATTTGCTGTTGTCGGGAAATCGTGCCGCCCTATCGTTTGTCGAGACCATCGGGTCGAGCGCAGGCCTGCATGGGCCGAGCGAGGCGGAGTTTGATTTCATTGATCTGCCAAGCGGCGAGAAATGGACCTTGCGCTTTGGCGACGGCCGATTTCCATGGTGGGTTTTCGACAAGGATCGCCGCGTGCCGCAGACCGACATCGTCGATTATCTGCCGCTGGCGCGTCTCCTCTGGACGTCGACCGATAAGCCCATCGCAGAAGTCATAAGTTGCTCGGGGCCGATTTACGAGCGTTTGCTCGAGCCTTTGTTGCTTGCCGCGCTCAATATCCAACCCCGCCAAGGATCAGCGAGATTGGCCAGTGTGCTTATCCGTGAAACGCTTGGCCTCGCCGGGCAGGCGTGCCGGCCATTGCTCGCACGCGACGGGCTAGCAAATGTATTTGTTGAACCTGCGATTCGCTATCTGCGCGAGCACGGAGTCTCGGTCGTGTTCGAGGACGAACTGACTGCAGTCAAATTCGGCAGTCATCGCGTGTCGCGACTCGAATTTGCAAAAGGTACTGTCGATCTCGGAATCAACGATGCGGTGATCCTTGCCGTTCCGCCCTATGTGGCAGCGAATGTCGTGCCAGATTTACAGGCTCCGTCCTCATTTCGTGGGATCGTGAATGCGCATTTCCGCATCGATCCTCCTGCTGCTTTGCCTCCGATACTGGGTGTGATCAACGGCACCTGCCAATGGATTTTCGCGCTGCCGGGCCGTATTTCGGTGACGATCAGCGACGGCGGCGAGTACTTTAGCATGCCGCGCACCGATCTGGCGCAGACCATCTGGAGCGAAGTCGCGAAAGTGTCCGGCCTTCCAGCGCCGCTGCCGCCTTGGCAGATCGTTCGTGAGCGCCGCGCGACGTTTGCCGCCACGCCGGAGCAAAACGCGCTGCGCCCGGCGCCGCAAACGAAATGGGATAACTTTTTTCTCGCAGGCGATTGGACCGCGACTGGCTTGCCGGCCACGATTGAAAGCGCGGTTCGCTCCGGCTATCGCGCCGCCAATCTCGCCGGCCAGCGCCTGAGGGCAGCCGCATGACGCTGGTGGAGAAATCGCATTTCTCGCACGGCGCCGGCGATGCCGCCGACGGGGCAGGACAGGCATTGCTCGACTGCCAGCAGAAAGACGGACATTGGGTATTCGAACTCGAAGCCGACGCGACGATTCCCTCCGAATACGTCTTGCTTCGGCACTATCGCGGCGAACCGAGAGACGCAGTACTCGAGCAAAAAATCGCCAACTATCTGCGTCGCGTCCAAGGCAAACATGGCGGCTGGCCGCTGTATCATGACGGCGATTTTGACATGAGTGCGAGCGTCAAGGCCTACTTTGCGCTCAAGATGATCGGCGACAGCGCGGATGTCCCGCATATGAAACGGGCCCGCGAAGCGATCCTCGCGCGCGGTGGGGCGATCCATTGCAACGTGTTCACTCGCGCGCTGCTGTCGCTCTATGGGATTTTGAGCTGGCGCAGCGTGCCGGAAATGCCCGTCGAAATTATGTTGCTGCCGCGGTGGTTTCCGTTCCATCTGTCGAAGGTTTCGTATTGGGCGCGAACCGTCCTTGTTCCACTCCTGGTCCTGCAGACTTTGCGTCCGCAGGCAAAGAATCCACTCGGCATCAGGATCGACGAGCTTTTTCTGCAGCCTCCGCTTTCGATCGGGCCCGCGGCTAAAGCGCCGCATCAACGCTGGACCTGGTTTGCTCTTTTTCGCGCGCTCGATGCCGTGCTCCGCCCGGGAAGCAAACTTTTTCCCAAAAACTTGCGTCGCCGATCGATTGATAGAGCCGTTGGCTTCGTGACCGAGCGGCTCAATGGCGACGATGGATTGGGCGCTATCTATCCGGCCATGGCCAATGCCACGATGATGTTTGATGTGCTCGGCGACAGCGAAAATGCTGCCGTTGCACGCGGTTCGGTGGAGAAATTGCTGGTAGTCAACAAAAATGAAGCCTATTGCCAGCCCTGTGTATCGCCGGTTTGGGATACGGCGCTTATCTGTTACGCGCTGCTTGAACTGGGGAGCAACGAAGCGCGCAATGCCGCTGTGCGCGGGCTCGATTGGCTGTTGCCGCGCCAGGTGCTCAATGTCGTTGGCGACTGGGGTGTCCGGCGCCCGCAGGTGCGGCCGGGAGGCTGGGCTTTTCAGTATGCCAATGCGCATTATCCTGATCTCGATGACACGGCCGTCGTTGTCATGGCGATGGACCGTGCCCGCCGGATCGGGGCGGGGGCGCGCTATGATCACGCCATCGAGCGCGGCGTGGAATGGATCAAGGGCATGCAGAGCCGCAACGGGGGATGGGCGGCTTTCGACGTAGACAATGTCTACGATTATCTCAACAACATTCCCTTTGCCGACCATGGCGCACTGATCGATCCGCCGACGGAGGATGTCACGGCGCGCTGCGTCTCGATGCTGGCGCAGCTAGGGGAAACATTGGACAACAGCGAATGCCTTTCGAAAGGCGTCGCCTATCTTCGGACCATGCAGAGGCCCGACGGGAGCTGGTATGGACGTTGGGGGCTCAATTATATCTACGGCACCTGGTCCTCTCTCTGCGCTCTCAATGCCTGCGGAATTGACCGAGGTTCCGCGGAAATCCGCAAGGCCGTTGAGTGGCTTCTATCTATTCAGAACGCTGATGGCGGTTGGGGCGAGGGCGGTACCAGCTACAAGCTCGACTATCGCGGTCACGAGCCAACCGCCAGCACGTCATCCCAGACCGCATGGGCTCTGCTCGGCCTGATGGCCGCTGGCGAGATAAACAATCCGGCGGTTGAAAGAGGCGTCCGATACCTATCCAAAACGCAGACTGAAAGCGGCTTGTGGAACGAGGAGCGATTTACTGCAACCGGCTTTCCACGTGTTTTCTATCTGCGATATCACGGCTACCGGAAGTTTTTTCCGTTGTGGGCACTCGCGCGCTATCGGAACCTGAAGACAAGAAACGATGCGAGCGCGATTTTTGGGATGTAAGCCTCAGCGGCTAGCCATCGCGTCGAAGCGCGCCTTTTGATCGTTATTTAGCTTCACATAAAATTTGTCGAAGGTGATTTGCACGGTCGTTGCCGCATAATTCATGGCCGTCAAGTGGTCATTGGCAGCATCCAATCGTGCAATCGGATCCGCCGGTATCGGCTGCGCGCAGGAGGCGATCAGCATCTTGGCCATATCGGAAGCGGTTCTGTGGAAGTTTTCGAAGCTTTGTGCCTGATCCTTGTCTGGCCGGACTCTCATTTCGATTTCTTTTATGAATCGTTCCGCTCTCTCCGCGTTTTGAGCGGCGCATGCCTGAAATTGCTTGTTCATGCCGGGATTTGCAGTACCGGAATCAGGTGGTGCTACTTTGTCGGGCTGAGGCTTCGCAAAACTGTTTTTTTGCGGATAAGTGAGCGTCTCATAGAAATTTTTTAAGGGCTCGCGCAGAAAGACGCCGCTGTCCCGCACGGTCCAAAGGGTCTGCACCAGTGCCCGTAGTCGGTCAGGCGGTGCGAATGAGCCGACGCCCCGGCAATCGGCCTTAATTTTACTGGCAGATTCTACAATAGCGGCCTGCACTTTTTCGAGCGCCATACGCTGACTGCCGGACAATTGGACTGTTTGTTCGACACGCGATGACGGCCAGTTGGTGGCTGAGGTCGAGGGACCGCATTTGTCCAGCGAACTGTCGTTGTCCGCGTCGGTTCTGACGGCTGAACCGGTGGTCGCAGTGCGAGGCAATGATCGCCGCAAATCAAGACGGCCGGTGATTGTATCTGCAATCACATCGAAACCATGACCGCGTAAGCGTGATGCGTAGTCATCCGGCCAGAATGTGAATCCCAGCGTATCCTCGTAAGCATTTGGCCAGGCGGGAGGACCGACCAATCCCAAACGGGCGCCTGAAGAGTTGAGACTTTCCTGGGGGGCGGCTGCCCGCTCAGCGGCCGTGGTGCGGACAGCAGCAGCCCGGGCGGCGCGGCCCGAAGCGGCGCGGTGATAGTGGCGAGCGCGGGGACGATGACCAATCTGGCCGAGTGCATGGCGAAAAGGTCGTGTAATACCGCCGATTATGCCTTGGGGCGACAGCTGTGCACTGGCAACATCGGGTGCGGCCATTGCACCCAACGCCCCAAGCACCAGAATGATGCGCCCGCGCATGGCCGAACCCCGAAGGTGTTTGGCTCACAATTGAACGATGGTCCTTCATAACGGGCCAACAAGCCCGCGAGTTCCATTCTTATCCAATTTGGCGTGATCGTCACTATCCGGCGCGCTTCGCGCGACCGGTTATCCCGCTTTAAGTAACTCGGGCTTGTCTTTGTTTTTCCGAATGTCCTCGAGCTTTTTCTCAACGTGCTTTGAAAAGACGTATTGCGCAGGCCTTTGGCGGTCGAGTGGTATCTCAGGCTTCATGTCACCCACGGTAGGCACCCCTCCCAGACTCACGGCCAAGGCCTTCAGCGGGTGAGCAATCGCATCATTGACGGCGGAAGCCTCGTAGCCGGAATGGACCATGCAATCGGCGCACTTCTCGTAGTTGCCGGTGCCGTAAGCATCCCAATCGGTCTCGTTCATCAACTCATTGAAGGTCGGTGCGTAGCCTTCGCCGAGCAGGTAGCAGGGCTTCTGCCAGCCGAATATCGTGCGCGTCGGATTGCCCCAAGGCGTGCAATGGTAGCTCTGGTTGCCGGCGAGAAAGTCCAGAAACAGACTCGACTGGCTGAACGACCATTTGTCCTTGCGCGGTCCGCGTTTGAATATGTCGCGGAACAGCTGCTTGGTCTTGCCACGATTGAGAAAGTGCTGCTGGTCGGGTGCACGCTCATATGCATAGCCCGGTGATACTGTGATGCCATCGACCCCTAGCTCCATCACGGTATCAAAGAACGCTGCTACACGGTCGGCCTGCGCCGTGTTGAACAAAGTGCAGTTGATGTTGACGCGGAAGCCGCGTTCCTTGGCGCGCTTGATTGCCGATACAGCGCGGTCGTAAGTGCCCGGTTGGCAGACCGAGTGGTCGTGCATTTCCTTGTCGCCGTCAAGATGCACCGACCAGGTGAAGAAGACGCTCGGCTCGTACTGCGAAAGCTTCTTCTCCATAAGCAGTGCGTTGGTGCAAAGGTAGACGAACTTTTTGCGCGCGATGATGCCGCGCACGATTTCCGGCAGTTGCTTGTGCAGCAACGGCTCGCCGCCGGCGATCGAGACAACGGGCGCGCCACATTCGTCGACTGCATACAACGCGTCCTCGACGGACATATTCTGGTGCAGGATCGGATCGGGATAGTCGATTTTCCCGCATCCAGCGCAAGCCAGATTGCATCTGAACAACGGCTCGAGCATCAGGACCAGCGGATAACGCTTTCGGCCGGTCAGACGCTGGCGGATGACGTAGCTACCGACAAATAGTTTCTGAAGAAGGGGAATGCCCAAGATCACTATCCTTGCTGATTTGCTGGGTGCCGGCCACGTCGAGTAGCTCTATGGGTACCCTGAATTCGATGTGCTCATCCTGGCCAGGGAGGGTGAAAACTTCCACCGGTTCGATGGCGCGCAACGCATTAATCACGTCACGCACCATGATTTCCGGAGCCGATGCCCCCGCTGTAATGCCAACAACTTCGACGTTATGCAACCACTCCGGCTTTATTTCGCTTCCATTTGCGATCAGGTGTGTAGGGACGCCGGCATCGACGCCGATTTCGCGCAGACGATTCGAATTGGAGCTGTTTTGCGCCCCGACAACGAAAATCACGTCGGCCAGCTTTGTCAACTCCAGTAGCGCAGTTTGACGGTTTTGTGTTGCATAGCAGATATCTTGTGTGCCCGGTCCGACCACGTCCTTGAAACGGCGGAACAGTGCCGCAATAATCCCTTTGGTGTCATCCACGCTGAGCGTGGTCTGCGTGACGTAGGCGATCGGCGTATCGACCGGCAAGTCGAGGCCATTTACGTCTTCTTCAGTCTGCACAAGAATTACAGGACCTGGGATTTGTCCCAAGGTCCCTTCCACCTCGGGATGGCCAGCATGGCCGATCAGGACTACCGTGCGGCCGTTGCGCAAATAATGGCGACCTTGTGCGTGTACTTTAGAGACAAGCGGACAGGTGGCATTGAGCACCCGCAGGCCCCGCTCGGCAGCTTCTTCCTGGACCTTTTTCGCTACGCCATGGGCGCTGAAGATCGTTATTGCGTTTGACGGCACTTCGGACAGTTCTTCAACGAACCGCGCCCCACGCGCCTTCAGCGCGTCGACCACCCACTTGTTGTGAACAATTTCGTGCCGCACATAAACCGGCGGCCCGTATTTATCAAGCGCGCGCTCGACAATCTCAATAGCGCGCACAACCCCCGCGCAGAAACCGCGTGGCTTCGCCAGAATAACCTTCATCCCGCTGCCCCCTTGGCGTGTCCGCTGGCTTGCCGACGGCGGGCCGCCCGTTCAGCGAGAAACTGGATGTCGGCGGGCTGTAATTCCGGCGCCTGACGCCCGAAGACCTCGAAGACCTTGTTGACAATACCTGTCGCGTCGAGTCCGGCCTTGGCATACATCGCGGGAGGACTGTCGTGATCGATGAATATATCCGGCAAAATCATGCTGCGAGCCTTGAAGCCGGAACGCTCGAGTGCGCCCGTGTCGCTCAGCAGTTGCATGACTTGCGCGGCAAAGCCGCCGATCGCGCCTTCCTCGATCGTTATGAGGAGTTCATGCTCGCGAGCCAGCCGCAGAATGAGCTCGCGATCAAGCGGCTTGGCGAAGCGAGCATCGACGACGGTGGTTGAAATGCCGTGAGCTGCCAGCGTCTCGGCCGCTTTTGTGCACTCGGCAAGTCGCGTGCCAAGCGACAACAATGCGACCGTATTGCCTTGCGCGATGATGCGGCCTTTGCCGATTTCAAGCGGTATACCGACTTCAGGCATTACAACACCGACTCCATCGCCGCGTGGGTAGCGCAAAGCGCACGGGCAGTCATCGATACCCACGGCAGTCGCTATCATGTGCACAAGCTCGGCCTCGTCGGCCGCAGCCATCAGGACAAAGCCGGGCAGGCAGCCGAGATAGGCGAGGTCGAAGGAGCCCGCGTGGGTCGGACCGTCGGCGCCGACCAGCCCGGCGCGGTCCATCATGAATCGGACAGGCAATTTCTGGATCGCAACGTCGTGCACGACCTGGTCGTAGGCGCGCTGCAGGAAGGTCGAATAGATCGTAACAAATGGCTTATAACCCTGGGTCGCCAGGCCTGCCGCGAATGTGACCGCATGCTGTTCGGCGATGCCGACGTCGAACGCACGCTCAGGGAACGACTTGGCGAAGATATCGACGCCCGTGCCGCTCGGCATTGCCGCGGTAATGGCAACAATCTTCTCGTCCTTCCGGGCTTCTTTCACCAGACTTTCGCCGAACACTTTGGTGTAGGACGGGGCGTTTGAGACGCCCTTCTGCTGTTTGCCCGTCGCGACATCGAATTTCACAACGCCATGATATTTATCCTGTGACGCTTCGGCCGGTGCATAGCCTTTTCCCTTCTGCGTACGGACGTGCACGAGGAAGGGACCATTGTCGGCGTTGCGAACATTCTCCAGGACAGGTAAGAGCTGGCGCAGATCATGACCGTCGACGATGCCGATGTAATAGAAACCGAGCTCTTCGAACAGTGTGCCACCGGTGACAAAGCCACGAGCGAGTTCTTCAGCGAGGTATGCCTTTTCTTTGAAGAATTTCGGAAGGCGATCGGCAAACTGTCTACCGATGTCGCGTATCGACATGTACGTTGGGCTCGACAACAGCCGCGTGAGATAATTCGACATGGCGCCGACCGGTGGCGCAATGGACATCTCGTTGTCGTTCAGTATCACAATCAGTCGCCGATTCATTGCGCCGGCATTGTTCATAGCTTCGTAAGCCATGCCCGCGGACATGGCCCCGTCACCGATAACGCAGATCACATTGTGCTCTTGGCCGGCGAGGTCGCGCGCCACGGCCATGCCGAGGCCCGCCGATATAGAAGTTGACGAATGCGCGGCACCAAAGCAGTCGTATTCGCTCTCCGAGCGTTTCGTGAAGCCGGACAGACCGCCACCGGTTCGCAAAGTCTTGATGCGATCCCTGCGACCGGTCAGGATCTTGTGTGGATAGGCCTGATGACCCACATCCCAAATTAACTTGTCATTCGGGGTATCAAAGACGTAATGCAGGGCAACGGTCAGCTCGATCACGCCGAGACTTGCTCCCAGGTGCCCGCCGGTAACTGCGACCGCATTGATCGTCTCGGCGCGCAATTCATCGGCAACCTGCTGCAGGTCCCGCGCATTTACACGGCGCAAATCTGCCGGGCTCTTGATCGAGTCGAGGAATTTGGCGGTGGATTTTGTCAGGAAGTCATCGTTGGGCGCCGTCATGCTTTATTACCTTCCCCACTACTAACTCGGAGGCGCTTGTGCGTTTTTGGCAAAACCTGTCAGAACATTTTTTGTCGCCCAATACGAGCTTTGCCGGCTCTGCCACGAAGTCTCTCTCAGTCTGCGTCAATCGATAACGAGTGGAAAAGTTCCACGTGGAAAGCATTGATAATATTGCATCAGAGCGCAAGTGGGGGGTAACTCCCTGTAGCCCGAAGGCAACATTTGGCATGCTAGGTTCAGTTGTTACCGGAATCGTAAAGTTTTGCACGCGATTCCCTTGGCCGATCATCGTGTTAGCGGTTATCGCGGCGGCGGGGTCGGCGGTCTATGCGGCGCGCAATTTCGCGATCAATACCGACGTCAACAAGTTGATTTCGCGCGAACTTGATTGGCGCAAGCGCGAAGCGGACTTCGAAAAAGCTTTCCCGGGGCATTTCGGTTCAACTCTAGTTGTTGTCGATGCCCCAACTGCCGAGTTCGCGGCCCGCGCCAGCGCCGAATTGGCGGACAAGCTTAGGTCCCGGCCAGAATTGTTCCAGTCAGTCGACGACGTTGAGGGTAGCGAATTTTTTGAGCGCAACGGATTGTTGTATCGGCCGACTGACGAGGTGGCGAACTTCGTCAAAGGGCTGGGGCAGGCCGCGCCCGTCGTCGGAACGCTTGTCGGCGATCCGAGCTTGCGCGGGCTCACGCGAATGCTCTCTCTAGGCCTGGTCGGCGTGCAAAACCGCATGGTCACACTCGACGGGCTAGCCCGCCCGCTGTCGATGGCGTCCACAACCTTGGAGAACGTGCTTGCAGGCCGACCCGCCACATTCTCATGGCAGGCAATGGTGAATGGGCAGGACCTGAAACCGGCCGACCTTCGGCGCCTTATCGAAGTCCATCCTGTGCTCGACTTTTCCGCGCTTCAACCCGGCGAAGCCTCAAGTAACGCGATCCGTCAGGCGGCATCGGACCTTCAGCTGAAAGACAAATACCAGGCGCGTGTTCGGCTGACGGGTTCGGTGCCGATGGCGGACGAAGAATTTGCGACCGTTCGAGAGGGCGCGCTCGAGAATGCCGTCGGCACCATCCTTATCGTTCTCGTGATCCTTTGGCTCGCGCTAAAGTCAGGGCGTCTTATTGTCGCAGTTTTCGTCACGCTATTCGTGGGACTTGCGATGACCGCCGCGCTCGGCCTGATGATGGTCGGCGCGCTCAATATGATATCGGTGGCCTTTGCCGTCTTGTTTGTCGGCCTTGGCGTCGATTTCGCCATTCAGTTTTCGGTCCGATATCGCGCCGAACGCCATGACAAGCCTGAACTTCATGCTGCGCTTGCCCAGGCTGCAGAAAAAATTGGGGTCCCGCTGACGTTGGCGGCCGCGGCGGTAGCAGCCGGATTTTTGTCGTTCCTTCCCACGGACTATCGTGGCGTCTCGGAGCTGGGTGCAATCGCCGGCGTGGGCATGTTGATCGCGTACGTGACCAGCATCACGTTGCTGCCGGCTCTTCTCGCTGTGCTCAATCCTCCGGGCGAGGCCGAGCCAATCGGGTATCGTGCGCTCGCTCCGATAGACTGGTTTATCCAGGAATACCGTGTTCCTGTCATCGTGGGCACCCTGGCGCTCGCGCTTGCGGGGTCGCCATTACTCTATTTTCTCACATTCGATTTCGACCCTATTCATTTGCGCAGCCCGCAAACCGAATCGATTTCGACGTTGCTTGATTTGCGCGGCGATCCGAAGGCCGGGACTAACTCCGTCAACATCATAACCGCTTCGGTCGAGGAGGCTTCGGCGGCTGCGGATAGACTACAAAAACTGCCCGAAGTCTTGAAGGTAAGCACTCTGTTCTCGTTTGTACCCCAGGACCAGGATAAAAAAATTGAGCTGATCGCGGACTTTGAGGAGCAGATTGAGCCCGCCTTGGAAAAGCCCGGCTCTGCCAAACCGCCAAGCGATGCTGAAAATATTGCCGCCCTCAACGGCATGGCTGACCAGCTTAAAAAGCTGGCCGGAAACGCCAAAGGTCCCGGATCCGATGCGGCGCGGCGTTTGGCGGAAGACCTGGTGAAACTGGCGCGAGCTGATCAGCAGACGCGAGCACGCGCCGCAAGTGTATTCATCGTGCCTTATGAAACCAATACCGCTCAATTGAGACAATTTCTGAAAGCCGAAAAGATTACCCAAGACAATCTGCCGCAGTCGCTCAAGCGGAAGTGGGTGACGGCCGATGGTCGAGCACGTGTCGAAGTCGCGCCCAGCGGCGACACCGACGATACCGAAGTGCTCCGCTCGTTTGCGCGCGCCGTTCTTGCTGTCTATCCAAACGCCACCGGCGGCCCAATTTCGATCCTTGAATCGAGTCGTACCGTTGTCAGGGCATTTTTCGAGGCGGGATTTTATGCGCTGATTTCCATTGCCATTCTGCTTTGGATCGTGTTGCGCCGTTTTGGCGATGTGTTGTTGACTCTCGTGCCCCTTTTGTTGGCGGGGGTGGTCACACTTGAAATTTGTGTACTGATCGGCATGCCGCTGAATTTCGCTAACATCATTGCGCTGCCGTTGCTTTTAGGCGTGGGTGTTGCCTTCAAAATTTATTACATCATGGCCTGGCGGTCCGGCCGCACCAATCTCTTGCAGTCGAGCCTCACTCGCGCAGTTATTTGGAGCGCTTTGACAACAGCAACCGCGTTCGGGAGCCTGTGGCTTTCGCAACATCCGGGCACATCCAGCATGGGCAAGCTGCTGGCATTGTCGCTCGTCTGTACTTTGGCGGCTGCGGTCCTATTTCAGCCCGCGCTCATGGGAAAACCCCGTAGAAGCCGGCGTCTTTGAGCAAACATCATCGTGCGAGTCCGCTTGTGTGTTTGCCGTTCTTCGGTTGCCGGAGGTGGATGGCTTTGCAGGGGTACGTTGCGTCGAGGCGGTCGATGGCGGATCTTGTGGTTCGACACGCGTCCAATTTTCACCGCCGCACAAAAACCCCAGGAAACATCCCTGGACGCGCAGAGTATTTGGATCAACCAAGCTGATGCTGGCGGAATAAGTGTGGCCATCTTCCGAATTGTAGATTTTTCCATCCCATTGGTTCGGTCTGGTCTGAGCCATCCCAAGCAAGATCGGCATTCCCAGCGTGGGGCGGGATCTCAGATTGGGATCCGGATTTTTTCTGTCGATGCCTCCCGGTTGCGCTTCCCAGGCGACGATCCCCCACAGGCGACCATCGCAATCGGCGATCTTGATGCGGGCATATTGCTTAGCGACCAGCCATTCACCTGTCGCGTCGGTGGGCGTCCGGCCCGGCTGGGCAGATGCCATGCTGCCGGCCATCAGCAAGAGGGCGCCGCAAAAAGCTGAAAGATGGACTGTTTTCGGGCTCATTCGAATTTACACCTCGGATGCAACCCCAAATCCCCTCGGTCGGCCAGGACTCAACATCGGAAAATAGACGAAATGACGCCCGGTTCCCGCTTTCAGACTAGTCAAATTGCAGCATAATGGAACTCCGACGGTCGGTATTCTGTTGGGCCAGAGTGATCCAATTGACGGTATTCGTTCAATTCATCCTTCTAGGAGTAATTGTTGCTAGATTTTCCAGCGGAGCTGAGCCCGCCGGCACCCATCACCAGAGAGCACGCCCTAGGACCGATTGCGCTGCTTCGGGTACTTGCCAGCAACCCGCTCGAAGCGTGGACGGCGGCCCATTTTGAGGAACCGATCGTAACGACGGGGTTGTCCATCGGCCGGGTCGCGGTAGTCAGTGCGCCAGCCGCCATCCGGCGGGTGTTGATGACGAAGACCGAAAACTATCACAAGGATTGGTTGCAGCGGCGCGTCCTTTCTGCAGCTCTGGCAAACGGGTTGCTGACTGTAGAAGGCGATCAGTGGAAACTTCAGCGCCGGGCGCTGGCGCCACTCTTTTCGCGCAAGACCGTATTGTCCTTCTCGACTGCGATGATGGAAGCCGCAGAGGCGCTCATCGACCGCCTTAATCAACGTGAAGGTCAGATCGTCGACTTCTCTGACGAGTCAACGCGCATCACGGTGGACGTGCTGGAGCGCACCATTTTTTCGGACGGCTTCGGGCGCGATCCGAATGAGGTGCGCGCCGCGATGTCGGTTTATTTCGATACAGTCGGGCGCATCGATCCGTTCGCGCCGATTGAAGTTTGATCCCGACTGCGCGCGGGAAGCGCGGCGAG
>Ga0126380_10000034_pt1 | contig 26841 bp, 25 predicted proteins | sample PanSoiMetPlot_26_FD_92544 | JGI IMG/M metagenome (GOLD analysis project Ga0126380, IMG submission 92544) | Tropical forest soil microbial communities from Panama - MetaG Plot_26 | ecosystem: Environmental > Terrestrial > Soil > Tropical forest > Bulk soil | place: Panama | collected 2016-02-17
ACCCGAGAAGTGGGCGCCGAAAATCCCCTCGTTCTTTGATTTCGGTACCGATACGAAATGAGCGCGGCTGGTGCGGCCGCACCGCCACTGAGCCGGTTCCGCGTACTTTACCGTAATTTAACTGGTGTGGCGGATTTGAAGTCCTATACGAAGCTGCTGCACACAAATAGGAACTTCAAATCCACCACACCAGGAATCATGAAGTGTCCCCTTTGATTCCGAAGTTTGCATCAGAGTGGGGACACGGGTGCGGCCTGTGAGCGAGCGAGCGCCGCCCGCAACATCACCACCAATTCACGAGGGGTTTAGAGAGCGACCGTGCTGAACACAAAGCTTTGGTCCATCGCCGTCCTGGCCGCCGCGGCCGCGACGGCTGCTGCCACCCCCAGCCGGGGCGGCGGCGAATTCGGTCAGAACGTCAGCCACTACACTCTCCCGAATGGCCTGGAACTTGTGGTCGTCCCCGACCGGCGCACGCCGGTGGTGACACACATGATCTGGTACAAGGTTGGCTCCGCGGACGAGACCGCCGGCAAGTCCGGCATCGCGCACTTCCTCGAACATCTCATGTTCAAGGGGACGGCCAAGCATCCGGCCGGCCAGTTCTCCCAGACGCTGTCGCGTATCGGCGGACAGGAGAACGCCTTCACGTCGACCGACTATACCGGCTACTTCCAGCGCACCTCGCGCGAATACCTGCCCACCCTGATGGAGTTCGAAGCCGACCGCATGACCGGCCTCACGTTGAGCGACGACGCGGTGCGGCCCGAGCTTCAGGTCGTGCTCGAGGAGCAGAATATGCGCGTCGCCAACAATCCGGGCGCACGGCTGGGCGAGCAGGTGGCGGCGGCGCTCTATCTCAATCATCCCTATGGACGGCCGGTGATCGGCTGGCGCCACGAGATCGAGCAGCTCAACCGCGAAGACGCGCTGGCCTTCTATGGCCGCTTCTACACGCCCAACAATGCCGTGGTGGTGGTCGCCGGCGACGTGAGCGCGGAGGAGGTCAAGGCCCTCGCCGACAAGACCTACGGCAAGGTCGAGCCGCGCGCCACCATCGGGCCGCGCGTGCGCCCGCTCGAGCCGGTGCCGGAGGCGGTGCGGCGCGTCACGCTGGCGGATCCGCGCGTGGGCCAGCCGAGCCTGCAACGCAGCTACCTGGTTCCGTCCTATGCCAGCGCCAAGCCCGGCGAAGCGGAGGCGCTGGACGTGCTGGCGCATGTCCTCGGCAGCGGTTCCACCAGCCGGCTCTACCGCGTGCTGGTGGCCGACAAGAATATCGCCACCAACGCCGGGGCCTGGTACCAGGGCGCGGCGCTCGACGCCACGCGCTTCGGCGTCTATGCGGCGCCCAAGCCCGGCGTCACGCTGCCCCAACTCGAGGATGCCATGGACACGGTGATTGCTACCGTCGCCGACGAAGGCCTCTCGGCGGACGAGCTCGAACGCGCCAAGAGCCGCATGATCGCCGACGTGATCTACGATCAGGACAACCAGTCGACGCTGGCGCGCTGGTACGGCACCGCACTGACCACCGGCATGACGGTGGAGAGTGTGCACACCTGGCCTGACCGCATCCATGCCGTCACGGCCGACGCGGTGCGCGCCGCGGCGCGCCAATATCTCGACAAGCGCCGCTCGGTAACCGGCTACCTTGTCAAGGAAGCGTCCCGCCCGGAGGAGAAGCGCTCATGAGGTTTTTTCAAGTGCGCGTTCCTCGGATGGCGAACCTGGCCGCACTCACGGCCGCGCTGCTGCTGTCGCTGACGTCGCTGGCGCAGGCGACCAAGATCGAGCGTGTGGTCAGCCCGGGCGGCATCGAGGTCTGGCTGGTCCAGGACAAGACGGTGCCGCTGATCGCCATGGACTTCGCCTTCCGTGGCGGCGCTGCCCAGGATCCGGCCGACCGCGCCGGGGTCGCCAACATGGTCTCCGGCCTCCTCGACGAGGGCGCCGGCGAGCTCGATTCCAAAGCCTTCCACGAGCGGCTGGAGGAGAAGGCGATCCAGCTCGGCTTCAACGCCGGGCGCGATCATTTCCGCGGCTGGCTGCGCACCCTGGTGGAGAATCGCGACCAGGCGGTCGAGCTCTTGCGGCTCGCACTCACGACGCCGCGCTTCGATCCCGAGGAAGTGGAACGGGTTCGCGCCCAGGTGATCGCGCGCCTCACGCGCGAGAGCACCAGCCCCAACGACATCAGCGGCAAGCGCTGGTGGTCGACGGCGTTTCCCGGGCACCCTTACGGCCGGCCGGTGAGCGGCACGCTTGAATCGGTGCCAGGCATCACGGTCGCCGACCTGAAGGACTACACGCGGCGCGTCTTCGCCAAGGACAGGCTCAAGATCGCCGTGGTCGGCGACATCGATGCGGCCAGCACCGGCGCCCTCGTCGACCGGGTGTTCGGCTCGCTGCCTGCCAAGGCCGAGCTCGCGCCAGTGGACGCCGCCCACTTGGAAGGTCTCGGGCGCCGCATCGTGGTCGACCTCGACGTGCCGCAGGCGGTGGTGACCTTCGGCGGGCCTGGGATCGCGCGTAAGGATCCCGATTTCATGGCTGCCTATATCGTCAACCACATCCTGGGCGGCGGGGCGTTCTCATCGCGCCTCTATCGCGAGGTGCGCGAGAAGCGCGGGCTCGCCTATTCGGTCCACAGCCAGCTGGTATGGCTCGACCATGCCGCCATGCTGATGGGCGGCACCGGCACGCGGGCCGAACGCACAGGCGAGACCATCGAGGTCATCGAGCAGGAGATCGGCCGCCTGGCGCAGACCGGCCCGACCGACGAGGAGCTGGCGCAGGCGAAATCCTATCTCAAGGGATCCTATGCGCTCGGCTTCGACACCTCGGCCAAGATCGCCGGACAGCTGGTACAAATCCAGCTCGACGATCTCGGCCTCGACTATATCGACCGCCGCAGCGCCATGATCGATGCCGTGACCATCGCCGACGTGCGGCGCGTGGCGAAGCGTCTGCTCGATGGCGGGCTCCTGGTCACGGTCGTCGGGCGTCCGCAGGGCGTCACCACCAAGAGTCAGGGCGGCTGAGCGCCCATGGTCATCCCGGCCGCGGCACCGAAGGTGCCGCGAGCCGGGATCCATGACCCACCGCCATTGAGTTTCCGCAAGGGTTGTGCTCATGGGGTCCCCGCCTTCGCGGGGACGACCGGCGGAGACCGGCGGAAGGTTCACGCTGAAGTCGTTCAAACGGTCATTCCGGCCGGGGGCGAAGCGCCAGGGCCGGAACCCGTAACCACGGGCCTTGCCATTGTCGCACCGGCGGTGGTTATGGATTCCGGGCGCGCTGCTGCGCGGGCGCCCCGGAATGACGAGAAGATGATCCGCATCACCGATTCGATCGCCATCGACGAGCGCGAGATCGAGGAGCGCTTCATCCGCGCCTCGGGTCCGGGCGGGCAGAATGTCAACAAGGTCGCGACCGCCGTACAGCTGCGCTTCGACGTGCGCCACTCGCCATCGCTACCCGATCCGGTGCGCGCGCGGCTCGAACGGCTGGCGGGCAGCCGGCTCACCAACGATGGCGTGCTGGTCATCACGGCGCAGCGCCATCGCACCCAGGAGCGCAACCGCGACGACGCGCTGCAGCGCCTGATCGACCTGATCCGCCAAGCCACGATCACGCCGAAGACGCGGCGACCGACCAAGCCGACAAAAGCCGCGCGGGCGCGACGGCTGGAAGGCAAGAAGCGGCGCTCGGGCGTCAAACGCCTGCGTCAGACCAAGCCGCAGATGGATTAGCCGCGGCGCGCACGTTAAAATGCGGTTCCGTTCGAATCGGAACCCTAAATGCCGGTCCGCCAGCTCACCGAGGCCGTGGTCAACCGCATCGCCGCCGGCGAAGTGGTGGAACGTCCGGCCAGCGTGGTCAAGGAGCTCGTCGAGAATGCACTCGATGCCGGCGCGCGCCGCATCGAGGTGTTCACCGACGGCGGCGGCCGGCGGCTGATCCGCGTCAGCGACGACGGCGAAGGCATGACGCGCCACGATCTCGACCTCGCGGTCGAGCGCCATGCCACATCGAAGCTTGCCGACGACGACCTCGTCGCCATCCGCACGCTCGGGTTCCGCGGCGAAGCGCTGCCGTCGATCGGCGCGGTGGCGCGGCTGTCGATCGCGACGCGCCATGCGACTGAGCCGCATGCCTGGGCGATCGCGCTCGACGGCGGCGTCAAATCCGACGTGAAGCCGGCGGCGCTTGGCGAAGGCACGCGGGTGGACGTGCGCGACCTGTTCTACGCCACGCCGGCGCGGCTGAAGTTCCTGAAATCCGACCGCGCCGAGGGCGAGGCCGTGCGCGAGGTGGTGCGGCGGCTGGCCATGAGCCGTCCCGACGTGGCGTTCACGATCGCCGGCGAAGAGCGCGCGCCGGTCACGTGGGCCGCCGCCATGCCGGGCGCTGTGGGGCGCCTGGCGCGGCTCGGCGACGTGCTGGGGCCGGAGTTCCGCGCCAATGCGGTGGAGATCCGCGGCGGCCGCGAAGGCCTTGCCATGGAGGGTTTTGCAGCGCTGCCGACGTTCTCGCGCGGCAACGCGCTGGGACAGTACCTCGTGGTGAATGGCCGCCCGGTGCGGGACAAGATGCTGCTCGGCGCCGTGCGCGCGGCTTACGCCGATTACCTGCCGCGCGACCGCCACCCGGTGGTGGCGCTGTTCGTCACGCTCGACCCGCGCGAGGTCGACGTCAATGTCCACCCGGCCAAGACCGAAGTGCGCTTCCGCGATGCCGGCCTGGTGCGCGCCCTGATCGTGCGCGCGCTGCAGGAGGCGCTGGCGCGCGACAGCCAGCGCGCCGCCACCACCGGGGGCGCCGCAACGGCGGCCGCGTTGCGGCCCTCTGCGCGGTTCGCCGCATGGGATTGGCGGCGCTCGCCGGCGCGGCCGGCTTCGCCCACGCTCGGCAATGCGGCGCTGGCCATGGATGGCTTCGCCGAGGAGACGCAAGCCGCGTTCGACGTCGGCGCACCTGCGGCCGACGCACGGCCGCACGCGGCGGACGCCCAGCCCGAACTCGTCGACCGGCCGCTCGGCGCGCCGCGCGCCCAGGTGCACGAGACCTATATCGTGGCGCAGACGCGCGACGGCATGGTCATCGTCGACCAGCATGCGGCGCACGAACGCCTGGTGTACGAACGCCTGAAGGCGGCGCTGGAGGCGACCGGCGTCGCGCGCCAGATCCTGCTGATCCCGGAGATCGTCGAGCTCGACGAGACCGACGTCGAGCGGTTGTCAGCGCGAGCCGGGGAGCTTGCCCGCTACGGCCTTACGGTCGAGCCGTTCGGGCCGGGCGCGGTGGCGGTGACCGAGACGCCGGCGCTGCTTGGCGAGATCGATGCCGCCGCGCTGGTGCGCGACCTCGCCGACCACATTGCCGAATGGGACGAGACCTTGCCGCTCGAGCGCCGCCTCCTGCACGTAGCGTCCACCATGGCCTGCCACGGCTCGGTGCGCGCTGGCCGCAAGCTCCGGCCGGAGGAGATGAACGCGCTGCTGCGCGAGATGGAGGCGACGCCCAATTCCGGCCAGTGCAACCACGGCCGCCCGACCTACGTGGAGCTCAAGCTCGCCGATATCGAGCGGCTGTTCGGCCGGCGTTGATCCTCGGCCTCGGACATCGTCAATGCATCCGCCCCCCACCCCATCCCTCCCCTTTCAGGGGGAGAGAGGAGCAAGCCGCGTGCGCATTGCCTGGCTCGACACGCCGCGCGCGCCCCAGACTCTCGCCTCCCCCTGAAAGGGGAGGAATAAGGTGGGGGGTCAGAGCCGCGCGGAAGTGGCACGGCGTATCCACTTGATCCCCTCCATCGCGCTTGCGAAAGTCGACGCGGGAGGATCGCATGATCTGTATTCGAATCGCTACTGCCGCAGTTTTTTTGCTCACATTCACCCACGCGACGCACGCCCAGGACTGGCCGAACCGGCCGATCACGCTGGTGGTTCCATTCGCGGCCGGCGGTGGCGTCGACGTGTCGGTGCGCATCCAGGCGCTGTACATCAGCGAGGCCCTGGGCCAGTCGATCGTGATCGAGAACATCGGCGGGGCGGCCGGCACGACCGGATCGGTGCGCGTCGCCAAGGCGCCGCCCGACGGCTACACGCTGCTGATCGGCAACAGCGGCACCCACGCCTACAGCCAGTCGCTGTACAAGAAGCCGCCCTATGATGCGGTGGCCGACTTCGAGCCGGTCGGGCTGGTGTCGGATTCGCCGCGCATCCTGATCGCGCGCAAGGATCTCCCCGCGAACAACCTGCAGGAGTTCATCCGTTACGTGAAGGCGAACCAGGGCAAGATGCAGTTCGGCTCGGCCGGCGTGGGCGCCGGCACGCATCTGCCATGCGTGCTGCTCAACATGGCGATCGGCGTCGACGTTACCCATGTGCCGTATCGCGGCGCCGGACCGGTGATGCAGGACCTGATTGGCGGGCGCATCGACTACATGTGCGACACGATCCAGACCGGCGCGCAGCAGGCCAAGGAAAAGACAGTGAAAGGCATCGCCGTGATGGCGCCGCGGCGCGTGCCGATCATCGCCGACCTGCCGACCTCGACCGAGCAAGGCCTGCCGGGCGTCGAAGCCAGCGTGTGGAACGCCTTCTTCTTTCCCAAAGGAACACCCGAGCCGATCGTGCGCAAGCTCAACAGGGTGGTGAGCGACATGCTGGACAATCAGGGCCAGCGCAAGCGCCTGGAGGAGCTCGGCCTGGAGATCGTGCCGCCCGAGCGCCGCAGCCCGGAATATCTCGCCAAGTATCTCCCGGAGGAGATTGATCGCTGGGGTAAGGTGATCAAGGCGGCCGGCATCAGCATGGATTGATGTTTTTGCGCCGTAGGGTGGGCTAAGGCGCGATACACCGCACTGCCAACGGATGACGCGGTTCGAGCGCGCCGTGCCCACCGTTGCTCGCGAAGCCGCACGCGTGGCACGGCGCGTTTCCGCGGCCACTTGCGTTGATGGCGCGACCTGACGCGCCTTTGCCCATCCCTACGGCGCGGACCCGATCTTCCGTAAAAATAGGAACTGCGTGTCGCCATAGGTCCTGCGTTCCATCTCCTGGAATCCCTCCGGCGTAGTGAAGGCCGCATCGGCCGCCTCTTCGACGACGGCGAGCGCCTCGGGCGCCAGCCAGGCACCTTCGCGCGCGGAGACGAGCGCGCGTTCGGCGAGTCCCAGGCCATAAGGCGGATCGAGGAACACGAGCGAAAACGGCTCCACCGGATGCGCCGGTCCGAGCTTGGTGGCGTCGCGGCGAAAAATTTTGGTCACGCCGCCCAGGCCCAGCGCCTCGACATTGGCGCGGATGAGCGCGCGCGCTTCGCCGCCGTCGTCGACGAACAGCGCAAAGGTGGCGCCGCGCGACAGCGCCTCGAGCCCCAACGCGCCGGTGCCGGCGAACAGGTCGAGCACACGCGCGCCGGCGATCGGATCGCCATACGCATGCGTCAGGATATTGAACAGCGCCTCACGCAGGCGGTCGGCGGTCGGCCGGATCGCTTGCGACGCCGGACCCGTGAGCGCGCGGCCGCGCAGCCGTCCGCCGACGATGCGCATCAGCGATCCCGCTTGCCGTGGTAGCGGCGATGCAGGCGGCGGGGTTTTTGCGCGCCCCTTCCCTCGCTGTCATCCCGCTCTCGCGCCTTCGGCGCGGGAGCCAGGGCGGTCCGCGTCAGCGGGCCGATCCGGGATCCATGTACCCCAGTCTTGGACAATGGCCCCGCAGGGGTACTTGGATCCCGGCTCTCGCGCTTCGCGCTCGGCCGGGATGACGACCGAGTGACTTTTTTGTTTTCCTGCGGCGCTGGTGGAGCAAGTGGCACGCTTGTCACAGGCGCGGAAAAATCGACCCCGGCGATCGTGGCCAGGCGCTCGCCGAGCTGCTCGCGCAGGTGGCGCGTCTTCACCTCCTCGACGGCACCGGCCGGCAGCTCGCCGAGCTGGAACGGCCCGAACGACACGCGGATGAGGCGCGCCACCTGCAAGCCGAGATGACCGAGCACATTGCGCACCTCGCGGTTCTTGCCCTCGCGGATGGCGAAAGTGAGCCACACGTTGGCGCCCTGCTGGCGGTCGAGGCTCGCCTCGATCGCGCCGTAGCGGACGCCGTCGACGGTCACGCCGTGGCGCAGGGCGTCGAGCTGCGCCTGCGTCACGCGGCCACGCGCGCGCACGCGGTAGCGGCGCAGCCATGCGGTCGCCGGCAATTCGAGCGCCCGTGCCAGCCCGCCGTCATTGGTGAGCAGCAGCAGGCCCTCGGTGTTGAGGTCGAGGCGGCCGACGCTGATCAGGCGCGGCAGGTGCCTTGGCAAGGCAGCGAAGATGGTGGGCCGGCCCTGCGGATCCTGATGCGTCGTCACCAGGCCACGCGGCTTGTGATGGAGGAACAGCCGCGTGCGCTCGCGCGTCGGCAGCGCGGCGCCGTCGACCGTGACGCGATCCCTCGGGCCGACGTTGACGGCGGGCGACGCGATCACGGCGCCGTTGACCGCCACCCGGCCAGCCGCGATCCAGGCTTCCGCCTCGCGCCGCGACGCCAGCCCGGCGCGCGCGATCACCTTGGCGATGCGCTCACCCGCTCGGCCCTCCCCGGATTGGCTCTTGCCCGCCATGGCAAAACTCGTGGATATCTGCTGCTCAATAGCAAAGACTTCGGAGCCAAACGAGCCGTGACGTCATTCATGGATGAGGCGCTCCTGGAGGCGCACGCCGCCGCCGAGGCCGGCGAGGTGCCCGTCGGCTGCGTGATCGTGCGCAACAATGCAGTGATCGTGCGGACCTTCAACCGCACCCTGGCGGATCGCGATCCGACCGCGCACGCCGAGCTCCTGGCGATCCGCGCCGCCGCCGCCGCGCTCGGCTCGGAGCGCCTCACCGACTGCGACCTCTACGTCACGCTCGAGCCCTGCGCCATGTGCGCCGCCGCCATGTCTTTTGCGCGCATCCGCCGGCTCTATTACGCGGCCGCCGATCCCAAGGGCGGCGCGGTGGAGAACGGCGTGCGGTTCTTCGCCTCGCCGACCTGCCACCACCGGCCGGAGGTGTATGGGGGATTGAGCGAAGCCGATGCGTCGGCGCTGCTCAAGGATTTTTTCCGCGCCAGGAGATGACTCGGCCCGTAGCCCGGATGAAGCGAAGCGAAATCCGGGCTACGAAGGCAGGCCAATCAACTCGCCCAGCATCCGTTTCACCTCCGCCTTGACCGGCTCGGCGGCGCGCAGGATGGCGCTCGCCTGGAAAAAGTCGAGCAGGCGGAAGATGCCGACATTGGGCCGGATGACGAGATCGGGGCCGCCATGCTTCAGCTTCTCGGCGACGATCGCCTGGCCCATGATGGTCAGGGTGGTGAACAGCGCCTCCCATGGGTTGGGCATGCCGGCGGTCTCGTTGGGGCCGCCGGAGCAGTCGACCGCCAGCACTACGTCGGCGCGGCCGCGCAGGCAGTCGAACGGGAGCGGATTGACAGCGGCGCCGTCGACCAGGATGCGGCCCTCGATCTCGACCGGCTGGATCAGGCCGGGAATTGCCATGGAGGCGGCGACGGCGGGCTTGAGCGCGCCCGCCGTGAACACGACCTCGTGGCGGCCGTTGAGGTCGGTGGCGATGACGTGGAGCGGAATCTTCAGCGCAGCAAAATCCTCCGGCACGTCGGCGGGCAGGAAGGCGCCGCAGAATCTGCCCGCATCGATGAGGACCGGATTGCCCAGCGGGGCCGCGAGCCATTGCGCCAGCGGCGCCGCCCGTGCCGCCGCCAGGCGGGCAAAAATGCCGCCGCGGTCGTGCGCCAGCTTGATGACGTGGCGGCGGATCGCCTTGCCGCTCATGCCAGCCGCGTAGGCGGCGCCGATCAGGGACCCGAACGACGAGCCGGCGATCGCCGCCGGCCGTACCGCCATCTCGTCGAGCGCCTCGAGCACAGCCACCTGCGCCAGCGCGCGGGCGCCGCCGACTCCGAGCGCCACCGCGAAGGTTTTTGTCATTCTGCGCCCGCCTGGCGCGCGAACTCGAAAGCCTTGTCCGCCAGCGGACGCACGACCTGCGCCTTGGCGGCCGCATGCTCGCTGGTCGCGGTGCCGTCGCGCACCCGCCCGACGATGCCCTGGAGGATCGCGGCCAAGCGGAAGAAATTGTAGGCGAGGTAGACGGGAAGGTGCGGCCGCGGATCGAGGCCGGTGCGCTCGACGTAGCGGTCGACGTAAGCTTCGAGCGCCGGAATGCCGAGCGCCTCGAGGTCGTGCTCAAGCAGCGAGCCGACACCGGCGTCGGACGGCGGCATCACCCATTGCATCAGGTGATAGGAGAAGTCGGCGAGCGGATCGCCCAGGGTGGAGAGCTCCCAGTCGAGCACCGCGAGAATTTTTGGTGCGTCCAGCGCCACGATCATGTTGTCGAGACGGTAGTCGCCGTGCACGAGGCGCACGGGACCTGCCGGCGGCAGATGGCCGGGCAGCCAGGCGATCAGCCGCTCCATCGCGTCGATGCGCTCGGTCTCCGAGGCGCGATACTGCTTCGACCAGCGCTCGACCTGGCGGGCGACATAGTTCTCGCCGCGGCCGAAATCGGCAAGACCGATCTCCGCCGGCTCGAAAGTGTGCAGCCGCGCCAGGACGGCATTCATGGCGTCGTAGACGGCCGCGCGCTCGGCCGGCGTCGCGTCCGGCATGTGCGGATCCCAGAACACGCGGCCGGTCACGAAGCCCATGACGTAGAACGCCGTGCCGATGATGGTCTCGTCCTGGCAGAACAGGATCGGCGCCGCGACCGGGAAGCGCTGGCCGTGCAGCGCGCGGATAACGCGGTATTCGCGATCGACCGCGTGCGCGGACGGCAGCAGCTTTCCCGGCGGCTTGCGGCGGAGCACGTAGGCGCGTGCCGGCGTCTCCAGGAGATATGTCGGATTGGACTGCCCGCCCTTGAACTGGCGCACGCTCAAGGGGCCGGCAAAGCCCGGCACCTGGCCGGTCAGATAGTTTTCGAGCACGCGCGCATCGAACTTGAGCGCGTCGGCCACGTCCTTGGTGCCGGAAAATGCCGCCTGGCGGTCGAGCTGCGTCATGGCCAATGCCGATTGCACCTGTTGCTCTGCAATTGTCATGGCCGGCCCCGGATCGCGTCCGGGGCAAGGCTTGGTCCCGGCCATCTCGCTTAGCTTGGCACGGCCGTGCCTCGTCAAGCGGGATGCGCGGGTCAAGCCCGCGCCTGACGAGTCCGAGATTAGTCTGACTCAAGTGGAGAAGAAATCGGCGAGCGCCGCCACGGTCGCGGCGGGATTTTCCTCGGCGAGGAAATGACCGGCGTCGATCGGCGCGCCGCGCACGTCGTTGGCCCATTGCCGCCAGGTATCGAGCGGCGTGCTGGCAGCCGCCGCCGCAACGCCACCGCCGCCCCACAGCGCCAGGAGCGGCGCCGTGATGCGCTTTCCGGCCGCGCGATCGGCGGCGTCATGGTCGAAGTCGGCGTACGCGCCGGCACGGTAATCCTCGCAGCAGGCGTGGATGCGCGTCGGATCGGCGAACGCCGCGCGGTAATGGGCAAGCGCGCGCGGGTCGAAGCCGGAAAGATCCTTCGCCTTGGTCCAACTCGCCAGGGTGTGATCGAGATAGAAGGTCGGACTTCCGGCGATCAGCCGTTCCGGCAGCGGCTCCGGCTGCGCCAGGAACAGCCAGTGATAGATCGTGAGCCCATACTGACGATTGAGGCGCTGCCAGTAATCATAGGTCGGCAGGATGTCGAGGACGGCCAGCCTGTCCACGCGCCCCGGGTGATCGAGCGCCAGCCGGTAGGCGACGCGGCCGCCACGGTCGTGGCCAGCGAGGTGGAAGCGCACGAAGCCCAGGGCCTCCATCACCTCGATCATGACGGCCGCCATGGCGCGCTTGGTATAGGGGGCATGATCCGCATCCGCCGTCGGCACCGACGACCAGCCGTAGCCGACCAGATCCGCGATCACCAGCGTGAAGTTGCGCGCCAGCGCCGGCGCGACGCGGTGATACATCACGTTGGTCTGCGGATAGCCGTGCAGCAGCAGCAGCGGCGGCCCACTGCCGCCCTGGCGGGCAAAAATCTTTCCCACCGACGTCGACACGAAGTGGGACGCGAAGCCAGGATAGAGGTCGGCCAGTTCGGACATGGCTTTGATCACAGCGCGGGTGGATGGTGGGCGTCAACCGGGTCCATACCGTGTCCCGCACGCGGTGCAGCGCGCAAGCGGTGCACCGCAGATGCGGGACCCCGGTGGTCCTCTAGGGTAACCGGGGTCCCGGGTCTGCAGCGCATCACTCCGTGCTGCGCTGCACCCGGGACACTACCCGCCCTTCTCGCGCGCCACGGCGCGCCAGCCGATGTCGCGGCGACAGAAACCGTCGGGCCAGCGGATGCGATCCACCGCCTGGTAGGCGCGCGCCTGCGCCTCGGCCACCGAACGGCCGCGGGCGCAGACATTGAGCACGCGGCCGCCATTGGCCAGGATGCGGCCGCCCTCCTGCTTCGTGCCGGCGTGAAAGATTTCCACGCCCTCGACCGCGGCCGCCGCATCGAGCCCCTCGATCACCGAGCCCTTGCCATAGGCGCCGGGATAGCCGCGCGCCGCCATCACCACGGTGAGCGCCGCGTCGTCGTACCAGCGCAGATCGAAATTCTTCAGCATGCCGTCGGCGGACGCGATCAGCGCCGGCACCAGGTCGGACATCAGGCGCAGCATCAGCACCTGGCATTCGGGATCGCCGAAGCGGGCGTTATACTCGATGAGCTTGGGACCCTCGGCCGTCAGCATCAGGCCGGCATAGAGTACGCCGCGGTAGGGGCAGCCTTCGGCCCGCATGGCGCGCAACGTCGGCAGCACGATTTCGTCCATGGTGCGCGCGGTCATGGCCGGCGTCATGATAGCGGCGGGCGAATAGGCGCCCATGCCGCCGGTGTTGGGCCCCTGGTCGCCGTCGTGCACGCGCTTGTGGTCCTGCGCCGAGGCAAGCGGAATCGCGTGCTCGCCGTCGCTAAGCACGAAGAACGAGGCTTCCTCTCCGGTCAGCATCTCCTCGATGACCAGTTCGGCTGAGCCGGAGGCCGCAATATCGTCGATGTGGGCAAACGCTTCTTCGGCGCTTGCCGCCACCACCACGCCCTTGCCGGCGGCGAGGCCGTCGGCCTTGACCACGATCGGCGGCCCTTGCGCCCTGACGTAGTCCTTGGCCGGCACGGCGGCGGTGAACCGCGCATAGGCGGCGGTCGGGATGCCGTATTTGTGGCACAGATCCTTGGTGAAGCCCTTGGAGCCTTCGAGCCGCGCCGCCGCGGCGGTGGGGCCGAACGCCTTGATGCCGGCTTTGGCGAGGTCGTCGACGAGGCCCGCGACCAGCGGCGCCTCCGGCCCGACCACCACGAAATCGATCTTGTTGGCGCGGCAGAACGCCACCACGGCCGCGTGGTCCGTGAGACCGAGCGTTACGATCTCCGCCTCCTGCGCGATGCCGGCATTGCCAGGCGCACAATAGAGTTTTTCGACCAGCGGACTGGCAGCGATCTTCCAGGCCAGCGCGTGCTCGCGCCCGCCCGAGCCAAGGAGGAGGATGTTCATGCCGGAGGACGATTACAGAGGATGGATCACGGACGATAGGGGGCTGCAGGTGGGGCAACAGAGATTGCGAGTCAAGACCACGCTTCACCCCCCCACCCCGCCCGTTTCAGCCGCACCAGCGCCTGGTCGAGGGCGGACAAAAAATTCGAGCGGTCGCGCGGGCCGAACGGTTTCGGGCCGCCGGTGATCTCGCCGGCCGAACGCAAAGAGTCCATCAGGTTGCGGGTAGCGAGCGCCATGCCGGTCGAGTCCTCGGTGAAGGCCCGGCCGGTGGGCGCCAGCACGGTGGCGCCGGCCTTCACGCAACGACTGGCGAGCGGCACATCGGCCGTGACCACCACTGCGCCCTGCCCGGCCCGCTCGGCGATCCAGTCGTCGGCCGCGTTCATGTCGCCGCTCACCACCACCCGCTCGACCGCCGGATGCTTCGGCACCGCGATCGGGCTGTTGCTCACCACGAACACGTGTACCGCCAGCCCTTTGGCGAGGTGGCGCTCGGCGACGCGATAGACCTCCTGCTTCACCGGACAGGCATCGGCGTCGATGTAGATGGCGATGGGGGCGGGCATGGGAATCGCGGCAATGTAGCCCGGATGGAGCGCAGCGTAATCCGGGGCTGGGCAGACGAGCCATGCTCTGCCGCCCCTTGGCTTGCCTGCCATTCCCATTAATGTGCCGGCGGCATGCTGCAAAAACCCGCCCCGGATGCTACCGGCGACGTCGACTACCGCCTGCTGGTTCCCGTCCTCGTCAACTCGACGCTGATCCACACGGTGGTATCCATCCTGCGGGTGACGACCTCCTACCGGGCGGTCGAGTTGGATCTGTCGATCGTCTGGCTCGGCGTCATCTCGGCGACCTTTGCGATCTTCCCGATCTTTCTGGCCGTGTGGGTCGGGCGTTTCATCGATCGCGGCAACGACGCCGTCACGGCGTGGATTGGATCCGGCCTGATCGCGGTGGCGGCGGCGGGCTTTGCCGCGTTTTCGTCGGCGCTGGCGCTGCTCGTGTTCACGGCCGTGCTCGGCACCGGGCACCTGTTCATGATGGCGGCGCAGCAGATGCTGTGCGTGCGCTCGGGCGGGCCGGCCGCCATGGACCGTGTGTTCGGCAACTACATGGTGGCGGCGGCGATCGGCCAGGGTCTCGGGCCGTTCGTCGTCGGCTGGGCGGGCGGCGCCGCAACCCTGCCGCCGACGGGACGCCTGTTCACGATCGCGCTCATCGGCGCCGCCGTGGCGTTCCTGATCGCGCTCACCATCCGGCCGGCGCGCACACTGCCACACTATATCGAGACGAAGGATGTCATGCCGGTGACGGCGCTGTTGCGCCGGCCGGGCGTCGCCGCCGTGATCGCCTGCGGCGTGTTCATCGTCACGGCGCAGGACCTCGTCCTCATCTACCTGCCGATCCTCGGCGCTGAGCGCGCTATCGACGTGAACGTGATCGGCATCCTGCTCACGGTGCGCGCCGCGCTCTCCATGGTGTCGCGCGTGATCTATGCCCGCATGGTGATGGAGTTCGGCCGCGACCCGCTGATGGTCACCTGCACCTTCGTGGCGGCGCTCGCCTTCGTATCGCTGGCGTGTCCCATTCCGCTGTGGGCGATGTATCTCGCCATGGCGGTCATGGGCTTCACGCTCGGCCTCGCCACCACGCTGAGCGTCACCACCGTGGTCGACCGCACGCCGGCGAGCGCGCGCGGCACCGCCAACTCGCTGCGCATCATGGGTAACCGGCTCGGCCAGGTCAGCCTGCCGTTCGGCGCCAGCCTGGTGGCGGCGGCCACCGGGGTGGCCGGCATCATGGTCATGATCGCGCTCAGCCTCGCAGCCTCGGCGGCAGCGGTTCAGTGGAGCCGGCCGCCGCAGTAGAATTGACCCGAAGACCTCTCCAGATCGTCATGGCCGGGCTTGTCCCGGCGCTCTCGCTTACGATGGCACGGCCTCGCTCCCCTATGCGGGATGCCCGGCGCAAGAGCCTGCCCGGACTTGATCTGGGGCCGGGCATGACGAGGAGAGAAGGGTATAGTGGACGACAACGGATCAACCCGTGACCACAGAAAGTCCTCTCATCGCGCTCACCGGAGCGACCGGATTCATCGGGCGGCGCCTGCTGGCCGAGCTGCCGCGGCGCGGTTTTCGCGTGCGCGTCTTGCTCCGCCGCCCAACAGAGATCGCGCTCGACCACGGCAGCGCCATCATCGGCGACCTGGCGCGACCGCAGAACATGGCGGCGGCACTCGCCGACGTCGACGCCGTGATCCATTCGGCCGGCGTCGCGCATGCGATGTCGGGCATCCCGGCGGACGACTACCGCATCCTCAACACCGAGGCGACGATCGCGCTGGCGCGCGCGGCCGAGCGGGCGCGGGCCAAGCGCTTCGTGTTCCTGTCGTCGATCCGGGCCCAGGTCGGGCCGGCGGCCGATGGCGTGATCACGGAAGCGCGCCGGCCCGAGCCGACCGACGACTATGGCAAATCCAAGCTCGCCGCCGAGCAGGGCCTGGCCGAGCTCGGCATCGACTGGGTGGCGCTGCGGCCGGCCTTGGTCTACGGGCCGGGCGTGAAGGGCAATGTGGCCGCGCTGGTGCGGCTCGCGCGCACGCCCTACTGGCTGCCGCTCGGCGGGCTCAAGGCCAAGCGCTCGCTGGTAGCGGTGGACAACCTGGTCGACGCGGTCGCCACCGTGCTCCGCGCGCCGGTGCCGCTGCGCCGGCCGCTGATCGTGACCGATGCCGAGCCCTTAAGCGTGCGGGAGATGATCGCGGCGCTGCGCGCCGGGCTCGGCCGCCGTCCGGGCGTGTTCCCGGTGCCGGAATCCCTGCTCGAAGCGGCGCTGCGCGCCGCCGGACATGCCGACTGGGTCCCGCGTCTGGCCGGCACCCAGGTGGCCGACGCGGCGGCGCTGCGCGCCCTCGGCTGGACGCCTTCCATCGCGCCCCGCTCGGGCCTCGCCGCGCTGGCGCACGATGCGATAAACTCCTGAAGACGCATTCGAAACGGGGAGGACGAAGATGGTGGAGATCACGCGCTGTGGCGCCAATGCGACGCGCCGGGGGTCCGGCGACTGGTTCACCGGCACGGTGTGGCAGGACCCGATCGTCGAGGCGCCGGAGCCGGCGCGCATCCGCGCTGCGCGCGTAAGCTTCGAGCCGGGCGCGCGCACCGCATGGCACACCCACCCGCTCGGCCAGACGCTGCACGTCGTCATGGGCTGCGGCCGGGTGCAGACCTGGGGCGGACCGGTGCAGGAAATCCGCGCCGGCGACACCGTGTGGATCCCGCCGGGCGAGAAGCACTGGCACGGTGCCGCGCCCAACACCCGCATGGTGCACATCGCATTCCACGAGGCGCTCAACGGCAAACACGTGGAGTGGATGGAGCACGTCAGCGACCAGCAATATGCCGTCGCGCCGAGCAAGTGATGCGGTCATTCCGGGCGCGCGTCAGTGCCGGCCGCAATCCATGAACACAATCACTCGATAAGGCACTCTCATTCAAATACGCTACGTTTGGTCATGGATTCCGGGCTCGCCGCTCCCGCGGCGCCCGGAATGACGAACCAGGAGCTGTCATGCGACACCTGCTGCGCATTGCCTGCGCCCTCATCATGCTCACGCCGGCCGCGGTGGCGGCGCAGGACTTTCCGGCGAAGCCGATCAAGCTGATCGTGCCGTTCCCGGCCGGGGGGCCCAACGACATCATCGCCCGCGCGGTCGGCCAGCGCATGCAGGAGATCGCCGGCCAGCCCGTGACCATCGACAATCGCGGCGGCGCCGGCGGCCAGCTCGGCACCGACGCGGTGGCCAAGGCCGAGCCCGACGGCTACACGATCGCCATCACGTCCGCCGGGGCGCTCGCCATCTCGGCCAGCCTGCAGGAGAAGCTGCCCTACGATTCGACCAAGGATCTCGCTGCCGTAACGCTGGTGGCGCGGGTGCCGGAAATGCTGGTGGTGGCGACCAGCGTTCCGGCTGCGAACATGAGCGAGCTGGTGACGCTTGCCAAGGCGAAGCCAGGCTCCCTCAACTTCGCCTCGACCGGTCCCGGCAGCATGCCGCATCTCGCCGGCGAGCTGTTCCGCCTGACCGCCAAGATCGACATCGTGCACGTGCCCTATCGCGGCGCCGCGCCGGCGATGAACGACCTTCTGGGCCAGCAGGTGCAGATGGTGTTCCTCGACCTGCCGATCCTGCTGCCGCAGGTACAGGCGGGAAAGATCCGCCCCATCGCACTCGGCTCGCGCGAGCGCCACGCCACCGTGAAGGATGTGCCGACCACCGCCGAGGTCGGATTCCCCGAGCTCCTGGCCGACAATTGGTACGGCATGGTAGCGCCGGCCGGCACGCCGCCCGCCATCATCGCCAAGCTCAACAAGATCGCCGTCGAGGCGATGCAGAGCCCCGACGTGAAGGAGAAGCTGCTGAGCCAGGGCGCCGTCTTGTCCGGCAACAAGCCGGAAGAATTCGCCGCCTTCATCAGGAGCGAGATCGACAAGTGGGGCAAGGTGGTGCAGGCCGCCGGCATCAAGCCGAATTGATGCGGACCTTGCACCAGCGGTTCAGCATGTCGTCTCCGCGAAGGCGGGGACCCATGATCTCTGTCCGACGATATCTCGCGACAGAGGTGATCATGGGTTCCCGCTTGCGCGGGAACGACCCAAGAGCAGCATGAAGCCATGCCGGGCCGCCTCGCCGACAAGGTCGCCATCGTCACCGGCGCCGGCTGCGTCGGGCCGGGCTGGGGCAATGGCCGCGCCACCGCCGTGCTGTTTGCGCAGGAAGGCGCCAAAGTGTTCGCCGTGGACAAGGACGCCGACGCCATGGCGGAAACGCTGGCGCGCGCGCTTGAGGCGGGCGGCGAGATCGTGACCCATCAGTGCGACGTCACGGTCGCGTCCGAGGTCGCCGCAATGGTGGAGGCGTGCCGGAAAACCTTCGGGCGCATCGACATCCTGGTCAACAACGTCGGTGGCTCGGCGGCCGGCGGTCCGGTCGAGCTCAGCGAGGAGCGCTGGGACGGCCAGATCGACTACAACCTCAAGACCGTGTTCCTCACCTGCAAGTACGTGCTGCCGGTGATGGAGGCGCAGGGCGGCGGCGCCATCGTCAACACGGCCTCGACCTCGGGCCTGCGCTGGAGCGGCTCGGCTCAGGTCGGCTACGCCGCGAGCAAGGCGGGCGTGATCCAGTTCTCGCGCGTCACGGCCGTGCAATACGCCGCCAAGGGCATCCGCGTGAACACGGTAGTGCCGGGCCAACTGCACACGCCGATGCTGGAAGCGCGACTCGCCGGCCAGCGCACCGGCGGCGACGTGGCGGCGCTCATCCGCCAGCGCGTGGCCCGCATTCCGCTCGGCTTCATGGGCGACGGCCGCGACACCGCCTATGCGGCGCTGTTTCTCGCTTCCGACGAGGCGCGCTTCGTCACCGGCACCGAGATCGTGGTCGACGGCGGGATGACGGCGCGCTGCGATTGACGGGCGCTGCGGACGCCTCCTATTCCGCCGCGTTCAACTTCATGATGTATATGTCATGGCCTTCATGCAGCGGAGCCATGACATCGATGAACGACACCGCGATCACCCCCACCTGTCCGCCGCCCGACCCGAACCCCAAGCAGCCGCGCTTCCGGCCGCCGCCGCTCGCCTGCGATTCGCACTTCCACGTGTTCGGTCCGCACCGGGTGTTTCCTTTTGCCAAGGACCGCCCATTCACGCCGCACGACGCGCCCAAGGAAGCCTTGTTCCGGCTGCATGCGTTTCTCGGCTTTGAGCGCGGCGTTTTCGTGCAGTCGTCGTGCCACGGCACCGACCACGCTGCGCTGATCGATCTCCTCGAGGCGGCCAACGGCCGCTACCGCGGCGTCGGGCTGCTCACGCCGGCAACTCCCGCCGAAGAGGTGGCGCGGCTCGCTGCGGCAGGGGTGTGCGGCGTGCGCTTCCATTTCATGGCACATCTCGGCGCCCATCCGTCGCTCGACGACTTGCGAAGAATCATGCGCCTGGTGGCGCCGCACGGCTGGCACATCGCCCTGCACATGACCGGCGCCGATCTCGTCACCTATTTCGACTTCATCACGTCGATCCAGGCGCGGGTGGTGATCGACCATATCGGCCGCGTCGACGTCGCCGAGGGCACGGGCGGCAAGGGTTTCGTTGCCCTGCGCCGCCTCATCGACGCCGGCAACGTCTGGGTCAAGCTCAGCGGCACCGACCGCGTTTCGCGCGAAAAACCGCCGTTCCGCGACGCCGTGGCGCTGGCGCGCATTCTCGCCGAGCAGGCGCCGGAGCGGGTCGTGTGGGGCACCGACTGGCCGCATCCCAACCACCGCCAGGTGCCGAACGACGGCGAACTGGTTGACCTCATTCCCGAGATCGCCGTGGATGAGAAAACGCGCCGGCGCATGCTGGTCGACAATCCGGCGGAACTGTTCGGGTTCGGCTGAACGCTATTCGAACTTGATGTTAGCCTTGTGGATGACGTCGGCCCACTTCGTCGTCTCGGTGCGGATGAAGGCGCCGAAGTCGCGCGCGCCGAGCGGATTCACCACGGCGCCCATGTCGGTCAGGCGCTTCTTCACGTCCGGCATGGCGAGCACATCGCGCAGCGCGTTCTCCAGCCTGGCGACGACCGGCGCCGGCGTGCCGGCGGGCGCCACTAGGCCGAACCAGTAGGCGGCCTCGAGGGGATAGCCGGCCTCGGCCAGGGTCGGAACGTCGGGCAGGACCTCGAGGCGCGACGAATGGGCGACCGCGATCGCCCGGAGCTTGCCGGATTCGATATGCGGCAGCGCGACGACCGCGCTCAGCATCTGGGTGTTGAGATGGCCGGCGATGAGATCGTTGAGCGCCGGCGCGCCGCCGCGATAGGGCACGTGCTGCATCGGCACGCCGGTGGCGGCGGTGAACATTTCGCCGGCGAGATGCGCGGCGCTGCCGACGCCCACGGATCCGTAGGTCAGCGCGCCCTGCTTCTCGCGCGCGAGCTCCACCAGCTCCTTGACATTGCGCGGGCTCAGGCCGGCGTTAATGCAGAATACCAGCGGCGCGCTGCCGACGAAGCCGATCGGCGCGAAATCCTTGATGCTGTCGTAGGGGATGTTCTTGAACACGCTCGGATTGAGCGAATGGTTGTCGTTGATCATCATCAGCGTGTAGCCGTCGGGCTCGGCGCGCGCGACCGCCGCAGTCGCCAAGGTGCCGCCGGCGCCCGGCCGCGCCTCGATGACGAACTGCTGGCCGAGCGTGGCGGACAGTTTTTCGCCGACGACGCGCGACACCGTGTCGAGCAGCCCGCCGACCGGGAACGCGATCATGATCTTCACCGGCCGCACGGGATAATCCTGCGCGCGCACCGGCGCCGCCAGGGCCAGCAGGCCCAACAAGGCTGCGAATAAAGACTTCATGATTTCCCCTCCCCTCGCTTCAACAATGAACCGGATGCGTAGCTGGCAGCCAACCACAATCCGGATGCAATAACTATCGCGGCTGTCATCCCGGGCGAGCCGCGCAAGCGGCGAAACCCGGGACCCCGGCATAAGAAAGGAAACACGACGGGGGCGCATGGATCCCGGCTCTCGCGCCTGCAGGCGCTCGGCCGGGATGACAGCCGAGAGGATGCGACCGCGCTGCTCAAACGACCTTGCTCGCCTTCAACTCCGCAATTTCGTCGCCATCGTGGCCGAGCTCGCGCAACACGTCTTCCGTATGCTCGCTCAACGTCGGCGGCGCCGTCATCGGGCCCGGCCGCTCGCCGTCGAACCATACCGGCGGGTGGATGCCGAGCACGTCGCCCTCGTGCGGATGCGTCACGCGGTAGAACGTGTCGAGGTACCGTACCTGCGCATCGTCCGCGACTTCATCGACGGCGAGCACCGGCGCATAAGGCACATCCTCGGCTTCCAGCCGCGACGCCCAATGGTCGCGCGGCCGCGTCGCAAACACCTTGGCGAGCGCGGCCTGCAGCGCCTTGTAGTTGGTGATGCGCTGGTCGCGGGTGGCAAAATCCGGGTGCGCGGCGAGGTCCGGCCGCTCCAGCGCGGCGAGCAGGCCGTCCCAGAATTTCTGCTGCGACGACAGGTGCAGCGCGATGAGACGGCCGTCGCTGCAGCAAAACGCATAGGACTGCGAGACACTGACGCGGCTCAGGTGATCGATCTTGGTGCCGTAGCGCTGGTGGTTGATGAACGCGTCGGGCGCAAACGCGATCATCGACTCAAGCATGCTGGTCTCGATGCGGCGGCCTTTGCCGGTGCGCGTGCGCTCGTACAGCGCGCCCAGGATCGCATAGGCCGCATAATGGCCGGTGATGTTGTCGGCGAGCGTCGGGCCGGCGACCTGCGGCGCCGCCGGATCGAGGAACTGGCTCAAGGTCCCGCTCAGCGACTGGGCCACGGCATCGTAGGACGGCCGGTTGCGATATGGCCCGTCGGTGCCGAAGCCGGTGATCGATGCATGGATCAGGCGCGGGCTGGCCTGGGCAAGTTCGGCGTAGGACAGCCCGAGGCGGTCGAGCACGCCGGGCCGGAAATTGTCGATGAGGACGTCGGCCTGGCGGACGAGCTTGCGGAACACGTGGCGCCCACGCTCGGCGCGCAGGTCGAGGGTGAGGCTGCGCTTGTTGCGGTTGTAGGCGATGAAGTGGCCGCCATAGTGGCCGCCGCGAAAGCTGCGGAACGGATCGCCGCCGTCCGGATTCTCGATCTTGACCACCGCGGCGCCGAGGTCGGCGAGCAGCATCCCGGCGAGCGGGCCGGTGATCATCGTGGTGAGCTCGATCACCCTGACGCCGTCGAGTGGACCCGGCATGGCTCACCTCATGGATTGAAGCCGGCCGGCACAGCGCCATCATAGGCGATGCCGGCTTCGGCGGCTTCCGACAGCGCGAAGCCGATCGCGCGCGCCTGCTCCTCGACCAGGTGCGCCACCAGGCTCGCCGTGCGGGCGAGGATCGGCACGCCCTTCATGCCGGCCAGCGGAAAGCCGGCATCGAGCAGCACCGCCGGGATGGCGCCCGACGTGTTGAGCACCAGGCTCTTGCCGGTCTGCTCCGCGATGACGCGCTCGGCCGCGCGCGCCGCCGCCACATGGGCGCCACTCAACCCCATTTCGTCCGCCACCGCGAGCAGCCGCGCCACGCGCGGATCGGCGGCGCGGTGGAGCGGATGGCCGTAGCCCGGGAACGGAATGCGGGCGGCGCGGTATTCCTCGATCAGGTCGCCGGCGGCTTGCTCAAGATCTCGCCCGCCAGCGGCGCGCTCGTTAATCCTGGCAAGAAATTTTCCGGCGTTCTCGGCGCTGCCGAGAATGACCGAGCCGCAGCCGAGAATGCCGGCCGCCACCGCGCCCTGCATGGCCTCGGGCCCGGCCGCATAGGTCATGCGCGCGGCCTGCACGCTCGGCACCAGGCCGTGCTCGGCAATCGCCACCAGGCAGGCATCGAGGATGCGGGTCTGCGGCGGGCTCGGCAGCTCGCCGGTCGTGAGCAGCCAGAAATGCTGGGTGAGCGACACTTTCCCGATCAGGTCGCCGCACAGGTCGCGCCCGCGCACCACGATCATGTCGGCGTTGGCCGTGCTGATCGCGGTGGCGCGATGTTTTGCGGGTCCAATCTTCACGGCGCATGCTCCATCATGGGTGGTGCGCGCGGTCTTCCACGCGCCAGCATGGTAGTGTCCCGATTCCGAAGTTCGCAGGCATTTGCCGCACACTCGGATGCGAACTTCGGAATCAAAGGGACACTGCACGTATTATGCTTCTAGTGCCCCTTTTGAACCCGAAGTTCGCCATCGGACTTGCGGCACGGTATGGGCGAACTTCGGGTTCGGGGCACTAGCATGACATGTCACTTGTGGCTTGTGGATCCCTGTACGTCGTCCGTACAATCTTAGGAAAAGCCGCGGGTTTAAGCCGCACAGGGCAAGACAGGGAGGTGACATGCGGTCTGCCGCATGGTGTCTGGCATTCTCGTGCCTGCTGGCGCTCACGACGCAGGCGCCGGCGCAGAGCCAATTCCCCAACAAGCCGATCCGCGTCGTCGTGCCCTATGCGCCGGGCGGACTGACCGACGTGGTGGCGCGGCTGTTCGCCGAGCAGGTCCGCAAGATCCTGAACAACCCGGTGTTCGTGGAGAACAAGCCGGGCGCCTCGGGCATCCTGGCGATCGAGGAAATGGCGCGCGCACGGCCCGACGGCCACACACTCATGATCGGCAATATTTCCACCAACGGGCTCACCCCGGTCCTGCTCGCCAAGAAACTCAAGATCGACTACGACAAGGATGTGCAGATCGTGGCACGGCTGGTCGACGTGCCGGTGTTTTTTCTCGCGACCACCACCGACTTCCCGCCCAAGACGTTTGCCGAGTTCCTCGCCTACGCGCGCGCGAATCCCGGCAAGGTGCGGTTCGGCAGCGCCGGGGTCGGCAGCTACCAGCAGGTCAACACAGCAATCCTGGCCAAGCGCGCCGGGCTCGATATGGTGCACATCCCGTTCAAGGATGGCGGCGCGCCGATCCTGCGCGACCTTTCCAACGGCGACATCCACGTGTCGTGGTTCAACATCACCAATCCGGTGGGCATGATGAAGGAAGGGCGCGTGCGCCCGCTGGCCGTGGCGGCGCCGCAGCGGCTGAAAGAATATCCCGACGTCCCGACCATCCAGGAGCTGGGATTTCCCGACGTGAAGCCGATCCAATGGTCGGCGGCGTTCGCGCCGGCCGGCGTGCCGCAGCCGATCGTCGCCACGCTGCACGAGACCTTTGCCAGGGCATCGACGGCGCCCGAAATGGCGGAGGCGTTCCACAAGGGCGGCATGGTGCCGACGGCGCAGTCGTCGCTCCCCGACGCGCAGGCGTGGATCCGCCAGGAGATGGCCGCGTGGCACCGCGTCGTCGAGGAATTGCAGATCGTCGTGGATGAGTGAGCAGCCGTGGCCGCACTGAAGATCGGAATTCTTCTCGGTGACGACATCGGACTCGAAGTCGTGCCGGAATGCGTCAAGGTGATGAAGGCCGCGGCAACGCGTTGTGCGCTGCCCATCGACTGGCACGAGTTGCCTATCGGCAAGGCCGGCCACGACGCGCACGGCCACACGCTGCCGCCGATCACCGAGAAGGCGCTGCGCGAGTTCGATGGCTGGATCATGGGGCCGATCGGCCACGCCGCCTATCCGCGCGGCGATCCGACCTGGGTGATGCCGCCGGTGCGCAAGAAGTTCGACCTGTTCGCGGCGGTGCGTCCGTCGCTGTCGCACGCCAACCTGCCGTCGGTGCACAAGGACGTGGACATCGTGTTCTTCCGCGAGATCACCGAGGGCATGCTCTACTCGGAGACCGTGGTGGCGGGCGCGCCCGAGTTCCGGCCCAACGACGACATCACGGTGGCGATGCGGGTGATCACCCGCAAGGGTTCGCATCGGGTCGCCCGCGAGGCGTTCGAGATGGCGCGCAGCCGCAAGCGCAAGAAGGTGACGGCGGCGCACAAGGAGCCCGTCTATCGGCTCGCCTGCGGCATGTTCGCCGAGGAATGCCGGAAGGTGGCGCGCGAGTTCCCGGACGTCACGTTCGAGGAGATGATGATCGATTCGATCTCGATGAAGCTCGTCACGTCGCCGCAGCAGTTCGACGTGGTGGTCACGACCAACCAGTTCGGCGACATCCTGACCGACATCGGCGCCGGCCTGGTGGGAGGCCTGGGCCTCGCACCCGGCCTGTGCGTGGGCGAGAAGCAGGCGATGGCGCAGGCGACGCACGGCTCGGCGCCTGACATCGCCGGCAGAAACATCGCCAATCCCTACGCCATGATCATGTCCGGCCAGATGCTGCTCGCCTGGCTCAGCCGCAAGCACAACGAGCCGAAGGCGGCCGCCGCCGCCGGCTTCATTCACGCTGCCGTGCACGAGGTGATCGCCGAAGCCAGGCACCTGACGCGCGACCTCGGCGGCACCGCCAGCACGCAGCAGATGGGCGATGCCATCGCGGCCGTGGTGGGGACGTGACGGACGGGGAGCCAAACGAACGGGGAAGATGATGAACAAGCACATCATGAGGATCTTGACGGCGCTCACGCTGGCGGCGCTCATGCCCGCGCTCGCCCAGGGGCAGGCGTGGCCGCAGAAGCCGATCAAGATGATCGTGCCGTTCCCGGCCGGCGGCGGCACCGACTTCATCGCGCGGCTCGCCGCCAAGCACCTGTCGCAGCGCCTCGGCCAGCAGGTCTATGTGGAAAACCGTGGCGGCGCCAACGGCGCCATCGGGCTGCAGGCGCTGATGACGTCGGACCCGGACGGCTACACCATCGCAGCCTCCTCCGACACGCCGCTCACAGTCAACCCGGCGCTCTACGACAGGCTGCCCTACTCGGCGCTGCGCGACTTCATACCCGTCGCCACCATGGTGCGCTTTCCCGGCATGCTAGCGGTACACCCGTCGGTGCCGGCGCGCAGCGTGGGCGAACTGATCGCCCTCGCCAAGGAGAAGCCAGGTGCGCTCACCTATGCGTCGGCCGGCATCGGAAATTTCAGCCACCTCGCCATGGAGCTGTTCTCGCTGCAGACCGGCATCAAGCTCCTGCACGTGCCCTATAAGGGCACGGGACCCGCCAGCCTCGCCCTGATCGGCGGGGACGTGCAGATGGGGTTCAACAACGTGCAGACCCTGCTGCAGAACTCGCAGTCGGGCCAGATCAGGGCGCTGGCGGTGGCCGAGCCGCAGCGCATGCCGGCGCTGCCCGATCTGCCGGCGGTGGCCGAGACGGTTCCGGGCTTCGAAATGGCGCCGTGGGTGGGCATCATCGTGCCGGTGCGGACGCCGAACGACATCGTGACGCGACTGTCGCAGGAAACGCTCGCCGTCATGCGCGATCCCGAAGTGGTCAAGCTGCTGAACGAACAACAGGTGACGCCGTTCGCGCTCGAGCCCAAAGCGTTCGAGCAGCTGATCCGGGGCGACCTGGACAAATGGGCCAACGTGATCAAGACCGCCGGCATCAAACCCGAATAGGACCGCGATGAAGACCGTTCTGATGCTGCTGATATGCGCGCTGGCCGCATCGCCGGCATGGTCGCAGAGCGAGGGTCTGCCACCGCTCGACTACGTCGCGGTTCCGGATTCGTTTAAGCTGCCGGCCGGCATGACGTTCGGCAGCACGTCGGGCGTGGCGATCAACTCCCAGGGGCACATCTTCGTGCTGCATCGCGGGCCCGGGCCGCTGATGGAATTCGACGCGGGCGGGACGTTCATCCGCGCGCTCGGCGACGG
>Ga0126380_10000035_pt1 | contig 26838 bp, 25 predicted proteins | sample PanSoiMetPlot_26_FD_92544 | JGI IMG/M metagenome (GOLD analysis project Ga0126380, IMG submission 92544) | Tropical forest soil microbial communities from Panama - MetaG Plot_26 | ecosystem: Environmental > Terrestrial > Soil > Tropical forest > Bulk soil | place: Panama | collected 2016-02-17
CGCCGGCGCTGCCGTCGGCACACGCCGAGCTGGCCGGCCTGGCCGCCGAGGTGGATGGGCAGCTCGGCGCGCTGCGCGGCTACATCCGGCTGCCCGCCGACCCCGAACCGCTGCTCGCGGAGCTGGCGGCCGACCAGGAGACGGCCTGGAAGCTGCCGCGGCTGTACCAGCTCGGCACCGGGTTCGACGACAGCGGCCTCGGCGCGCTGCTGGACGAGCTGGCCCGCAGGCAGGCCACGCCGGCCATCGCCGCAGCCGCTTTTGACCAGGCCTGGTACACCTCGATCCTGGACGGGATCCGGGTGCGCGACCCTCGTTATGCATCAAATCGCGGCGATGCGCTGGACGAGATCGCGAGCGACTTCCGCGCACGTGACGTGCAGCACCTGGCGGCCAACCGGGCCCGGGTGCGCCGCGCCTGGGCGCAGCGGCTCCGCGACGCCCAGGACGGGCACCCGCTCCAGGCCCGGGTGATCCGCAAGCAGGCCGCGCTGCGCCGCGGGCACCTGCCGCTGCGCCGGCTCCTCGACCAGGCCAGCGACGTGCTGTTCGCGCTCAAGCCGTGCTGGGCCATGTCCCCGCTGATGGTCAGCCAGGTGCTCCCCGCGACCAGGCTGTTCGACGTGGTCATCTTCGACGAGGCGAGCCAGATCATCCCGGCCGACGCCATCCCGTCGATCATGCGCGGCCACCAGATCGTGGTGGCCGGCGACGACCGGCAGCTGCCGCCGACCAACTTCTTCCGCCAGATCGGGGACGAAGGCGACGAGCCCGCCGACGACGACAGCCTGGTCTCGTTCGGCGCGGGCTTCGAGTCCGTGCTCGAAGCGCTCCGCCCGCTGCTGCCGACCTGGCCGCTGGCCTGGCACTACCGCAGCCGGGACGAACGGCTGGTCGCGTTCTCCAACACCCACATCTACGGCGGGGCGCTGACCACGTTCCCCGGCGTGCTGCGCGACGACTGCCTGCGCCACGTCGTCGTCGCCCAGGGCCCGGAGCCGGGCCAAGAGGTCTCGGTGACCGCCGAGGTGGAGCAGGTGGTGGGGCTGATCCTGGAGCACGCCAGGACCCGGCCGGGCGAGTCCCTCGGCGTGATCGCGCTCGGCATCAAGCACGCCGACCGCATCGACTCCGCGCTGCGCGGCGCGCTGGCCGCCCACCCGGGCCTGGAGGAGTTCTTCGCCGAGGACCAGAGCGAGCCGTTCTTCGTGAAGAACCTGGAGCGGGTGCAGGGCGACGAGCGGGACGCGATCATCTTGTCGATCGGGTACGGCAAGCACCCGGACGGCCGGATGCGCTACCAGTGGGGCCCGCTGCTGCGCGACGGCGGTGAGCGCAGGCTGAACGTGGCCGCCACCCGCGCCCGCCGCCGGCTGACCCTGGTCAGCTCGTTCTCCAGCCACGACATCGACCCCGACCGGGTGACCAAGGCGGGTGCCCGGCTGCTGGCCGACTACCTGGAGTACGCCAGCTCGGGCGGGACCGCCGTCGGCGCCTCGGGCTCGGATGAGCTGAACCCGTTCGAGGCCGACGTCCGCGACCGGCTCGCCGAGTTCGGGATCACGGTGGTCCCGCAGTACGGGGTGGGCGGCTACCGGATCGACTTCGCGGCGGCGCACCCCGAGGACCCCGACCGGATGGTGCTGGCGATCGAGGCCGACGGTGCCTCCTACCGGCAGTCGGGCAGCGTCCGGGACCGGGACCGGCTGCGCGGCGAGCACCTGCAGCGGCTCGGCTGGAGCTTCCACCGGCTCTGGTCCACGAACTGGTTCTACAACTCCAAGGCCGAGGTGACCAAGCTGCGTGACGCCTACGACCGCGCGGTGGCAGCGGCCGGCGGGGCGGCCCCCGACGAAGCCCCGGCCGCGGCTCCCCCGGCGGCGGAGCCGGGACAGCCGCCCGCCGCGGCGCCGGGACCGCCGGGGCAGGAGCTGGACCTCAGCGACCGGCCGGGGCCGGTGACCCGAAGTTCACCGTGATCCGCTTGAACCCCAGGGAGCTGAGCATCCCGGTGAGCATGCCCCGGGTGTTGCGCTCCGCCTCGGCGGTCAGCGGGCTGTGCCGCGCCGCGGCCGAGATCCTCTGCTGCGCGGCGATGTAGACTTGCTGCTGGCTGTTGGGGTCACCGCCGAAGAAGTCCCCGATCCGGTTCAGCAGGCCCTGCTGCCGCGCGTACACATAGGACTGGCGCACGTTCAGCACGGCAGGCTCGAGCTGCGCGTGCGGCAGCGTGACCGTCACCGCCGAGCGGTTCGCCGACACCCGGATCGCCTGCCCCTTGAGCTGGCCGAAGTTGACGAAGGCGATGTCGGTGCCCTGGCCGATGAACAGCGTTTCGCTGCCCTGCAAAAAGGACGGCAGCAGCGAATGCTGGGACAGGTCGACCACTACCTGGAAAGAGCCGCTGGCCGCCTGGTAACGGCTCAGCGCGGTAATCGACTTGAGCAGCACCGGCTGGCTGGTCACCGTCGTTTTCTCGGCGAACGGGTTTCGCAGTTGCGGCAGCAGATGCACCGCGGACAGCGCGATGACCAGCACTGCCACGGCGGCTACCGCCGCGGCTGCCACGGCGAGCCGGGCCAGGAAGGCCTGGCTCGGTCGGATGCGCAACATCGGCTGCCTCCTTTGCCGCCGGATGCGAAATGGCGCTCCCGCTCACTACCCGGGCGGCGGTGAATGATTCGCGCGACCGCGGGTACCCAGGGGGGTTAATCACCCGGCGGGAGGCGAGATGCTGAGGCGATATGGCCGCCGCGACGGGCGGCGCAGGCCCAGGTTCATCGGCTGCCTGATCTGGCTCATTGCCCTGATCGTCATCCTCATCGTGCTGTCGCTGCTGTTCGGAGGTTTCCGCAAGGGCACCAAGGTCAGCTGGGCCCGCCCGGCGGCCCCGCCCGCCGCAGCCCAGCACCCCACCCCGCCGCCGCGGTAGCGGCGACGATGGCACCCGCGCCGAGAAACACCGGGCGCGGGTTGCCGCCGAGGGCGGCCGTCAGCGAGCCCGCGATGACCACGCCCACCGGGTCGGCGGTAAGGAACAGCAGCCGGACCGTGCTGGTCACCCGGCCCAGCAGGTCACGCGGGACGATGAGCTGCCGGTAGGTCCGGTTGGCGAGGCTGGCCACGGTGATCGCCCACAGGTACGCCAGGTTGGCGGCGCCGAGCGCGACCGGCGAGTGCGTGGCGGCCACCGATCCGAGCGCCAGGCCGCTGCCGGCGACCGCCAGCACCACCAGGCGCATCTGGCCCACCCGGGCCGCCAGCCAGCTGGCGCTGACCGCGCCGGCGATGCCCCCGGCACCACCCGCCGCGACCACGGCGCCCACCCCGGCCGCGCCCAGCCCGAGGGTGACCTTGGCGTAGTAGAACATGAGCTTCTCCGTGGCCAGGCACAGGTTCACGATGATCTGCACCACGGTCATGATCACCAGCACCCGCACCGACAGCAGGTAGCCAAGCCCTGCGCGGAAATCGGCGATGAGCGCGCGCACGCTGCCGCCGCCGCGCCGTTCCGGGTGCGGAACGCGCCGGCGCACGGCGAACAGCGAGGCCAGTGACACCGCGAACGTCAGCGCGTCCGCGAGCAGTGCCGCCCCGAGCTGGTCCGCCGCGGCGAGTATCCCCACGATCGCCGGGCCCGCCACGAGCCCCGCCTGGCTGGCGAGCTCGAGTGCGGAATTGGCCCGGATCAGCCCCGGCCCGGGCCACAGGTCCTTCACCACGACGACCAGGGCGGTCTCGAAGAACACCGAGGCCGCCCCCGCGGCCAGCGCGATCGCCATGATCACCCACAGCCTCGCGGCACCGGTCACCCAGAGCAGGTACAGGGCGGCGAATGCCGCCGTCCGGGCGGCGTCCATGGTGACCAGCACCCGCCAGGCATCCAGCCGGTCCACCAGCACCCCGGCGGGCAGCCCCACGGCCATGTACCCCAGCGTCATCGACGCCGCCGACAGCCCCGAGATAAGCGGGCTGCGGGTCAGGTCGAGAACCAGCAGCGGAATGGCGAGGACGGCCAGGCCGTCACCGAGCAGCGATACCGCCTGCCCGGACAGGAACACCCGGGCTGGCCAGGGGGTACTTACCTGGCTCAGGCCCGCCTTAGGCCTGCTCACCTGCGGAATCCCTTCCTTAGGACTGCTCATCAGCGGGAATTAGGGTGTATGTCCGATGCGAGGGCAGCCGCCTTACGACGATCCTCAATGGTGCGGGACCAAAGCAGGCACCGAGGAGGATCCAATGTTTTCCCACATTTCGCTAGTCCTGGCCGAAGAGCGCGCCAGGGACATGCGGTGCGCTGCCGCCCGGGCACGGCGCCGCAAGGAAGCCAGGCAGTCCTGGCTGGCCGCGCATAGCCCGCTGGGAAGGTCTGCCCGGCACGCCAGGGACATCAGCGACGCACACCAGGCGCCGGAATCGTATGAGGACTTCTTGTGCCAGACCGCCCAGTCGGCGATGCGCGAGCCGACCGCCGCCGGGCGCTCGCACGGCCAGGCCGTCCACTGACCAGCCAACCGCCATGACGGGCGGCCGCCACCGCAGGTGGCCGCCACGACCGGCGGGCCACCAGCGACAGGCCGGCTGACCGCCGCTGGTAGTTCGTCTACAACCGGGCGGCCCGCCCCCAACCGGGGCGGGCCGCCCGTCAACTTTTTTGGGGTTTGGTGCGCCTGGCCGGCCAGCGGGTGCGGCCCGGTCAGCGGGTGCGGCCCGGTCGGCGGGTGCGGCCCGATCGGCGGATGCGGCCCGATCGGCGGATGCGGCCCGGTCAGCGGGTGCGGCCCGGTCAGCGGGTGCGGCCGGGTCAGTGCGCCCGGCCGGCCGGCAGCCCGATGCCCTCGGCGTGAGCGATGGCAGCGGCTTCGGTGCGGCTGGCCGCGCCCAGCTTGGCGAGGATGTTCGACACGTGCACGCTGGCGGTTTTCGGGGCGATGAACAGTTCGCTCGCGATCTCCCGGTTGGTGCGCCCCGCGGCCAGCAGGCGCAGCACCTCCTGCTCCCGTGCGGTCAGGCCGCGCAGCGGGTTCACCTGGCCGCCCGGCCGCTCGAGATCGCGGCCGAGCCGCCCCCTGCGGCCAAGATCGATCAGCGCGGCGAGCAGCGGGCGGGCACCGAGGTGCTCGGCCGTGTCGATGGCCTGCTGCCACTCGTGCTGAGCCTCGTCCCGCCGACCGGACTCCAGCAGCGCCTCGGCGAGCCGCCACCGCGACCGGGCCGTCTCGTAGACGAATGCCGGGCCGAACGTGGTCAGCACGGCGGTCCAGGCCGCCGGGTCGTTGTCGCCCCGGGCACGGAGCCATTCCGCCTCCGCCCGGGCGAGCCAGGCCCGGCCGTCTACGCCGAGCACCGACTTCGGCCGGCGCGGCCACGCGGCTCCCTGACGGGCCGTCTCGATCAGCACGCCCGCGCCCTGGAGCGCCTCGGCCTCCGCCGCCACGTCGCCCGCGGCCCTTGCCTGGATGGCCCGGTCGGCCTGCGCCGCCAGCCCCACCGCGGCCACCCGGATCAGCGGTGGGCCGTATCCGCCGAGGTACTCGATTTCTGACTTGATGCACGCCGTTACCTCGGCCACGGCGGTGGCGCTGTCGCCGTGCCACAGTGCGTGCTCGGCGAGCAGCCCGCGGCCGATGAACGCGCTGAAGTTCTCCGCCGGCCAGAACGGCTCCAGCCAGGTGCGCCGGTCGGCCACGGTGGCGTCGTTGCCCCGGGCCACGTCGATGAACAGCGCCATGGCCGACAGCACGGCCTCACGGGCGGTGGTGACCCGGACCGGGAACCCGTCCGCGACCTGCTGCGCGTGGTCCCAGTCGCCGTCGTTGAAGTGCGCAAGGTAATGCAGGTACTGCAGGTCGAGCCCGTAGGGGGCGAGCAGCACCCCGGCCTCTTCCGCGCGGAGCAGGCCCTCGTGCGCGGTGGCGCTGGCCTGGCTAAGGTCCCCGCGCTCCAGGTTGATCCGGGCGAGCTGGAACGCCGCGCGCAGCCGGACGCTGAGGACTCCCGCCTCCTCGGCCTGGCGGTGCGCCTCGGTGAACAGCCCGATGGCCTCCGGGATGCGCCCGCTGCGTTCCTCGAGCAGTCCCAGGGTCACCAGGGCATCGGCCTCCGGCGACTGCGCCTCGGCGGCCCGGGCGGCGTCCCGCGCGGCCAGCGCCCAGGTCTTGGCGGGCGCCAGGTCGTCGGCGCTGAGCAGCGTCTGCGCGTAGGTGGCCAGGGCCCTGGCGCGCTGCCAGCGCGGCGGTTCTTCCGGCAGCGCGTCGATGGCCGCGTGGGCCGCGGCCACGGCCGCCGCGTGTGCGTCGATTTCGAGCAGGTAGTAGGCGAGCCGCTCGTTCGCCCGGCTGACCAGCACCGGGTCTTCTGCCTTGGTGACGTAGGTGAGCAGGCGGCGTAGCCGCTGCACGGCACGGTGCAGGTCGCCGCTGGCCGCGGCGTTGGTCGCGGATTCGAACCCCAGCCAGCCGCGTTGCATGCTGGCCAGCTTCTCCGGGTCGGTGACCCGTTCCCACAAGGCGAGGGCCTGATCGAAGTGCCGGTGCGCCTCCGCGGGCGCGGCGAGCCGCTCTGCCTCCTGGCCGGCCCGCACCGACGCCTTGAACGCGCCCGGGATGTCATGGCTGGCCAGGCTGTGATGGGCGAGTTCCGCCGCGGTCCCTGGCACAGAGGACAGCCGGACCTCGTCGGAGAGCAGCTCGGCCAGCCGCGCGTGCAGCCGGGTCCGCTCACCCGGCAGCAGGTCGGCGTAGGCGGCCTCGCGCAGCAGCGCGTGCCGGAAGGCGTACCCCTCCTCGCCGTCGGGGACCAGCAACTGGTTCGCGACGGCCTCCCGGACCGCCTGCTCGTACTCGGGCTCATCGAGGCCGCAGGCCTGCCGGACGAGGTCGTCCTCGACGCGCCGGCCAGCCACGGCCGCGGCGTGCACTACCTGCTGCCCGCCCGCGGACAGCCGCTGCAGCCTGGCGAGCAGCAGTTCGGCCAGGCCGGCCGGCAGGCCCGTGCCGCAGGCGGACTCGGCGAGCAGCTCCTCGGCGTAGTAGGTGTTGCCCTCGGCGCGGCGGATGATGGCCTCCAGCTCCGCGGCCTCCAGCGGGTGCTGAGCCAGGGCGGTCAGGTGCTCCGCCATCGCCTCGTTGTCCAGCGGCCCCACCTCGATGCCGATCACGCTGGGCAGCCGGAGCAGCTCGGCCGCCACCGCCCGGAGCGGATGGCCGCGGTGCAGGTCGTCGGTCCGGTAGGTGGCGATGACCGCGATCCGCTCCCGGTGCAGCACCCGGCTCAGGAAGGTGAGCAGGTCCCTGGTCGAGCGGTCGGCCCAGTGCATGTCCTCGAGCACGAGCAGCACCGGGGTCTTCTCGGCGAGTTCCGCGAGCATGCCGAGCACCGCGCCGAACAGCTGCTGCTGGGCCATGCTGGCGACATCGCCGCCTGCCAGCTCCGCGTTGTCCCGGTCGGGCAGGAGCATCCCGAGCACCGGACGGGCGGCGATCGCGTCAGCCAGCGCCGGGGACGTGTGCGCGGCGCTGCGCAGCGCGTCCGCCAGCGGCAGGTACGGCACGCTGTCCCCAAGTTCCGCGCATCGGCCGGACAAGACCATGAACCCGCGGGCTGCGGCGACCGTGGCCAGCTCCGCGACCAGCCGGGTCTTGCCCATGCCGGCATCGCCGCTCACCAGGGCCACCATGGGCTCCTCGGCGACGGCTAGGTCGAGCACGCGGGTCAGGAGGCCGAACTCGGCGGCCCTGCCCACGAGCTTGCTGGCCGGTGCCTGCAACATGCTTCAAGTATCCCAGGTGGTTACGACGGATGGTGCCGCCCCGGAGCCAAGCCCGCCCGCCCATTGGCGGGCGGTGGCGCAGGGACTACCATCACCCTCCGTGCAGGATGCCGACCTGGCAAGTGCGGCCGGGGAGCTGTATGCGCTCTCGCCCGGCGATTTCACCGCGGCCCGCGACGAGCGGGCCGCACAGGCGCGCGCCGCCGGCGACCGTGACCTGGCCCAGGCCATCGGCGAGCTGCGCCGCCCGGTGGTGAGCGCGTGGCTGGTCAACCAGCTCGCCCGTGCGGCCCGGGACCAGGTAGCCGAGCTGGTGGTGCTCGGTGAGTCGCTGCGCCAGGCGCAGCAGGACCTGGCCGGGGAGCGGGTGCGGGAACTGTCGGCGCAGCGACGCAGGCTGGTCGCCGCCCTGGTCGCCGAGGCGAAACGGATCGCCGCACGGGACGGTCGGCCGATGGGCCTCCAGGTCGAGCGGGAGGTGGACGCCACCCTCCAGGCGGCGCTGGCCGACTCGGGCGCCGCGGCGGCGGTGCAGGCCGGGTGCCTGGACAGCCCGCTGTCGTACGCGGGCCTGGGCGTCGGCGATGCGGCCAGCGTGGCCACCCGGGGCCGCCGGGCCCCGGCGCCCAGGGACAAGGCGCCCGCGGAGCGCAGGCCGGCCCGGGCGGAGCCGAAGCGGCCGCGGGAAACCCCGGCCGAGCGGGAGGCGCGGCGTGCCGCGGAACAGGCGGAACGGCAGGCCAGGCAGGCCGCGGCCGAGGCGGAACGGCGGGCGAACAAGATCGCGGAGGCGCAGCGGGCGGTCAGCCAGGCGACGGAGACCCTTGCGGACGCCACGGCTGCCCTCGACCAGGCCGAGCAGACGGTCACCAGCGCCCGGGCCACGCAGGAAGCCGCCCGGCAGGAGGTCGAGCGGCTCGACAAGGAGCTGGGCCTGGCCGTAGCGGAGGAGGGCCGGGCCAACCGGGCCGTGCGGGACGCCCAGCGGGGCAAGGAGGCGGCGGTGCGGGCGGCGGATGCCGCCAAGCGGCAGCTCGCCCGGGCGGAGACCGCGGCCCGCCGGCTCGCCGAGGCCGGCCCGGGCGAGGCCGGCCCGGGCGAAACCGGCCCGGGCGAGGCCGGCCCGGGCAAGACCGGCCCGGACGAGACTGGCCCGGGTGAGGCCGGCCCGGGCAAGACCGGCCCGGAGTAGCCGGGGACGCACAGGTCAAGGCCGGAAACACGGCGCCGCCCGGCGGCGACGCCTTCACCGGGTCCGGCGACTTCGACCAGATCGACGCGAACCGCACCCCGGCCCCGGCTCAACCCCGGCCCCGCTTAGCGGCGTGCGGCGGTCACCGGCGTGCTCGGCGCGCCGGTGACCGGGCTGGCCGGGACCGACCAGGCGGCCCGCGTGCGGTGCGAGATGAGGCGCCGGACGCGGGCCCAGAAGCCGCGCGTGGTGGCCTCGCCGCTGCCGTACCGCGGCCGGGTCGGCCAAAAGATCCACCGGCCGGCGATCACCAGCAGTGCCGGCAACAGCGTGACCATGGCGAGCAGGCCCGCGCCGATGCCGGTCGCGGCCACCGGGCCGAGCCCGGAGATGCCCGCCGACTCGGCGGCCAGCAGGCAGATCATCCCGGCGACCACCGTGGCGGCGCTGGCGATGATGGCCGGCCCGGCCCGGCGCAGCGCCACCGCCATGGCCTCGTGCCGGTCGGCGTGCCTGCGCAGTTCCTCTCGGTAGCGGGCCAGGAGCAGGAGTGCGTAGCCGGTGCCCGCACCGAGCACCAGCACGATCAGCATGCCGGCGCTCTGCCCGTTCTCCGTCAGGCCGTGCTGGGTCAGCAGGTAGATGACCGCTTCGGCGGCGGTGAGCGCCACGCCGGCCGAGACGATCGGGAGTATCCACAGCACCGGGCTGCGGTAGGTCAGCAGCAGCAGGATGATGACCACGGCCAGCGTGGCGTACAGCGGCGTGCTGTCGATCCCCTTGAAGATCTTGACCTGGCCGGCGGCGCTGGCGGCCGGGCCGGCGACGTGCGCGCCCAGCCCCGGGTCGCCGCGGACGGCGGCCGTGCGCAGGTCCGCCGGGGTGACCCCGGATGGGCGGACGTAGGCCACCACGGCCGGGTTCAGGTTCGTGGCGGGGAACTTGCCCTGCAGGTTCGGTTCCTGGACGGGCTCCGCGCTGGCCGGGAGGTGGGCCGAGGCGTCGTTCTTCCCGGCGCCCATCAGCTTGAACGACAGCGGCGCGGCGACGGCTATGACGAGAATCCAGAACCCCAGTACCAGGTACTTGGTGCGTCTGCCGCACGGCAGGGCGGTGATCCGCCGGGCCCGGCTTGGTGCCGTGCCGGGTGCTGAGCCTGTGGCGGATCCTGCGTCTCGGGCGGCCACGCGATCCTCCCCCGTGGGTGGACTAGCGTCGGGATGTCGTCTGGGCACTCGAGAACATACGATGTATCGCGTTAACCGGCGCTGTCAAGTAATATCTCGATAGCCGCGCGCCTCGGCGGCCCGCTGTGCCGGGCGGGCCCTTCCCCGCGGGCGGTCCGCTGTGCCGGGCGGGGCCGCTTCCCCGGGCGGTCCGCTGTGCCGGGCGGGGCCGCTTCCCCGGGGGCGGCCCGCTGTACCGGGCGGGCCGCTTCCCCGCCTGCACGGCCGGCCGGGCGCGTGGGAACATGTGCGGGTGCGCGCCTTGAGAACCCCCGATGAGCGTTTCGCCGATCTGCCCGATTTCCCCTGGCCACCGCGGTATGCCGACGTCGGCGGGCTGCGGATGGCCTACGTGGAGGACGGCCCGGCCGACGGCGAGCCGGTGCTGCTGCTGCACGGGGAGCCGAGCTGGTCGTTCCTGTACCGCGCCGTGATGAAGGTTCTCGCCGGTGCCGGGCTGCGAGTGATCGCTGCCGACATGATCGGCTTCGGCCGCAGCGACAAGCCGGCCGAGATGGGCGACCACACCTACGCCCGGCACGTCGAGTGGACGCGCGCCCTGGCGTTCGACTCCCTCGGCCTCACCGGGCTCACCCTCGTCGGCCAGGACTGGGGCGGGCTGATCGGGCTGCGGCTGGTGGCCGAGCATCCCGATCGCTTCGCCCGCGTGGTCGCCGCGAACACCGGGCTGCCCACCGGCGATCAGGCGATGCCCGAGGTCTGGCTGCGGTTCCGCGACGTGGTGGCCGCGGCGCCGGTGCTGGGCATTTCGCGCCTGGTGCAGGCGGGCTGCCGGACCGCGCTGGCCGGGGAGGTGCTCGCCGCGTACGAGGCCCCGTTCCCGGACGAGAGCTTCAAGGCCGGGCCGCGCGCGATGCCGACGCTGGTGCCGGCCAGGCCCGACGACCCGGCCTCGGCCGCGAACCGGGCCGCGTGGCAGCGGCTGGCGGCCTGGGACAAGCCGTTCCTGGTCGCGTTCAGCGACTCCGACCCGATCACCGGGGCGATGGCGCCGATCCTGAAGCGGGCCGTGCCCGGTGCGGCCGGCCGGGATCATCCCGTCATCGAGAACGCCGGCCACTTCCTGCAGGAGGACGCCGGCGAGCGGCTCGGCACCGTGATCGCCGGCTTCGTCCGCGGAACGTAGCGCCCGGGATGCGCTATCCGGGCGCCTTGCCGCGGAAGAACGTGAACCTCACCCGCCCGTACGTGCGCTCATCCGCGGGCACGAACCGGTCCAGGCGCGTCGGCCCGTCCTCCGCGGGATCGTGCTGGGCGACCACCACGCCGCCGGCGGCGAGCCAGCCCGGCTCGCGGTCGAGCAGCGTGACGGCGCGCGGCCACAGGCCGCGCCACTGCGGCGGGGCCACGAAGATCACGTCGAACGGGACGGGTGCCGCCCGCAGGTAGCCGAACACGTCCCGGGCGATCACCTCGGCCCGCGCGGCCAGCCCGGTGATCTCCAGGTTGTGCCGGATGCCTGCCAGTGCGGGCCCGGACCGCTCGACGAACGTGGCATGGGCCGCGCCGCGGCTCAGCGCCTCGATGCCCACGCTGCCGGTGCCCGCGAACAGGTCGAGGAACCGCCCTCCCGGGATCCGCGGCGCGAGGATGCCGAACAGGCTCTCCTTGGCGCGGTCGGTGATCGGCCGGGTGGCGGAGGTGCGCGGGGGCCGCAGCACCCGGCCCTTGGCGCTGCCGGCGATCACCCTCACCGGGCCATCATCCCGGGTTCACAGCTGGCCGCCGTAGAACCCGTGCCGGGCCAGCGGCTCCACCAGCTGGGCTTCCTCGTAAGCGAGGTGGGACAGCAGCGCGTCGGTCAAGATGTCGGCCGCCTGCTGCAGCCCGTCGAAGCTGCCCGGGTTGCGCAGGTGCTCCACCAACGCGGCGTCGACGTCCTCCAGCACCTTGTGAATGATCTCGTGCTCGTCGGCCAGCCGGTCGAGCACCGGCGCCAGGCCCGCCTCCTTCGCTCGCAGGTGCGGGAACACCGCCTGGTCCTCCAGGGTGTGGTGTCCGGTCACGATCCGGCAGTACGAGGCGCAGTACGCGCCCAGCGTCCAGCTGCTGCGCCGCAGCGTCATCTGGTTGATCGCCGAACGCGCCCGGGCGGCGCTGGCGCCGTCCCGGACCTGGCCGATGAGCTCGCGGATCTGGGCAAGCTCGGACCGCAGATGGTCGTGTATCCCGACGAGATGACCGGCGATCGCGCGGCCGTGCGCGGTGTACCGGGCACCGGGCGGCGGCTGCGGCGCGGCCGGCCGGGTGGCCTCGTCCCAGAGCCGGGCGGAGGTGAGCCGCGCGCCGGTATCCGCGGTCGGTGTCACGCCCAGCCGCTCGTCCCCCGCGGTCATCGCACCTCCGGCAGCCGCTTCTGGTTGAGAGATCAACTATATGCCCTGCCCCGACCTCCCGGGCAGCGGCCCAGCCGGTGCCGCGACCGGATGCGGTTCGTTCAGCGGGGCAGGACGTGCGGGTTGAGTATCCCGGCCGGGTCGAACGCGGCCCGGATCCGGGCGAACAGCGCGCGCTCCGGCGCGGAGCGGATCAGCGGGAGCCAGCGCGCCTTCAGCGCGCCAATGCCGTGCTCGGCCGAGATCGACCCGCCGAGCGAGGCCACGAAGCCGAACACCGCGTCCTCGTGCCGCCCGTCGGCCTCGGCCGCGGGAACCACGTTGACGTGCAGGTTCCCGTCCGCGACATGACCATAGATGATCAGCCGGGCGCCCGGGTCCACCGCCTGGACCACCTCGCCGACCCCGGTGGCCAGCGTGACCCACTGCGCGGCCGGCACGGACACGTCCAGCTTCAGCGGCACCCCGAGGAACCCGGCCGCCTCCGGGTGGCGCTCCCGGTACGCCCACAGCCGGGCCCGGTCGGCCGGCGTGGTGGCCACCGCCACCGGGTAGTCCCCGGCCAGGGCGGCCAGGTCCTCCGCCGCGCTCAGCCCGGCGGCTTCCAGCAGCAGGAACGCGGGAACCGGGCCGCGCAGCGGCGGCACCAGGTCGGCGTGCCCGGCCAGCACGTCCAGCCCGGCCCGGGTGAAGAACTCCGCCGACAGCAGCCCCGGGACGGTGCGCAGCGCCGCCCGGGCCAGGGCGTGCACCTCTCCGGGGCCGCTGAGCCCGACGATCACCGTGACCGGGCCGGCCGGCCTCGGCACGAGCTGGATCCGGGCGGCGGTGATCACGGCGAGCGTGCCCTCGGACCCGGCCAGCAGGCCCGGGTAGTCGTACCCCGTGTTGTCCTTGACCAGCCCGGCCAGGTGCGACACCACGGTGCCGTCGGCGAGCACCGCCTCGACCCCGCGCAGCTGCGCGCGCATCGGCCCGTACCGCAGCACCCGCAGCCCGCCCGCGTTGGTCGCGACCGCGCCGCCGACCGTGGCGCTGTCCCTGCTGGCGATCAGCACGCCGAGGTCCAGCCCCGGGTCCGCGCCCGCGACGCGCTGCAGCGGTACCCCGGCACCGGCCGTGACCTGCCCGGCGTCGGCGTCCACCGGGTCCAGCCGGTCCAGCCGCGCCAGGCTCAGCACCACCTCGCCGTGCCCGGGCACCCCGCCGCCGACCAGGCCGGTGTTCCCGCCCTGCGGGACGATCGGCACACAAGCCTCGTGGCACACCGCCAGCACCCCGGCCACCTCGGCGGTGTCCGCCGGGCGCAGCACGGCCGGGGCATGCCCGCGGAACCGCCCGGTCCAGTCCACCGCGTACCCGGCGGTGGCGTCCCCGGTCAGCACGTGCGCCTCACCGACCACAGCAGCGAACTCCCGCAACAGCGCCCGGGGAAGCTCGCCGTCCGTCACGTCACCTCAATTGTGGTCGTTGTGACACCGCCCACAAAAGAATGTAGGCGTTGTCACAACGACCACAAACGCGGATGGGGTCGCGGGGGCGGCGCGCGCCGATGCGGGCCGGTGTGAGGCGATGCGCGGCGGTGCGCGGCGGTGCGCGGCGGCACGGGCCGGTGCGGCGCGTGGCGATGCGCGGCGGCGCGGGGCGGTGCGGGGCGGCGCGGGGCGGTGCGGGGTGGCCGCATGGCAGGTGATGGCATCGGTGCGGGCAGGTGGTGGCATCGGTGCGGGCGCGCGGTGGGCTCGGGTTCAGGCCCGGCAGGCCGCCATGGCGCGGGCGAAGGCCGCGCCGCGGTCGGCGTAGTCCCGGTAGCGGCCGAAACTCGGCGCCGCGGGCGACAGCAGCACCACCCCGTCCGGGCGGGCCCAGCCGAACCCGCGCTGCACCGCCTCGGCCAGGCCGTCGCACGCCACCACGTCCACCTTGGCCGGCCCGGCCGCCTCGATCGCCGCCTGGATCCGCGGCCCGCTGTCGGGCACGGCGAGCACCAGGGCCGGCGCGTCCCGCCCGGCCAGCCCGGCGGCGAGCGGTGCGTAGTCGATGCCGCGGTCGTGCCCACCGGCGATCAGCGCGACCCGCCGGCCGGGGAAGGAGTCCATCGCGGCCAGCGTGGGCAGCACGTTGGTGGACAGGCTGTCGTCCACGAACGTCACCCCGCCGACCTCGCCGATCACCTGGAGCCGGTGCGCCAGCGGCTCGAAGCCGGCCGCGGCCCGCGCCAGCGCGCCCTCGTCGTCGGCCTCCGGTACGCCGAGCGCCCGCAGGCACGCCCGGGCGATCAGCGCGTTGCGCCGGCCGTGCGCGCCGAGCAGGCCGAGCGGGGCCATCCAGCCCGCGGCAGGGCCGTCGCCGGCCCGGACCCACTCCACCCGGGGCCCGAGCAGCGCCGCGCGCTGTGCCAGCTCCCCGCTGTCCCCGTTGGCGACGGTGAGGTCCGCGCCGGGCTGGGAGCACGCCGACAGCTTGTCCCGGTAGTACGTCTCCACGTCACCGTGCCAGTCCAGGTGGTCGGGGTGCAGCGAGGTCACCGCGACCACGGCGGAGGAGACGGCCAGGTCCGTGGCCTGGTAGCTGGACGTCTCGATGACCCAGAACCGGGCGCCCTGACCGAGCGCGGGGTCCCACGGCGGCTGGCCGATGTTGCCGCCGACCACGCACGGGTAGCCCCACCCGCGCAGCAGGTGCCCCGCGATCGCGGTGGTGCTGCTCTTGCCCTTGGTCCCGGTGATGCAGGCGACCCGGCTGCGGTCCGCCCCGGCCAGCCACAGGCCCAGGCCGCCGGCCACGGTAACGCCCCGGGCCGCCAGTTCCGTCACTTCCGCCCGGTAGCGGCTGATGCCCGGGGACTTGATCACGACGTCGCACGCGCGAAGCGCGTCCAGGCCGCCGCCGGCGGTGGCGAGGACCGGGCGCCCGCCCGGTCCGGGCCCGGACGGGCGGTCGTCCACCAGCACCGGATCCACCCCAAGCTCAGTGAGCTTGCGCAGGCTGGCCCTGCCCTCGACGCCGAGCCCCCAGATTCCCGCGCGCATCCCCCGCACGTCCGACCAGGACAGGGCGGGCCGTTCCGCGGCCATCAACCGGCCCCCCCGTCCGGCGGGCGCAGCCGGGCCAGGGCGGCGAACCGGCCGCACGGCCGGGCGGTCCGGTCGCTGAAGAACAGGCCGGGCTCTGGGCCGGTGGGCACGCCCGCCACGTGGACGTTCCGGTCCGGCACCCCCGCCTCGCGGAGCAGGAACCGGTTGGCGGCCCACAGGTCGAACAGCCAGGCCCCGGTGCCGTCGGGGCGCAGGAACGGCCGCTGCCCGAACGCGTCCCGCGCCGCGTCGGCGACCTCCGCGCCCACCTGGTACCGGTCCGGGCCGATCGCCGGGCCGATGCCGGCGCGCACGTCGCCCGGGCGGGCACCCAGGGTTTCCATGGCAGCCAGCGCCGCCCCGGTCACCCGCGCCACGGTGCCGCGCCACCCCGCGTGGGCGCAGGCGAGCACCCGGGCGCGCGGGTCGTACAGCACGACCGGCACGCAGTCCGCGACGAGCACCGCCAGCACGGGCCCGGGGTCGCTGGTGACCAGGGCGTCGGCGTCGCCCACCGTGCCGCCCGGCGCGGCCGCGCCGCGGCCCCGGTCGGCGCCGGTCACCACGCGGACCGCGGCCCCGTGTACCTGCCGGGCGAAGACGAGGTCATCCAGGCGCGCGCCGACCGCGGCGGCGGCCCTGCGGCGGTTCTCCACCACGTTGCCCGGCCGGTCGCCCACCGAGAAGCTGAGGTTCAGCGTGGCGTACACGCTGGCCGAGACGCCCCCGTCCCGGGTGGTGACGATCGCCTCGGCGCCGAGCCCGTCCAGGGCCGGCCAGGCCAGCACCGGCAGCCCCGCGCGCTGCCGCAGCTCGTAGCCGGTCGTGGCATGTGTGGTCATCGTCTGGGAGCTTAGGGCACACCCGCGCCACACTGGGACGGTGAACAGCGACGCGGCCCGGGTCCGCAGATCGGTGCGGGTGACCGGGACCGTCCAGGGGGTGGGGTTCCGCCCGTTCGTCTACTCGCTGGCGGCGCGGCTGGGCCTGTCCGGCTTCGTCGGCAACGACTCCGAGGGCGTGTTCGCGGAGGTCGAGGGCGACCCCGCGGCCGTCAAGGAATTCCTGGCCGCGGTGGAGCGGGATGCCCCGCCGCTGGCCAGGATCGACCGCATCGTGTCAAAGACCATGCAGCCGAACGACAGTCCGGGGTTCACCATCGCCCCGAGCGAACCGGGTGCCCGGCGTACCGCCTTGGTATCGGCCGACAGTGCAACGTGCGCCGACTGCCTGGCCGAGCTCCGCGATCCCGCGGACCGGCGGCACGCGTACCCGTTCATCAACTGCACCAACTGCGGGCCGCGGTTCACCATCGTCGCGGACGTGCCCTACGACCGGCCGAACACCACGATGGCCGCCTTCGCCATGTGCTGGCGGTGCGCGGCGGAGTACCACGACCCGGCCGACCGGCGCTTCCACGCCCAGCCGGTGTGCTGCCCCGCGTGCGGGCCGCGGCTGGGCCTGCGGTCCCCGGACGGCACCCCAGTGGCGGCCGGCGACCCGGTAGCGGCCGCCGCCGGCGTGCTCCGGGATGGGCGGGTGCTGGCGGTGAAGGGGCTCGGCGGCTACCACCTGGCCGTGGACGCGCGCAGTGAGGAGGCGGCCGCGGCGCTTCGAGCGCGCAAGCACCGGGAGGACAAGCCGTTCGCGGTGATGGCGGGCAGCCTGGCGGCGGCGCGGCGGCTGTGCGAGGTGGACCAGGCCGCCGCCCGGCTGCTGACCAGCCCGGGCCGGCCGATCGTGCTGATGCCGCGGCGGCCGGGGACGGTCGCCGGTGCGGTCGCGCCGGGGAACCGCCAGCTCGGGGTCATGCTGCCGTACACCCCGCTGCACCACCTGCTGCTCGAAGCGGTCGCCGGGCCGGTCGTGATTACCAGCGGCAACATCTCCGACGAGCCGATCGCCTACCGCGACGAGGACGCCTTCGCCCGGCTCCGCGGGATCGCGGATGGGTTCCTTACCCACGACCGGGCCATCCACATCAGGACCGACGACTCGGTGGTGCGCGCCCAACGCGGCCGGGCGATGGTCATCCGGCGCTCCCGCGGCTACGTCCCCGAACCCATCACCGTCCGTGCCAGGTTCCCCCGGCCGGTGCTCGCCTGCGGGGCCGAGCTGAAGAACACGTTCTGCCTGGCCAAGGAGGACCGGGCGGTCGTGTCCCACCACATCGGGGATCTGGAGAACGCGGCGACGCTGCGCTCGTTCACCGAGGGCATCGAGCACTTTGGCCGGCTGTTCGGCATCGAGCCGCAGGTCGTCGCCTACGACCTGCACCCGGAGTACCTGTCCACCAAGTACGCGCTGGACCTGGACCTGGACGCCTGCGGCGTGCAGCACCACCACGCCCACATCGCGTCGTGCCTGGCGGACAACGGCCACGACGGCCCGGTGATCGGGGTGGCGTTCGACGGCACCGGGTACGGCACCGACGGCACCCTGTGGGGCGGCGAGTTCCTCATCGCGGACCTGGCCGGGTTCCAGCGGGCCGGGCACCTGGCGCCGGTGCCGGTGCCCGGCGGCGCGGCCGCGATCCGCCAGCCGTGGCGGATGGCCGCCGCGTACCTGCGCGCCGCCTTCCCCGGCGGGCCGCCGCCCGGGCTGGACGTGATCAAGCGCAACGAGCGGAACTGGGCCGCGGTCACCTCGATGGCCGCGCGGGGGGTCAACGCCCCGCTCTCCTCCAGCGCCGGGCGGCTGTTCGACGCGGTCGCGGCGCTGCTGTCGGTGCGGGACACGATCAACTACGAGGGCCAGGCCGCGGTGGAACTCGAGCAACTGGCCGACCCCGGCGAGACGGGGTCGTACCGGGCGGCGATCACCGGGCAGGGGCCGTTCCTCATCGACGGCGCCGGCCTGGTGCGCGCGGCCACCGGCGAGCTGACCGAGGGGGCGCCCGCGCCGCTGATCGCGGCTCGGTTCCACAACGGGGTCGCCGCGCTGATCGAGGATGGGTGCGCGCTGGCGCGGGAACGGCACGGGCTGCGCACCGTCGCGCTGTCCGGCGGGGTGTTCCAGAACGTGCTCGTCGCCGAGCGCGCGGCGGCCCGGCTCGAGGCCCGCGGGTTCCGGGTGCTGACGCACTCCCGGGTGCCGTGCAACGACGGCGGCATCAGCCTCGGCCAGGCCGTGGTGGCTGGGGCCAGGGATCGGAACGACGGAGTCGGGCCGGTCGCTGGCCTCGGGGGTTCCGGGGGCCGGCCCCCGGGCTAGCACCGCGGCTAGAGACCGGGCGCTGGAGATTTAGGCCCCGGCGCCGGCCGCAGGCCACCGGGGGGTTCCGGGCCACCGGGGTCCGGGGTGTCCCCCGCGGGCTGAGTGCTCCCCAGGGCCAGCACCTTGTAGCCGTCGCGGACGGCCGCGGCGAAGCCGCCGCCGTACAGGGCCTTCGGGAACGGCCAGCGGTCGCCGGCCTCCGCCTCCGCGTCCTGTTCCGCCACGCCGGCCGCGTGCAGTTCGGTGATGAGCGCGGCCGCGGCGGCGAGCTGCTCGTGCTGCGCCGCCAGGAACACCGAGTCGACCACCGCGCCGTGCCCGGGCACCAGGACGTCCCCCTCGCGCAGCGCCGCCCTAAGCCGGCCGATGGTGACGGGCCAGTCCAGCGGGAAGCTGCCCGACGCGTACACCGGCGGCCCGGATTCCTCGACCAGGTCACCGGTGAGCCACACGCCGCTGGCCGGCACGTGCACCAGCAGGTCGTTGTCGGTGTGCCCGCGGCCCAGGTACCGCAGTTCGGCCGCGATGCCGCCCAGGTCGAGCGTCATCGCCTCGCCGACCAGCACGGTAGGCGGGGTGATCACGATCTCGGCCCACTCGTCGCGCGGTTCCTCGCCTGAGGCGATCAGTTCCGCGAGCCACGGCCGCTCGTAGGCGTCGAGGTGCGCGGGCACCCGGACGTGCCCGTAGATCGGCGCGCCGATATCGCTGCCCGGGCCGAACCTGGCGTTGCCGAAGGTGTGGTCGAAGTGCGCGTGCGTGTTGACCACCCAGCGGACCGGCAGAGTGCCCAGTTCCCGCAGGTCATCGCGGATCTCGTCGGCCTGGCGGTGCGAGGAGCGGGTGTCGCAGACGAGCAGGCCGCCGGTGCCGCGCAGCACGCAGACGCTCACGTCGAGGGGCTGGTACCGGCGCCGGAAAACGTCGGCCGCCACCTCTTCCCAGGCTGTCATCGGCTCGAGGTTAGCGCGCGGACCGCTGGCGCAGCCAGTCGGACCAGGAGGCGATGCCGTGCCCGGCGCGCGCGGAGACCGGCAGCACCATGGCGCCAGGGCTGATCTTCCCCAGGTCGGCCGTACACCGGTCCAGGTCGAAGTCCAGGTAGGGCAGCAGGTCGGTCTTGCTGACCAGCACCAGGTCGGCGCTGCGGAACATGTGCGGGTACTTGACCGGCTTGTCGGCGCCCTCGGTGACCGAGGCGAGCACCACCCGGTGTGCCTCGCCCAGGTCGAACAGGGCCGGGCAGACCAGGTTCCCCACGTTCTCGATCACCACCACCGAGCCGTCCGGCGGGTCCAGCGCGGTGAGCGCGTCGCGCACCATCACCGCGTCGAGGTGGCACCCGGTCCCGGTGTTGACCTGCACCACCCGGCAGCCCGCCGCGCGCATCCGGTCGGCGTCCAGCGCGGTCTCCTGGTCCCCCTCGATGACCCCGATGACGAGCTCGCCGGCCAGGTCTCGCGCGGTCCGCTCGAGCAGCGAGGTCTTGCCCGCGCCCGGCGAGCTCATCAGGTTGAGCGCGAGGACGCGCCGGGCGCGCAGCCAGTCCCGGTTCTGCGCCGCTAGCGCGTCGTTGCGCGCCAGCACCTTCTCTTCCAGCGTGACGGTCTGCCCGTCGGCGTGCTCATGCTGGCGCTCGTGCCCGGCCGCGCCGTGGGTGTGCCAGGTCCCGTCGTCGTGCTGGTGCCGGGCCCGGGCGCCGTCGGCGCAGCCGCAGGTCGCGCACATCTCACGCCACCTGGACCGAGACGATCCTGAGCTGCTCCCCGCTGAGTACCGCGGCGTCCGGGCTCCCGCACGGGCAGAGCACGACCGGCGAATCGGGCTGGAACTCGGCGCCGCAGGCCCGGCACCGGCACCGGGCGGGCGGCTCGGTGATCTCCAGCCGCGCGCCCGCCAGGGCGGTGCCCTCGGCGGCCAGGTCGAAGCAGAACCTGATCGAGTCCGCCACCGCGCCGGACAGCGCGCCGATCTCCAGGTGCACGCAGGTGACCTTCGCGCCGGGCAGCTGCTGCGTGACGGCGTCCACCACGCTCTCGGCGATCGCCAGCTCGTGCACGCGGCCTCCCGGCGCGATCAGCAGATGCGCGGCAGCGGGTCGCCGACCAGCAGGTCGACGATCCGGGTGCCGCCGAACGTGGTCTTGATCGTGACCAGCCCGGCCGGGCCGGCGGTCACCGCACCGATGATCGCCGCCTGCGCGCCGAGCGGGCAGCCGCGCAGCGCGGCGAGCGCATCCTCGGCCTGGCCGCCGTCCACCACGGCGACCAGCCGGCCCTCGCACGCCACGTACAGGGGGTCGATGCCGAGCAGTTCCGCCGCGCCGCGGACCTGGTCGCGCACCGGGATGGCGTCCTCGGCGACCAGCACACCGACGTCCGCGGCCTTGGCGATCTCGTTCAGGATGGTGGCGACTCCGCCCCTGGTCGCGTCCCGCAGCGCGCGGACCCCGGGCACCGCGCCGAGCAGCCCGGCCACCAGCCCCGCCAGCGGCGCGGTGTCGGACGTCACGTCCGCCTCGATGTCCAGCTCGCCCCGGGCCAGCATGATGGTCACGCCGTGGTCGCCGATCGGCCCGGAGACCAGGATCGCGTCCCCCGGCCGGGCCTGCGCCACGCCCAGGTTCACCCCTGCCGGGACGGTGCCGACGCCCGCGGTGTTGATGTAGCAGCCGTCCGCCTTGCCCCGCTCCACCACCTTGGTGTCCCCGGTGACCACGGCGACGCCCGCGGCGGCGGCCGCGTCGCGCATGGACTCGGTGATCCGGGTCAGGTCGGCGACCGGGAAGCCCTCTTCGAGGATGAAGCCGGCGGTCAGGTAGAGCGGGGTGGCGCCGGCCACCGCGAGGTCGTTGACCGTGCCGTTGACCGCCAGGTCGCCGATGTTGCCGCCGGGGAAGAAAAGCGGGGACACCACGAACGAGTCGGTGGTCAGCGCGACCGTGACCCCCCCGCCCGCCTCCCCATCCCCTGGCAGGGGCAGCCGGGCGGCGTCCTCCAGCGGTTCCAGCAACGGGTTGCGGAACGCGTCGAGGAAGATGGCCTCGATCAGGGTGTGGGTCGCCTTCCCGCCCGACCCGTGTGACATCGTGATCCGCTCTTCCCTGAGCTTGGGCCTGCGCCGGCGGGCCCGCTCGATGCGGTCGAGCACCTGCTGCTCACGATCGGCCATCGGGGGGAGGCCGCGTTCTGCCCGCCCGGTGGTCACGGCCGGCTCGGCTCTATGGAGATCGCCTCGGGCACCCGCTGGCGGTTCAGCCGGCCGTAGTTGTAGTAGGCGGCGCACGCGCCCTCCGGCGACACCATGCAGGTGCCGATCGGGGTCTCCGGGGTGCACGCGGTGCCGAACACCTTGCACTCCCAGGGTTTGAGCACGCCCTTGAGCACCTCGCCGCACTGGCACGCCTTGGGGTCGGCGACCCGCACCCCGGGCACCTCGAACAGCAGTTCCGCGTCGAAGTCCGCGTAGGCCTCGCGCATCTTCAGCGCGGAGTGCGAGATGAAGCCCAGCCCGCGCCATTCGAAGTAGGGCCGCAGTTCCATGGTCTCCCCGATGGCCTTCAGCGCCACCGGGTTGCCGTCCCAGGGCACCACCCGCGCGTACTGGTTCTCCACCTCGCTGCGGCCCTCGTGCAGCTGCCGCATCAGCAGGTAGATGGACTGCAGGATGTCCAGCGGCTCGAACCCGGCCACCACGATCGGCTTGCCGTAGCTCTTCGCGATGAACTCGTACGGCCGGCAGCCGATCACCGTGGACACGTGCCCGGGCCCGATGAAGCCGTCGAGCCGCAGGTCGGGGGAGTCCAGGATGGCCTTGATGGCCGGGATGATCGTGACGTGGTTGCAAAACACCGAGAAGTTCGTCACGCCTTGCGCCCTGGCCCGGAGCACGGTCATCGCGGTGGACGGGGCGGTGGTCTCGAACCCGATCGCCATGAACACGACGCGCTTGCCCGGGTTGGCCTTGGCGACCTTCAGCGAGTCCAGCGGCGAGTAGACCATCTTGATGTTCGTGCCGCGCGCGTTGGCGTCGAAGAACGCCCCGTTGCTGCCCGGCACCCGCATCATGTCCCCGAACGAGGTCATGATGACGTCCGGCTGGGACGCCAAGTGGATGGCGTCGTCCACGCGCCCCATCGGGATCACGCACACCGGGCAGCCGGGCCCGTGCACCAGGGTGATCGACTCGGGCAGGTAGTCCTCGAGGCCGTGTTTGTAGATCGTGTGGGTGTGCCCGCCGCACACCTCCATCAGCTTGTACTGGCGCCCGGGCGCACACAGCGCGGCGATGCGGGCGGCCAGCGCGCGCGCCTTGTCCGCGTCGCGGAACTCGTCGACGAAACGCATACCACCAGCTCCTACTCGATTTGTGAGTCCCGCAGCGCGGCGAGCTCGTCGTCGTAGGCCCGGCCGATCCCCTCCAGGAACGCCAGGGCCGCGGCGGCCTCGGCCTCGTCGATCTTGGAGAGCGCGAAGCCGACGTGGATCAGCACCCACTCGCCGGGCTTGGGCGGCTGGTCGGAGAGCAAGCCGACGTTGATGACCCGGCGCACCCCGCTGACGTCCACGCGCGCCAGGTCAGGCTGTTCCGGCAGGAACTCGATCACCTCACCGGGAATGCCAAGGCACATGTGACGCTCCTTTATCGGTGGTCTCGGGAGCCGGGGGCGGCCGGGGCTGCCTGGGTTTCCCGGTCCCGGTCGCGGCCGGCCTCGGCGACCAGGCCCAGCACCACCTGCACCGCCTCGCCGGCCGCCTGCGCGACCGGTTCGCTCAGCTCCATCCCGTAGTCCACGCTGGCGGGCTCGCACCCCACGACGAGGATGCGGGCCGGGCGCGCCGCGCCGAGCATGTCCAGCACCCCGAGAACCACGTCGGGCTGCATGCCGTGCGCGTCGAACAGGCGGCTCGCGCCGAGCGCTTCCGCCCCCGGGCCGTCACCCGGCCGGCCTTCCGCCGCCACGTCGAGCACGGTCACGGTGCCGGGCTTGTCCCCGCGCGGGGCGGCGTCGATGAGGATGGCGGCGTCGTAGCCGTCGGCCAGGTCGTAGGCGAGGTGCATGCCGCTGATCCCGTAGTCGGCCACCCGGACCCAGCCGGGCAGGCTGACCGCGGCGAGCCGCTTGGCGACCTCGGGGCCGAACCCGTCGTCACCGAGGAAGATGTTGCCGACGCAAGCGATCAGCATCCGGCCCGTCATGCGCGCCGCCGGCCGCTCATCGGTGCCTGCCCGGGCCTGCCCGGCGGGCGGCGAACGCGGCCAGGGTCAGCTCCCACAGGACGTGGTAGATCGTGGTCTGGGCTTCCTGGATCCGGTGCACGGACGTGGACGGCACGACGAACAGGTAGTCGATGCTGTCCAGCTCGGCCATGGCCCCGCCCTCGTAGCCAGCCAGCCCGACGGTGAGCATCCCGCGCCTGCTGGCCTCGGCGAAGGCGCGCACCAGGTTCTCCGAGTTGCCGCTCGTGGACAGCCCGGCCGCGATGTCCTCCCGCCGGGCGAACGCCGCAAGCTGCCGGGCGAACACGACCTCGACGCCGACGTCGTTGCACAGCGCGGTCACCACGGAGGTGTCGTTGACCAGCGCGAAGGCGGGCAGCGCGGGGGCGCCGGCGCCGGGGCTGAGGAACAAGGCGGCGAGTTCCTGGGCGTCGGTGGCGCTGCCGCCGTTACCGAAGGCGAACAGGCGCCCGCCAGCGGCGAACCGGGCCGCCATGTCCTCGGCGCAGTTGGCGAGGCGGGTAGCCTCCCGCGCGGCCACGACGCCGCGCAGCTCGGCGATCTCCTTGGTCTTGGCCAGCGTCGAGGCGCGTACCTCGGCCATCAGGTCCGCCAGGTCCGAGGCGTCCGAGTACAGGAACGGGTAGAGCGCTTCCATCGCGCTTCCCCCCTGCTCGCCGGGCACGCGGCGTCACCTCCCCACGATCGCGATGGCTTCCCCGGCGTGCACCAGGACGGTGTCGCCGGGCTGGGCCTCGACCAGCGCGACGCTGACCTCCTCCTCGCCCTGCCCGGCGTCTACCAGGGCCAGTCCATCGCCGAGCAGGCGCAGCACGGTCACCTCGGCCGCGGTGTCGGAGCAGGTGATGCAGACATCGTCATGGCATTCGGCAACCGCGCGCCGGGGCGGCTGGGCGCTGTGGGCAGTCATCCGTGCGCCCTCCTGTGCCGGGGCATCATGCGAGCACCCCCGGGCTCAGCGTCCCCGGCTGCTCGAGGAATACGTGCACCAGCTCCCACAGTAGGTGGTACACGGTGACGTGCATCTCCTTGACCACCCGGGGATCGTCCGACCGCGCCAGCAGCACGTGATCCGCGGCCGGGCCGGCCGCGATCGCCCCGCCGTCGCCGCCCGCGAGCGCGATCGTCAGCATGCCGAGCTGCCGGGCCGCGGCGAGCCCGGCCAGCACGCTGCCGCAGGCCCCGGCGGCGCAGATGCCGAGGGCGATGTCGCCGGGCGCGGCGAGGTAGCGAAGCTGGTGGGAGAAGATCGCGTCCATGCCCTCCCGCTCGGCTATCCCGGTCACCGTGGCGACGTCGGTGGTGAGAGAGATGGCCGGCAGGGCGCGCTTGCCGACGATCACCGGGTGCACGAACTCCACCGCCACGTGCTGCGCGTCGGTGCTGGCCGCACCGGTGCCGAACACCACCAGCTTGCCGCCCTGGTGGAACCGCACCGCCATGGCGTGGCACGCCGCGGCCACCGCGTCCGCCTGCTCGGCCAGGGCGCTCACCGGCTCGTCACGGCGCGCGAACGCGCGCAGGGCGTCATCGCCGGCGGCGGCCAGCCTGGCCGCCGTCCGCTGGTCGTACCCGCTGGTCATGGCCCCGCCCCGGGGGCTGCGCCCGGATCCGAAAGGTCAAGGTCGGCCACGACATCGACGGCGTCGCGGACGCGCAGCGCGCCGAGGAACGCGGTGTAGCGCTTGATCCCGTAGTCCGACTGGACGACCTGGCCCTCGGCGTGGTAGCGGTCGGTCCCGGTCTGCTTGACCTGCAGCCGCAGCGGCCGCGACTGGCCGCGGAGCGTGAACGTGCCGCTGATCTCGCCGCCGCCGTCGGCCGCGGGCTGGAAGCCGTCCGCGGCGAACACCGCCTCCGGGTACGGGCCGGCGCTCAGCACCTTGCGCGCGGTGACCGCGATCTCCCGGCGGTCCCGGTCGGTCAGCGGCTTGACCCCGCCCGTCCCCTCGCGCACGGCCAGGGCCCCCAGGTCGATGCGCACCTCCAGGCTGGCCGGGCTGAGGTCGTCGTTCACCCCCAGCTCGCCGGACCACCGGGTGGCCTCGATGGTGAGGTCATGACCCGCCTGCGCGGCCAGCCCGTCGCGGAAGGTCCGCAGCAGGATCCGGCCCCGATCGGGACCGAGCCGGTGCTGGCCCGCGCCTACCACCATGGGAGCACGCTAGGACACTTCTGGGGGGACGTCCAGTGACCGGGACGGTCAGGTCCGGGCGGATGCCGATGGCCGCCCGCCGGGCGGCCGGCCGAAGGCGCGGACGCGGGCGCTAGGAGATCGGGATCTCCCCGAACACTTCCTGGATGCGCCGCAGGTCACGCATGCGCGGCTCGGTGGCGCCGCCGACCCAGCGGCTGACCGTCTTGACCGATACGCCGAGCATGCGGGCGGCGGCCTCCTGGGTCAGGCCCTCCCGGCGCAGCGCGGTGGACATCCAGTCCGCGAACGTGTCCGGGTGGCCGGGCGCGCCGAGGGGCACGACGCCGGCCAGCTCGTCCGGCGCGCCGGCGGCGGCTCCCGCGACAGAAGTGTCCGGTGCGCCCCGCGGCGCGACGGGGGTGGTGGTCACCGTGGACTCGCCCGTGCGGTCGGCGGCCAGGCCGCTGCGGGTGCCATTCGGCGCGGGCCTGAGCGGCGGGATCTGGTTGTCGGAGTGCAGCACGTCGACCTCGACGTGCTCGGGGAAGATGCGGAACGCGACCTGAATCGACCCGGTCGGCCCGGCCGCGTCCAGCAGCGCGCGGAACACGGTCTCGCCGA
>Ga0126380_10000036_pt1 | contig 26831 bp, 35 predicted proteins | sample PanSoiMetPlot_26_FD_92544 | JGI IMG/M metagenome (GOLD analysis project Ga0126380, IMG submission 92544) | Tropical forest soil microbial communities from Panama - MetaG Plot_26 | ecosystem: Environmental > Terrestrial > Soil > Tropical forest > Bulk soil | place: Panama | collected 2016-02-17
GGCACCGCGTTCATGGTGGCGGTGACCGCGACCGTGACGTTGGTCTGGAACGGCGCCAGGTTGGTGGGTTGTGCGAAGGCGTGGGTTACACCAATCGCCACCGCGACCGTCATAAGCAACAGAGGCTTGCGCATGAGACTATCCTTTCCTGAAGTAAAGATAGATGAGCGGCGCCACACCGAGCACCGAGAAGCAGCTTGCAGCTATGATGCGTAGCTGCAGCGGATCATAGATAGTGTAGCCCCATACGCCACTCGCGGTGATGACAGCGATCAGCAGCAGCACGCGGGTGGCCAGGATAATCGATACCGCCCGCGCCATCTGCACGTATTGCGGCGTCACCGGCTGGATCGGCTCGCGCGGCAGCCATTGTTGCGCCGCCCCCTCCTGGGGTCGGGGCGGGTGGGGAGGAGGCGGCGCAGGCCTCGGAGGCGGTGCGAGGCCGTCCGGGCGCAGCGGCACCACGGGGGGCGGCTGCGCGTGAATACGCGGGTCGAAGTCCAGAGATGTCTGCTCTACCATTGTACCGCCACCCCTATTTTTTCTGGTTGCGGATTCCGATTCAATTTCCGAAGAAATCTACGTCTTCCTGCGGCGCTATGCGGTGCTCGATCAACAGCAGCCTCACCCCATTGGCGACCGCGACATTACGGTCGCGCCGCGAGGCCTCCTGATCGTTGGCAATTGCGCGCGTCACTTCCTTCAGGTTCTCGAGGAAGGCATCGCGCTGTGTCTCCTTGTTGGCCGGCTTTTTCATTGGAGCGCATCATCTTCGGGGCCAGGCCGCAGTGCTTCCGTAGCCCCTCGTAGCGCAGCAGCAGATCCGGTTCGCGCCGTGGGAAACGGCCCCGGACGCTCCGGGGGCGGACCATACCTCGCGACAGATGGCGGGGCACGTCGGCGTACCGTCTGCTCCAGCTCTTCAATCCCGCCACGAGTGGACTGCTCCGACACGTACTGCAAGACATGGCCTAGAAACATGGTCGCAAGACCGGCGTCAGCATGGCCAGAAGCCACCGCAGCCAATGTCGTTCCCCATCCGCTCAGAGGATGGCGCGGGCCGAGTTTGGAGAGCGTGCGCGCCCAGTTCGCCACGTCAGTTCCATGGGTTATTTCGTCCATCAATTCGTTTTCAATAGGCTCGCGTGGGATTTTCCTGTTGTTACGGATTTTCTTTATCTCCTGGCGCAAGGTATTCGCAGTGTTGGCCCCCGAGCCAGAAACATCAGCGCGCTGCTCACCGGTTCGCAACGCCTCCGTGTAGCGTTCAGATGACCGTGCTGCGCGCCACACGGCGCGCGCTGTCTTCATCTCATCATAATCGGGCAGCTTTTCCAGATAATCGTCAATCATATCCATCGCGAGTCCAGCGGCCTTGCCCTCGCTGTTGCCGCGATTGTTCTGCGCCACTTTGCGAAGCGCCGTACGCACTGCATAAATTTCGTTAGACTCGATTGGTGTGCCGACTTGGCCAAGCCGCTCGTTCACCAGGCGCTGCGCTGCCTCAACGCCGCTTTGTCCCTTGTTCTGGAGGATCAGTTGCATCATATCGAGGTCATTATTCTTCTCTGCGGCAGCCACTAACTGAGATCGCTTTACCCCAGCATCCGTGGCGGGATTGTCGAGCAGCAGCCGGTAATAGGTAAGCTGCGAGTCGCTGGCCGGATCTTGAGTGATGCGTCCAAGTTCGCGGAATGTCTTGGGTTCGTCTTCACGAAAGAATTGCCGCCGCTTAAACAGCGCCCGGATCGGCTGCACCAGATCGCGCTGAACATCCCCGCCGGGAATTGGCGTATTGATATCCTGCAGCTTCTGATGCAACTGACTGCCGACATCAAACAGCTCTTCCTGCGTCAGCGCCCTGCCAAGTTCTGCCTTGTACCGGCGGCGAGCGGTCGCCTCCGGTGCCAGATCGGCCGCCGTCGAACCAAGTACAGCCCCGGCAACTCCCGCACCTGGAATGCCCGTCTGCTCGCCCAGTCCGGCACCCAACCCGGAAGCCGCCGCGCCTGCACCTCGGCGCGCTAATGTGCGCCCAAGCGTCGCCTCCACCGGTCCGAAAATATAATTGGCCGGATTGGTAACCGAGCGTGCGACCGTTTCGGCCACTTCACCGTAGGGTGTCGTCGGCCTCAGACCGATGCCCAGACGTTCCGACAATTCCGCCGAGGTCGGCGCAGCATTACCTGATGGCTCAAATCCAAGGCTCTCGCCACCACGCCGGGCGATCGATTCAATGTCGCCGAATGTCCCGGCCACATCACTTGTTGGTCCTTCAATCGCCCCCCGAGCGAGTCCTCTGCCGACATCCCGCAGCGGTCCATAGTCAGTAGAAGGTGCGGGTTGCCGCTGTTCGAAGCTGCGCTGCAATTCCTCGTCGGAGACAGTGACCTTGTATTTCTCTTTTCCATCGGGCGACGTGACGACAAATTCCGCCATTACTGCACCCGCTCAATTGTCGCGCCCGGAAACTGCCGTTGCAGTTGCTCGAGATAACTTCCCGGCGCTGCCTGACCGAGCAACGGTTTCTGCCCCGGCGGGACGTAAGCTCCCGGGATACTGGGCAACTCCACGGGCGCGCCGGTCGCCTCACCTTTTGCCGCCTCGATCGACCGATAGATTTCGCGCACGATCTGATTCAGGACGGTTGCGTATGCTTGGCGGCTAGTTGCCGTACTCAACCGCTCAAGAGCAAAATTCTGCAGTCCGACCTGCAGCACGCCGGTCGGATTTTTGGCCTTCGCATATGTTTCAGCAAGATCAAAATTGGCCTGACCGAAAGCCGCAAGCCGCAAGTCGCTGGTGCCCGACTGCCATGCCTGCACAGCCCGGTTGACAGGAACCCATCGGCCGCGCGGCAAGGCCTCAGATGCCGCATAGACATCCGGGATCAGCGTTTGCAGTCTACGCTCGATGATATCGAGTTGCGTCAAGGTTCTCGCCGCGACGTTCGCTTGTGTCCGCGCGCCGCTCATTTGACCGCCAAATCCGGCCTCCCGGCGGGTTATCTCATCCATCGGGATGTTTCGCTCGGCTGCCCGTTGAGCAACGACATTATCCGCGGCCTTGCGCTCCGGGCTACCAGCTCGGTAACTCCTGATGTAAGACAGATCTCCCATAAGCGCCCGCTCGGCAGCGAACCGGATGCCTGGCTGATCCATCAATCCGTCAGTCACCGACTTCTCGAATTTGCCGGTAGCGTCCGCATAATCCTTGATGATCTTGGCAAGCTCCTCCTGATGCTTGTCCATCTTGTCAAAATGTCCCTGGACAGCGAGCTCCTGCGTGATTGCGTCCTTGAACTCGCCCGCCCGCAAGGCGATCTCCTGCTTCTTCTCCTCCATTGACAGCTTGTTGTCGCCGAGCACATCGTTGTAATAATCGCGCTGCCTCTCATAGTTTTGCACTACGGTCTGGCTGGTGTTCTTCCAATTATTGAACTCAGCGTCAAATTCATCTTTTTCGCCTTTCGCCCAGCCCTTGAGCATCCCGGTCATTGCCGCCATTGCGGCCATTGCCGAGCGGCGGTCTGTTCCCGAGCCCAGTGCGCCGACCATAGTGACGGCCTGCATCCACTGATTGCCCGGCGCGTTCTGGCCTTGCGGCGTGTTGTTGTCTCCGAACAGACCCGGTGGAGGCGTCAGATGAAACTGTGGCGGCGGCGGAATGGTCGGCGGCGTGGGGCGAGGATGTTCCTCGCGGAACTTACGTTGCGCTTCGATGTCACGAATCTGCTCGTCGTTACTCCGCCTGGTGAACTCCAATTGCTGGCGTCGCAATTCGTCTTCACGCGCCTGGCTCTCTGCTACCCGCCTTTCTTCTTCCGGCGCATCCGCGATCCTGCGCTCGAGAGAGCGCACAACCGCCTCCTGTGCGCGCTGTGCCCGTGTCAGTTCAGGCGGCGACTGGGGGGCGGGTGGAGGTTCCGGCTTCGACTCGGGCGCCGGCCCGAGCTTTTCAACGGTCAATTCGGGTGGCGGTCCGTATTCCGGCGACCACCACGGCTTTGTATCGATGGTGTCGGTATCTGCCACTTATCCGCCGCCTTGTTGCTGCCGCTGCTGCTGCGCGCCGCCGAAGGTGCCCACGGCCCCGTACAGATCCAGCAGCATCTTCCAGTAATCCTGATCCTGCGATTGATTGAACCGCGCCCAATTGAGTGCATCCTGACTGGCCTTGAACTGATTCTCGATGTTCTGCTGCATTGCCTTTTCCTGCAGCTCCAGCATCTCATCATTGATGTTCTGCACGTGCCTCGAATAATCGGTCCCCCCGAAGCGGCCAACCCCTCGATGCTGGTTAGCCATTCGCTGGTTCAGCGCATCGATGCTGCGTCCGCGCTGCATCCTGATATGCGCCGCCTGGGCGGGGTTGAGTCCGCCTCCCCCGAACATGCCCATACCGCCCATGCCGAGCGGATTGCCCGCACCCATGCCGAGCGCATCGGGCGTGATGGGCATCGGCAACGACGGATTAATCCCACTGGGATTATTCCCGCCGAATCCGCCCATGCCTCCGCCACCGCTGATCATCTGGATGAACTGCTCGATCAGCGCATTGTCGCCGCCGCCACCCGGTGCTGTCGGTGGCCCGACATCCGGCGGCGTCATGCTGAAGGTGGACGTCCCGTCACCGGCCACGGCGCCCTCCTCCGAACGTGCCGCCGCCTCCGCGCGGATTCATTCCTGCAGCCGTCCCTGCCGGCCCGCGCTGACCGGCGAGGATCTGCCGTTCGAGCATCCTGCGCCGCATCTGCTCCATCCGCATCCGCGCCATCATCCGGGGATCGAGGAACTGGTTCATGTAGGGGTTATACTGTTGCCCCTGTCCCATCATCCCTTGCATCTGCTGCTGCATCATCATTTGACGGATCATGTTCATCAACTGCGCGGCCTGCGGGTTGCCGCCCTGTGCAGCGGTTGAGAGTCCGCGCAGCGCATTGGCAAAGCTCTGGACGGCGTTCGCACCACCAGCGCCTGCTGCGCCCGTACCCGGCCTTGTATATGGATACTCCGTTGAGGTCGCCGTATCTGCGCCCTTGCCGCCGGTCCCCGGTGCTGCGGATGGGGCTGGCGTAGTTGGCGCAGTGGTTGTGCCGGGCGGTGGTGTACCTTGGTCCGGCGCCGAGCCCACACCGCCGGGAGCACCGGAGAGTCCTGCATCCGTATCGGCGAATTGCGGTGCAGCGGTTCCGGTATCGGGGGTCGCGAGATCGGCCCCGAACGCTTCGGGGAGAGTCTGGTCCGCGACACCCATCGGCGTCGTCATCCCAGCCGGACTGAAAGGATCATTAGTCGCACCGGGCACACCAGCGGGCATCAGCGGATCGGTCGGTGCGACCGGCGGCGCAGCACCGATGCCCGCGGAAGGGTCAAGACCGGTAGTATCAAAACCGCCGGTACCGAGATCTACACCGTCGCCTGCCATCACCTGCCTCCTAGATTCTGATCCGCCAGCGCCTGCGCGGCGATCATCCGCCGAACGCCCGGCGAGAGCGATTGCGGTGACACCCCGAGCTGCGCGGCGTACTGCTGCTCTATGCCCGTGTACGTGCTCTGCAGCTGCGCTGCCCGCGCCGGCGGGATGATGCCCTGCTGGGCGAGCTGCTGCGGCGACTGACCGCTGACGAGGCCGTTCACCAGGCGGTTGCCCGCGAGGCCTCCCGCCACGCCGCCGCCCTCGAAGGTGCCCGGTGCGAAGCCCGGCGCGATCGGCCCCGCATAGGGCGAGCCCGGATAGGCGCCCGGCATCAGGGCAGAGTACGACGGCTGGTTCAGCGCATTCGTCAGATTAATGCCGGCGGTGGCGAGATTCAGGCCTGCCGTCCCGTAGCGCAGCGCGGTAAGGGGCGAGACGCCGCCGCCTGCAGCCGCGGTGGTTGCCGCACCTGGGGTTGCTCCCGCCGGCCCAACCGTGCCCGGGCCGACATTGGTTGCGCCCGGCAGCACCGGCGACGGCCCGCCCGCCACCGCGCCCACATCCGGCGCGCCGGCAATCATCTGCGCGGACGGCGTCACGTTGGCGGTCGCTATTCCCGTGTCGAACCCGCCGGGGGTAAATGCTGTCTGCGTGGCGCCCGGTGTAATGCCCGCAGTGAAATCTCCCGGTGCTGCTTCCACACCGGTTCCGGGCACCACACCGCCGGTATTGAATAACGAACCGGACTGCAGAGCGGCACTGTCAACCGATGGCGCCGGTCCACTGAAGCTTGTCGGCACATCAGGGACGATGCCCTTGGTGGCGCCTGGGAATGCGCTTTCCAGTGTAGTGGATTGCGTCGGCACAGAGGTGGCGCCGAACTGATTGAACGTCTGATCCATACTCTGGCCGGGATCGACAACTCCCTCGCCGCTGGCCTCCGACGACACCATCGGCCCGGTGTCCTGTCCCGCAGCGCCAAAGGCCTGCGGCGTGCCGCTGATCTGCTGCGCCGGCACACCACCGGGGAAATCCATCCAGCTGCCGGTTGCGCCGGCCGGAACATCGGTCGCGCCCGGGATGTCAGCGAAAACGCCCTGCGAGCCACCGAACTCACCGCCCAGTCCACCGAACACATCGGGCCCACCGGTCGCCTGCGCCATCAGGTCACCGGACAGGCCGAGGGTGGCGTCGCCTACCTCGCCCGCCCCGCCGGCCGCGATATCACCCGCAGCGACGAGGTCGGTGCCGAATCCGCCCGCCGCCACGTCCGCGCTGTTGGCCGCGAACAGTGCCGGGTCGAACGTGCCGAAGGCGGCATTCGCGGCGCCGAGGCCTGCTTCCGCGGTCCCGCCGATGGTGGCAGTCAGCGTCGGGTCGAGCGCCGCGGCCGTCAAGCCGGCATCGGCACCAGCCACCGCGCCGGCATCGGCAAGACCGAATGCGGCCGGCGCAGCGACGTCTGCGCCAAGCTCGGCACCTGCTGCTATGGCACCTGAAAACGGCATTGTCTCAGTCCTTCAACAGTGCCGGCCCGCCCAAATCCTTGCGGTAGACCATCTCGTAAGGCCGGTAGCCGAGTTCCGGCATCAGGTTGTCGTGCGGCGCCCCGACCTTGGTGCGGGCGAGCGCAATACGCACACCCAGCCGCTCCAGCTCAGCCAGCGCAGTTTCCCGCAACCGCCTGCCGATGCCCTTGCGCCGGTACTGCGGAAACACGAACCACGCTTCGTCTTCGGCAACCCGGACCCCATAGTGCAGATCATCGTGCCACAGATGGATCGAGTAACCGACCGGCGCCCCGTTGTCCTTGCGGCGCGCGCCGATGATGACGAGCCGCCCCTGCTCCTGCAGTTTCTTGTAGGCCGCGATGTTAAGCTTGGTGTGGCGGCCACGCAGCTCGAGCGCGTGCGCGTTGAGCATCGGCAGGTAGGGCTCAATCGAATCGAGATCGATCTCCTCGCGCCCATAGGCGATATCGTCGGAGGCGAACTCGCCGGCCCGGATTGCCATTGCGCTGTGCATATCCATCTACGTCGTCCCGAAATGTGCATCAAAATTGCGGTGCTCCTGGGCGTGATCTTGCTGCCACAGCTCCCAGCTCACCGGCGAGTCCGGATCCAGGTACGATAGGTCGCTGATGCCGCCGCCCCCGGCCTGCTGCCGCAGGAGCAGATGGATGGCGTTGTGATCATTGAGCCAGGCGACGAATTCGTTCGCATCCTCGCCCAGAAAGCGCTGGGGGTCGGTACCGCCCAGCCGCAGGATATTGTAATCCGGCAGGATGACGTTATTGCCGGCCAGGATATTGAGGTACTGCTGGTGCTGCAGGAAGTGCCCCACCTCGTAGGCGCCGAGCCCCGGCTTGTCGCCGTACACCACGATATTGAGTTGGAACAGGTTCATGGCGGTCCTCCGTGCTGCGTCGGCAGGCTGGGCAGATCGCTCCACAGATCGGCATCGATGTATTCGATCATCACCGCATTGATGGCGAGGTTGCTGGTGGTGCCGAACAGTGTGGCGCCGACCACGTGGCCGTAGCTCTCGACCGACCGGTACGGCACCGTAAAGCCCGGGCCGAGCATGAACTGGATTTCCCCTAGCACCGGCGGCTGCGGCGGCGGGGTAGGCGGCCCCGGCGGTCCCGGCGGGGTAGGCGGTGTGGCGCCGGCATCGAACACGATATCGACGCCGAACCAGCGTGCCGGCAGGATCACGTTGGCCGGGAACGTGAAGCCCGCGGTGGCCTGCTGGCTTTGTATGGCGGTCAGCGGCGCAGTAGTGACCGGCAGCAAATCGGAATGATAGTAGGTTTTGTTGCTCGGCAGAAAGCCGACCACGTACGTGGTGCCCGCCGTAATGGCGACCGGCGTGCCGAGCGTCACCGTGATCCAGCCGCCGCCCCCCGGATAGGCGGTCGAGGTCAGCGGCACACCGCCCGTCGTCCATATTGCGGCGAGGCCGCCGATGGTATCGGTCGGAAACTCGTAGACCCGGATGCCGGTGATGTTGCCGCTCACCGTCGAGGAGAACGCCATTCCCAGCGTTCCGCTCGCATTGAAGGCGACCGTCTGCGGTACCGTCGGGAACAGGATGCTGGCATTGCTCTGCAGCGGCGTCACCCCGGGCGGCGGCAGCGGCGCATTGGCGGCAATCGGCGTCGGCCCCGAAAAGAAGGTGATGATTTCGTGCTGCGCGTTGCGCCAGATGATCGGCTTGGCGGCCTTGAGGGTGTACTCGTTGATCTTGTTTTCCGACTCGATCAGCATCGTCACCGTCTGCGGCTCCGAGGCGGCCAGCGCCACGCCTGCCCTGATGGCGCGCTTGTTGACGATGATATTGCCGTGCGCCGTCAGCGGCGTCTTGAGAATGTAGGTCACCGGCGCATTGTCGTTGATGACGAGCTGGGTGACGTCGCTGCCGCTCGAGCCGAACAGGCTGACCTCATTGGTTTCGGCCAGCGGCAACGACACGATCGAGATCAGCCCCAGCCCCTGGTTGAGCAGGTACCAGTCGCGCGATTGCAGCACCGCGATGATCGAGCGCTCGAAGGCCTGCCCCTGCGGCTGCACGCCGAACACCGCAAAGTTGATCGGATCCTGATAGCGCAGCAGCAGGCAATAGACGTGGATGTTGTTGATGTCGGTGACGGCGCCGCACGGTTCCTGAAAGAAGTCCACCCGCTTGAAGATGCCGTCGAGATCGTCACTGGCCTTCTGCACACTCGCGCCGACGATCGCGTAGACGCCGTGCAGATTGCAGAACACCACGATGCGGTTATAGGACTGGATCGACATCGGGAACGGACAGCCGATATCGGAGGCCAGCGTCACGATCTGAAACTCGGTCGTGCTGGCGCCGACGCTCGGCGTTGTCACCGAGATATTGCCGATGAACTTCACCGACTGATCGCCGAAAATGTACAAGTAATTATTGAGGCTCCGCAGCGCGGTGATTTCATGCACCAGGTCGGCGTCGGTGACGCTGGTCGAGCCTGCCGCATGGGTCGGATCGAAGGTGGTAGGCGACAGCGTATCCGACCATATCAGCAGCCTGCGGTGCGCCAGCCAGGCGCGTCCACCGAACACCGCAACGGTGGTGCAGGCAATGCCGTTGATGTTGGTGGTGAGGATGGCGCCGTCCCACGAGCTGTAGCCGGCGATCGGATCGGCAATCAGCACCATCGAGTCGGAATAGGTGGTGAGGTCGGGTGTGGTGCTGAACGTGCCCGGCGGCGCAAACACCACCGCAGCGCCGTTATCGGCACGCACCGCGGTCGCCGACCCGTCAGTGGCGAAGTAGATGATGTAATCGATGAGCGAACTGTTGGGATTGGTGGGATCGGACAGCAGTGAGGTGGAGAACTGCCGCGCCACTGTCTTGCCCGGCACCAGGGTGAGCGGAAACAGCGGCGCCGGCACCACCTGCAGGTCATTGCCGGCGATCGGCTGCAGGTTCTCGATCCAGTAGGCTTCTTTTTCACTGAGGTTCTGCCGCATCGGGCGGGTGTTCATCTTCGGCATATTGTCGAAGATGATGAACTGCCGCGGCCCCGGCGTTCCGCCGGTGTGCTGCTGCTGCGCCCGTTGCTGCGGCCGTTGCGCCAAGTCGCTACGCTCCTATCCGATACGCCAGGCCGTGCCGTCACTATAAACCGGCACTACGGTACTGCCGCCACCGGCGACCACCGAGGCGAACGTGTTGGTGGTGGCGTCGGTCACTACCGCGCGTCCGCCGGCCGTGGTCGTGGCCAGGGGCAGAGACGCGACAGTGCGCGGGGGCAGGACAATAACGCCGCCGTTAACCACCAGAGTGCCAAGGTCGAAGGTTGCGCCGGTTGGACCTATGGCAAACACCGAGGTCCAGGTGGTGATTGCCGTGCCGGCGGTGCCGCTGGGCGCCATCTGCAGATCGAGGCCGGCAGGGCCGAACACCCAGCGCATGGCGGCATCGGTGGCCAGATAGGTTTCGCCGGTGGGATTGACGTAGAAGTTAAATCCCTGGTTAGGCCCATTCGGTGTGGTGACGGTGGTGGCGAGGACACCGCTGGCGACGTCGGCAGGCGGTGATGAGACGGAGGCCTCGACCGGTCCCGACACCGCCAGGCTTTTGGCGAAGATGTTGCCGGTGGTGAACAGGTCGTCGTTGGGTTCCCAGTCGAACACCGGATTCCACGCGGCGATCGGTTGCCCCGCTGTGCCGGCGACACCGGTCGTTTCGAATGCCAGGTGACCCGCCGTAAAGCACCACCGCGCCGCCCAGTCTGCGCTGAGATAGCTTTGCCCGCTGGCGGTCTGATAGAAGTTGAAGCCCTGGGTACAGCCGGGCAGGGTGGTGACGTTGCTGGCGACAATGCCGGTCGATGCGTCAGCCGGTACGCCGACGCCGACTCCGAGTGTGTTTCCCATGGGTATAGGACTCCCGATTATTCCAAAGCCGCTGATGATGGTGATGTTGGTCGTGCTCATGGACGCAGTCCTTGCCGGAATCTCCTCAAAATCCCACTACAGTCGCTACGCTCCTATCCCTGCTCCTGCACCGTCAGTGGATTATTGGCGGCGGTGAGCGCCAGCGCCTGCCACGCCTGCTGACAGGTCGGCGGCCCCATGAACAGGGTGGCGCCTGATGCGAGCGCAAAGCCGCCCCCGAGCTGGTTGGTGCTGGGCGTCAGCGGCGCGCTGAAGCCTTGCTGATTAGGACCGCCGCCGAACGGCGGGGGCTGGAAGCTGCCGCCATAGACCAGCACCAGGGTAGGGAACACCACCACCGTATTGGGCCCGGGGTTATGGAAGGTAATGCCGGTGCGCGTGGAGTTGGCGCCGATCACCGGCCGCGGTATCTGGTCGAGAAAGTTGATTGCCGTGATGAGCGACTGCGCTCGAGGCTGACCGGCGAGTTGCTGCACCATCACGCCCTCCGCATCTTCTCGAATGCGCTGCGATTATACGGATTGGCTATCCTCACCCCGCCACTGGCGCTAATGATGCGCGGTACCCGCTGGTCATACTTCTGCTCGTAGAATTCTGCCTGCTGGAAGTTCTGGTGCTTCATCAACAAGTAGGCCGCCGCCTTGTACTGTACGGCCTGGCAGAACGGATCCTTTATTTCCCGATCAATATCAGTTAATCCGACCAGCGGCTCGGCCGACTTCACCACGTCCCACTCGCTGAAATACTGCTGGTTGGGCGTCGGCTGCATGAACACCAGGTTATCGCCGACATGGATGGTGAACATCCCGGGATAGCTCTGGAAGCCCTGCGCCTGCAGCGAGCGCGCCCACGCCTGGAAGATCGAGAACGGCCGGTAACTCAGGCTGTAGCGCATTGTATTCCACAGATTGCTGATGCTGATGACATTGAAGGCATTGAAGATGGTGATCGGCGTCGCGGTGGCGCCGGTCCCGTCCCCGCTGATCACCAATGACGGCACGGTGGTGTAGAGCTGCCCCCACTGCGTCATCACCAGCGGCCCGACAGTGCCGTCGGCGTTGATATTGATGGTTGCTCCCGCCTGGGTGCCGCCGGGCGGGGGCGGGCCGAACGCGACCGTCGCGGTGGTGTAGCCGCTGCCGGGATTGGTGATCGTCGCCCCGACCACCGCACCTTCGAAGCCGTAGACATCCTGGCCGAACATCAGCTGCACGCCGGTGATCAGCTTGCGGACGCACTGCATGTCGCGGGAAACGTCGAGGCGCGCATCGTTGATGCGCTCAATCATTTCGCGCCGGCTCCAGGCCGACTCGCTAAAATCGTGGACTAAACTCTGGACCTGGCGCAGATATGCGCCGAGCGTCAATGTGGTCATTCATCAGGCGTTCCTGGCGCTTCAAAAGCGACCGGTTCTGCAGCAGCCGGCGCCGGTGTAACGGGCGTCCGCGGCCGCAGCACTTTCTTGCGCGGCTTGCCGGTGCCGCGCCGTCTGCCTACCACTGTCCGTCGCGGCGGCGCCGGGTCGTTGTTCAGTCCCATCATATCGGGCGCCTCGCCGGCCTCCTCGGCCGGGATCGGCGCCCCCGGCGCATGCACGCGCCGCATTTCGTAATGCTCGACACTGAGCACCACTGCCCGCGTCATGATCTGCCACGGCAGATTGGCGCACGGATAGGGCACGCCGATTGCGTCGGCCGCCTGACGGTCCTTCGGGATCGTGTAGTGCTCGGGCCGGTTCCAGCCGAACCGCCGCGCCATATGCATGGCCATTTCCTGCGGCTCAGCCGGCCAGCCGAAGATGTGCTGCGCGGCCTCCGGCGGAATCGTCACCGTCAAATCCGGCGGAAACTCATATGGTACGCCGTCATGCATATCGTTGATCTGGAACGGATTGCGATTGGTGACGCGCACCCGCTCGATGCGTTCACTCACGGTTAATAGACCTTCGCTTGCAGGAACGTCACGTCATTGGCGGGCGCCGTGGTGACGGTTGCGGTTGCGGTCATGCCGGTCAGGGTGCCGCCCGCAAACGAGATGGTCGGCGGCGACGCGGTGGCGTAGAAGCCACCGCTATAGATGACGACGAGGCCGGTCAGCGTGCCCGACCCGGTGAGCGCATTGCCGGTCAGCAGTGCGCCCTGCGTGGTATTCACCGGAATATTCGGCTGGAAGATCGTGCCCGGCCAGACGTTGGCCTGATTGATCAGTCCCGGCGCCGGCCAGGTCTGCACCACACTGTCGCCCGGCCAGCGTGGCGCGCCCTGATAGAACATCGGCTGCGGGATGATATAGAACTGCGGGATTGAGGTGTAACCTGCACCCGGATTGACCTGGGTGACGCCGGTAATCACTCCTGCGGCGCTGAGCGTTACCGTGAACGTTGCTTGGATGCCGCCGGGCGGGGGCGGATCGCAGCAGATGACGGGCGGCACCAGGAACCCGCTGCCGCCGTTGACCACCGTCGGCGCCGGCACACTTCCCCCGACAATCGCGTAGCCTGCGGCGGTAGACGGCGCCCCGTTGGGCGAGGCCGAGAAGCCGACCGTGGTGCCGGTCTGCACCGGGCCGATCCCGTTGGTGCCGGTACTGCCGGCCGCCGTGATGGCGACGCTGTTGACGATGCCGGTCATGTTGAGCAGGCGGTAATTCGCGCCGTCGCTCGTCAGGTCAGTATAGTCCTGTGCGGCGAACAGCGGCCGCCACTGCGTTGCATTCGGATCGAACCACTGCAGCGCCGTATTGGGACCGGTGGTCAGCAGATAATTGCCGGCCGGCACCACATAGATGCCGCCGGATTCCAGCTGGACGACCGGATCAACGCCGCAGATTTGCGGAGACGTTAACGGTAGCGGGAAGGGTCCACGCGCCTGTGTCATGGGCTTTAGGCCTCGGTTGAATTTCTATGAGATTCCGGTAAGGGCAAGAGCCCAGCCCCCTATATGACCAGAAACTGCAAACCGTCGAATTTGCCGTGGCACTTCGGCTTGACGTTCACGAGTTCAAGAAGGGTGAGAATTGCACTGATGTAGCCAAATTGGTTGTTGGGTAGAGTTGATTCGAAGCCGGTGAAGGTAAAGGCTGCGCGTTCGTGGAGATACAGAGAGAGGTAGTTGGTGTTGATGATATATAATGTACCCTCCGGGCAGTAGGGATCCGCGTAAAACGGAATGCCGGCAATATCCAGTGCCTGGAACGAGCTGTGACCGACGAAGTTGGCTGAAGCATCCAGTCTCTCCCCGGGGTTGATGACGTATCTCTCTTGCGGGGTGAAATCCTGCGCCAACAGGGTCCAGGTTCCGAAACCCATGATGCCGATTTGCGGCATTTCACCAGTGGTTTTGGTCACCTGGGCGATATATTGCAACATCAGATTTCTAGTCGGCGTAACGTTGCCGGCATTATGCACATAGGTGGATTTCCAGAACTGATTCTGCGTTCTGTTAATGCCGCCATAGGTCAACGCAAAAGTGCCGTCATCGATGGCCGCCGGCAGACCGATCATCTGCTGCGTATTGGCGACGTTATTGAACAGGGTAAGCGCGAATGTATCGATGCTGACGTTCGTGGCGTCATTCATCCTTGCGTCAATTAATGGGACTATCGAATAGTCCAATTGCACGAGCCCCTCGAACCCAAGAAAAGGCACCGGCGTACAGAACGCTTTCAAGTTGAATTCCGCGTTCTGGATCCCCGGCATCACCCCCGGCTGGTTGAACGATCCTGAATAATCGACCCACTGCCCCGACACCATCGGGGCACCTTGTACTGGTGCAGTAATCGGCGACAGGCCCCCAGTCGCTACCTGTGCCGCAGACATCAAACACGCCATAAGTGGGGCACTCTTCCAGAGCTGGACGTATACTCTCGGCATGAATGCACGCCTAACTACACTAGTCAGCTCTTGTGCAATCGCACCTTGTGCTGGGATGATTCCCTGGCCAAGTATAGGCAAAGTAGCAACTCCTGAGACTACAACCGGCAGTCTATCTGATATGACGGGACCGTCCCGCTCCAGATATCCGGTTCGAGGTCAGCGACTCGTTGCCCGCGACCATGGCGAGACGACCACAGCTCGAGGTTCTCGGGTCTGTTGTCGTGGCGAATGCCGTTCCTGTGGTGCACCTATCTCCTGAATCCGGACGACAGATTCCGGTTCTTGAATTCACTGATGATGTTGTAGGCCGCGTCCATGGAAGCAGTTCTCGGGTCCGCGGCGAAGTCCTTGAACGCCATCGGCTTGCCGTCCCGTCCGCTGACGGTTGGGAAATCCCACTTGGCGCCCGGCCGCTCGCTCTGCGGCGGCGGCTGGTAGCGCGGATCCGTCTCCGGGTTCTTGGCTGCGTACAGCACTGCCGCGTCATCCCACGGGATGCCGCCCAGCCGGGTGCGCTCCTTGTCGATCTCGCCGATCTGCTCGTCGCTGTAGCGATCGCGCAGTTTGTCGCGCTGCCGCTCGTGTTTTTCCTTTTCCTTCTCGGCGGCGTGGCGCTGGCGCTCCTGGGCAATTTCGTTCTTGAGCTGCTGGAACTGGTTGTGCTGCACGACATCGGGGAACGACGCCCGCGCGCGCTGCGGGTCCACCCTGTTGACGAGCTGGGCCAGTCCGGGGCGAGTTTGTGGGTTATGGCCCAGCTCGTACAGCAGACTTGCCAGATCTGCCTGCTGTTCCACGCTCAGATCGCTCATCGCCGTGACCGCCTTGGTTTGGGGAAGGTCTTTCGCCCGTGCCGGCGCACCATTTTGCGACCACGCCGGGCCATCTCAGTACCTCCTGCCCTTGCGGGCTCTTCTTGCTTTTCGGCTGGCAGGCACCATGACCATTCGACGTCGTCGCGCCATTGCATCATCTCCTTTAGAACGCGCCCTGGATGGCGGTCTTGAGCGTTGCGTAATCTCCCTGCACCTGCGTCGGTGCGGCAGAGCCTTCGAGCAGCACCAGCGATATCGTCGGGTCTGCGGCGTACTGGGTGACCCAGATGACATGGGCGGGATTGACGGCAATGACCTGTCCGCCATTGACTTCGGTGAGTTCAATCAGCGTCATGGGCGGTACGACCTCCGGTCATCGTTCCCACTTCCTTGCGAAGCTTCCGGTCTGCGTGCCCATCCGTTTTTCGAGCTCACGCGCCCGCTCCGAGCGGCCCGGGATCAGCGGCACATCCGGCATCGGATTGACGAACTCGGTGAAGTTCTGCCGCGCGTTCTCGAGCCACGCCGTCGAGCGTTCACCCGGGATCGGGCAACTGCGACCGCTCAAATCGGCCTCCCCCGCACGGCCTGCGGGCCGCCGCGCTCGAGCGTCATCTTGTTGCGGTCCCACTTGCCGCGGGCCGCATCGGTGAAGCCGCCGAACTGCGAGTAGGTTGGCGGGTTTCTAAACTGCCCGTCCTCCATGCTGCGCTTCTGCAGGTTGCTGGTATTGACGCCTTTGGGTTTCAAGTAGTCCTGCGCCATGGCCGACTCCTTATTACTATGTGTCTACTGCGCCCCTTGCGGGAATCCCCCGCCCATTTCCGCCGGTCCCATGCCCGGCGGCGGTGCAGGCGGGGCTCCGCCTGCCCCTCCCGCCATTCCCGCAGGCGCCGACCCGGCAAGGGGTGACGGGGGCGGCTGCGCCATCCGCGCACGCGCGGCGGGATCGAGATCCTGATCGGCGGGTTTTCCGAAGACGCTGTTAAGACTGCGCAATGCGCCCATTACGCCGTTGAATTCCTTGGAGCCGGGGTCGAAGCTGAGCGCCGCCACCTGGATGTTGCGCATGCAGGCGCGGATTTGGGCCACGGCCGCAGCCTTCACCCCTGCTCCCTGTCCCGGACTGACCATCGGTGTTGGTCCCGGCCCGCCCGCCCCGCCGATGGGAGAGCCGGGGAGCCTGGGCTGGCCGCCCATGCCTCCCGGCATCATCATTCCTGGTGTGGGACGCAGCGCCATGCACGGGAAAATACACTTAATACCACGGCTTGCATAGATCAGTTATATCAACACCAGAGATAGCTGCTGTATCTCCTTGCCGCGCATGAAAAAAACCGGCCACGAAGGGCCGGTTAGAGAGCGCGGATATGTGGGGTGGGAACAGGCCTTTAGCGGCGGCCTCGCCGGTGACGCCTGCGGCGTTCCTGGGCATTAGCGAGGAGCTTAGTCCACATCAACATGTGCGTTCCTTTCGGTTGCGGGCACTGCTGGACCCTTGCGCTCCTTATTATACAGGGGGTTGTGCAGGTGAGCAAATGTAGAGAGTATGCGTCTGCGTCTAAGTGTCGGAATTACATCTAACAATGCCAGCGCCGGCAGCAGGCGGGAGCAGTCCTGCTCGGCCTCGCGCAGCGCCCGCTCAAGCTCGGGCAGCGGCCAGTGGCAACGCACCAAAGTCCGCAGGCATCGCAGTTGTGCGATGCGCTCCGCAGGAGCGACATCTTTTCTGAACGGCCCGAAGGCCTCAGCGGTGCCCGCCATGCCCCGCGGCCTTCTTGCCGGTGATGACGGCGATTCTGTCTTCCGGCGGCAGCGACTGCAGCATCTGCGCCTGCTGGCGCTGCTGCATCTGGAGGCCGTGCAGGATAGCGTCCCGATTCGGCGGGTGCAGCATGCGCACCAGCATTTCCTTATCGATGGCCGCCGCCTTGATCAGCACCCCGGCCATTTCCCTGGCATCATCGATGAACAGCGGCGAGTGCGCATGTGCGGACACTTTCATCCGCAGCTGCGTGGCGATCTGCGCCGGCAGGAAGGCCGGCGCCTCCTGCGGGATGATGGGCGTATCATCGTTCTTCATCATCAGCTTGACGCCGACGTCACCGATGCGGGTGAGCGAGGGTTCAAGGGCTAACGCCGCCTTCTTGATTCTCCCTGACCCTGTCCTCGCGGCCTGCTGCGCATGCGCTTTTGACCGAACGCCTTCCGCGCCCTGGCCCATGATAACGTCGGTAAGACCGCTCGCCTCAAGGAAAAACTGACCGATCTCGTTGACTTCAGCAAATAGATCAGGAGGCATCTGCGGATGTAATTCTTCGACTTTGGCGTTTGGCATTTGCTCGAGGATATAACTGTCGGCTTCGCCGAAAGCTGCGAACTTCTCATCGGAGATGCCTGCCATACCGGTCCCGACGCGTGGGGGATACGCCTGACGATCCAGTATGTCGGCGATCTGCTCCATGCGTTCATTGAGCCAGTCCTGCAGTCCGGTGAGCGCATCGATGTGGGCCTCTCCCCAGTAGTAGTTCCACTTCCGGTAGGGGCAGATCCTGGTGAACGGGTGTTCTCCCGGCAAAAACGGATTGCTCTGCGAGATAGTGAAGTCATCATCGCCCGGCGCGTCGGTATCGAACAGCGACACCAGTTCGCCGTCGCCGACGCGTCGGCGGCGTCTGCGGACGCGACGGGATTTCTCTTCCAACAACTTGCGCATCTTTGCACTGCTCATCATCGCCGCGACGGTCCGCTTGGAGTCTGCAATCACAATGTCCGGCTCGATGACGTGAAAGATTCTGTAATCATTGGTCGTGGAGTCCCACGCCCACAGTTCATCGAACAGCACCATGGGATGTTGCGTTCTGGCCTGATAATTGTCTGTCGGTGTGTAGTCTGGATTCACCGATCCGATCATATTGCCTGAGAGGTTCATGCCTCCGGTACCGGCAATAATGAGTCTCGTCAGCATATCCGGGAACGGCATCGGCCGTGCTTCCTGCACGGTCGAGATGCGCTCGATATCGCTGCCGCGGCCGGCGCGAACCAGCCGCTGTACCGCATCGTAGTATTCCAGCGGGTACGTATGGCAGAACGCCTCCTGTGCATCCAGATTCGGAATGTCCTCACGAAACACACCGAATTCAGCCGGCGAGATAAGCGTCGCATATCCTTCCTTGGCGACTTCGTTCCATCCCTGTTTGACATGCATGGTGTTATAGACAAGCGACCACAGGATGCCGTCCATCATCAGGTCATTGAGGCCCCACGCCTGGAAGTCCTCATTGAATTCGTCCTGCAGGGCGATCACCTGGCGCACCACCTGCTCGGGCGCATTGGCCTGGGCGGCGATCTGATAGAACGCATGGTCGGGGCTGTAGAGAAAGCTGCTCACCAGATCGAGGTGGCTCTTGATCCGGTTATACCTGACCGGATCGGACCCTGCGGCGCCGAACAGATAGTAGCGCTCTCGCCGATCGCAGACATGGGATCGGTCCCGCTGCGTTTCCTTGCAGCGCTGGATCAGCCACATCACGCGGGCGCACAAATCATCCCAGTTATCGGGGAAGATCATACATCACCAAGGCCGGCTTCGCCGGCTCCGACACTAGTTGCTTCATGGGGCAGCTCTCAGCAATGGTGCCAGCACCCAGTTAGGGGCAAACGGCTGGCGGTTGGCCCAGTCCTCTGCGACCTTGGCGGACTCGAAGGGACCGTAGAAAGAAAAGCCTTCGTTCACGCTCCCCGTCGCTATGATCCAATCCTGATCGCTCACGGCTTATACGCTTTCCGCATCGTCTTCCAGTTACTTGCCCCGATCTGCGGCCCTGCCTGGAATTGCGGGGTGAGCTGCTTCTCGGCCTCCATCTTGACCTTGAAATCGACCTTAGACCTGCTGGGCTCGCAGGTGGCTCGTCCGCCGGTATGGAATGGTGCGGCAAATCCGGGGGCGAAGTTCAGCACCGGGCCGTCCGCGACCGGCATATCATGTTTGGGCATGGCGCGCCCGAGTGTCCTGCTGGGCGAATTGCCCATGTCGCTCATGCCGTAAGACTTGGCCAATGCCTTCAGGCTGGCATCCAGCGCTTTCGTGGTGCCGACATGTCCTCCTCCCGGCACCCACCCCACCGCGACACAGCCGCAGGCGGGGCAGGCGGGCGCGCCGTCCCATGAGTCGAAGGAGTGCCGGCAGCGTTTGTTCTTACATTGCCACGAGCGAAGGACCATGCTAATCACCCACTGTAGTACCCCATACTACAGCATGATGACTAAGCCGCTGCTGGCCCCTCCACGGCGGCTTATTCTTTTGGGCTGGCCAGCTCCAGCCAATGTCTTATATTCCGTTCCCACGCCCGCCGCATGACCAGCGGATCGGACGACATCTCCTCTTCGAATGTCACTTCCGGAGCGCGTGCCCAGCCTATTCTCTGGAACACTTCGTTTTCAGACGGCGACAGCGATTTGAACCACAATCTGCCGTTCTGGACGCTTGGGCGGAAGTCGCGATTAGCGATCAGCTTGCTGAGCACGCCGTGGCGTTCATCGATTCTTCCGAGGCCTGTGGCTGGTAGTCCGCGGGTGATATTCTGATTGGCGGCCGGTGGCGAAGGTCCGCGCTGCAACAACGGCTCCACGCTGTTCCATCCGATGGCTGGCGGTTCCGCCGCCATCGACATCGGCACGCGCACCGCCGGTCCCGGCACCTGTGGGGCGCCGCCGTAATACTTCCCACTTCCTCTCACTGCCGCCAGCGCATCGTGCAGCGGCTGCGGCAGCAGGGGATGCAGCCAGGAGGGGAGCAGCGGGTCGTCATCATTTGGCAAGTGGCGGCACCTCTTTGAAGCCGATATTCTGGCGGCGCAGGAATCCGGTGATGATTCTGTTCACCTGTGATTCACCGTGGTTCTTTTCGACCACCGCACTATGTTCCTTGGTCATCCGCATGTTCATCAAGCGGGTACGCAACCATTTATTGTACGCCTCCCAGGCGAGTGCGCCGGCGATCACCCGGTCATCCTTGGCGGCGCCTTCGGCCGAAATATATCCACCATCATTGATGATCCTTCTCATTTCCTCCAGCATGGGGACACTGCGGATCTGCACCCTGCCGAGCTCGAAGGCATCCTTGAACCTTGCCATGATCATGGGTTTGAGCTGCTCGCTCATGACCCACTGATACACCATGTCACCGGACCCGACGTTATCAATGCGCTGATAGAAGAAGTGATGCATGCGGTTGAGGCAATTGCGGAGTTCCTGATTATCCGGGGTGGGGGCCATGTGCTGCAGGTCGCGTTTGACCTGTTGCAACTCGGCGAACACCGCCTTGCCGGGTCCGTTCATTTCCAATATCACCCTGCATTCCGTCTGCCCATAGAAGCCGGCCAGGTGAGCGAGCACCCACGCCGTCTGATACATACTCAAGCTGCTACTGGCGAACTCGGCGACCTGCTCCATGCCTTCGGCGAATGCTCTCCACACCTGAATGACGTTTTTGTCCGCGGTATCGCTCGAGCCATAAGCGGGATCGCAAGACAGCACGTAGTATCCGTATCGGCTTGCATGCTGCCACAGCAGGAGCTCGGCATCGCGATACGGATGAGACACGACCTGTATCGTCTCCCACTTATTGCCCATCCTGTACCTGTACTTCATCGCCCCGAAGTGGCGGGCGGCCCGGATGGCTGCCGTGAGGTCGGTGCTGTGGAAGTACTTGGCGCCCGTCGCTTGGAAACAGTCATCCGCCGTCCACGGGACTTCCTGGTCCATGAGCGCTTGGTCGTTCTGTTTCTTTTCGCTGAGATGCCACCTGTACCACGCCAGCTGCTGCAATGAGACATCGTAGCCATATTCCGCCTTCACTGCACGCACGCGCTCGCGTTCCAGCCTGGTAATGGAAGCGTCGGGCATAAAATACTTGTAGAACGGATGATCGGTGGCGAACTGATTGCGCTCATCTCTCCACCAACCAACGAAAATGCAGCGCTTTGTCTTTGAGCGCAGCGCATCCTGCCACTGCTCTTCCCACCAGTTAAAGCCGTTAGCTGTTGTCTCTTGTATGCTCATACGGTGAGGATAGATGGTGGAGGTCGTGGATTCGAATGCAGCAACGTCTTCCTCGTTCCCGTAGAACGCAGCCTCAGTCATATGCACGTAGTTGGAGGCACCCGACCGCCCGAGGCCGCCCTTGCGGTTTTCCTGGGTCCCTGCTATCAAGTAGCGGAACCGAGAGCCATTTTTCCAGGCAATAATGTTACGGTTGTGATGCAACAATTCCGGCTTTAGCCGAACCATCTGGCCACCGATGCGAGCTTTGCGCGGAATCTCATCGTAGAAAATCTCGATCGTGTTCCTCCAATCATCGCGAGCCTGCTCCTGGTGTAGTATGAAGGTTCCAAGCAAACCTTTATGCTCAAATGCCCAGAACACGTCTAAAGCAATAAAAAACGTTGTGCAGCCGCACTGACGATTTTTCAAAATCAGAAAATCTGTTATCCCGTCCGCCTTTCCCTTGCACAGCTCGTCGAGGATATACCATTGGCTGCCGAGCAGCCTGAATGGGACGACACCCATGTCCTTGCTGAGAATCTTCAGCTTGGACACGAATTTCAGGAAGCGCTCGCGCGGGAACGGCGCGACCTGTCCCCGCGAGAGCTTACCGATATCAAACGCGGAATCTGCCGCGGCGTGCATCAGGTGGCCTTGTGAGTGCGTCGGCGATTGACCAGCCATTTTTCAGGCGGCTCTTCAACCGAGGTTGAGCTTAGATATCTTCTCTCCGCTTGAAGTGCTTGCACCACATGCGCGGGTCGATGGCACCCTCCACCATGGTACACACCCCTATCCGATAATGGGCGCACATGCCGCAGCGCTCGGCCGAATTGGATGGCTCGCTGTAATTCGCCTGCTGTTTGGTATCCTTAGCCATCACGGTTTCCCCACAGCCTGCGCAATCGCTCCACTTCCGCCTCCAGCTCCGCCACGCGGGCGCGTTCAGCTTCCAGCATATTGCCGCGAACACTGACTTCCATCTTGAGCCGCTCGTTCTCGGCGCGGAGGTCGGCAGCCTCCGTGCGCAGCCTCTCGACGATGTCGCTCACGGCTTCCTCGCAAATGGCGGCACCTTCCCTCCCTCAGGCGAGCTTCGCTCGCTGGACGTGGTCCGTACCGGATCTGTGTGAGATTCCGGTAAGGACCTGCGGTCCACCGACACTATTTGCCTTTGGCAAATGGCATTGGCGGCATGCCCTCCGTGCCCTTCTCGCGTTCCCTGATCTTATCGACCAGCATCATCCGCTGCTCGTACTCCTGGGCCTGCCGGCGGAAGCGCATCACCTGGCGCTCGGCCACCCTCTCGGCGCGCGTCCTCCTCATCCCGGCCATCTCCTCGAGGATTCGTACCTTGCGCATTGAGTTGTGCTCCGTAAGGCGCGCCATTCTTCGCGCTCATCAAGAGGGCAAGCGCAAGAGCTGCCCGCGCTCTGCCGTCCCACACATCGTTATCCGGCAGTTCCTCGTTCGCCAGTATTGCCATCGCGCGGTCAATCCAGTGATGCAGCCGCTCGATTTCGTCTGCGACCTCCTGTGCGAACTCATGCATGGCGCGCCGCAGGCTGTCGCTCATGTCGCTCATAGCCTCTTTCAGCCTTTCCGCAGCATATCACTTGCCAATCGCAGTTCCCGCCGCAACTCTTCGATCTCAGCGATCGCATCTCTCACGGTGTTCTTATCATCACGCAGGCGTTCGATCTCGTCCGCGGCCTCATTGAACCGGCGAACCACATATTCTTCGCGCATTCCTCTGTCGCCGGCTGCGTAATCTCGCAGAAAGTCAACGATGTCATCGTAGCTCATAGTCCGGTCGTCCGCATGTTTCTCATGCCAGTTGCCTCATTGCGGCGCGGCCGATGAACTCATCACGCTATTTCCGTCAGCAGTGGCGCGTCCTCGTAGATGCGGCGTCGTGCCATCGCAGCATAGTTGGCATTCAGCTCGATGAGGATCGCATTCCGCTGCAATCTGTCCGCCACTAGCCCGGTCGTCCCCGCGCCTGCGAACGGATCGAGCACTGTCCCGCCGCTCCTGCACCCCGCCTTGATGCACGGATCGACCAGCGCCGGCGGAAAGGTCGCAAAGTGCGCCTGCGGGAATGGCGCGGTGGCGATTTCCCATACGCTGCGCTTGTTGACCCGCTCGTAGACGTTCTGCCGCATCTCTAGGAAGCCCTGCTTGGTTCGATGAAGCGGGTACTTGTGTTGGGTGTTCCCGCTCACCCGTAACGCTCCATCCTCCTTTATCGCTTCCGCGTCGTAGTAGTAGCGCGCGCTCTTGCTCATCAGAAACACGTACTCGTGCGCCTTGGTGCAGCGGTCGGTGACCGACTCCGGCATGGGGTTGGGCTTCGCCCAGATGATGTCCTGCCTTAGCCACCAGCCGTCGGCCTGCAGCGCAAAGGCCACCCGCCACGGCATGCCGATGAGGTCCTTCGCCTTCAATCCGTCCCGCGCAGAACGGGAGGCCTCACGCATCGCCACGCTATCGCGCACCGCGGTAAACCTGCGATCCGCCCGCTGACCATTCTTGCCCTGCCAGCCCGGCCCGCCCTCACTGGCGTACGCATCCCCGAGGTTAAGCCACAGCGTCCCCTCCGGCCGCAGCACCCGCCGCACCTCGCGGAATACGTCCACCATCGCCGCCACGTATTCCGCAAAACTGGCTTCCAGCCCCAGCTGGCCGGCCACCCCATAATCCCGCAAGCCCCAGTACGGAGGTGAGGTCACACACGCATCCACAGAAGAGGCTGCCAGCGAAGGCAGTACGCTTCGGCAATCCCCCACCATCACCCGCACGCTCATGGTACACACCCTCCCCACAGTCCTCTGGCAGCCGCTTTCAGCCTTTCCCCACCGTATCACGCACCCATTGCTCGTAGCGGTCCCACAAGCCGGCCTCCCGAATGAACTGCGTCAACCGCCTGTTCTCGTACGCCATCCGTATCCGCTTGATCCGCTCCTCGTCCTGCCGCTCCCGCCTCTCCCGGGCCAGCATGACATGCAGCCTCGCACACTCCTCACACGCAGGCTTCTCATGCCCCTTGGCCGCCTCCTTCAACTCCGCCCGCATCATTCCCATCACCCGCGCATCAGATACCGCCATGGCACACCCCTCCATTCGCTGCCCTAACCCAATGTAGGCCTCATCTGGAGGCCAATCCTCCTCAACAGCCACCCCTACTGACAGGACAGGCCTTCAAAGAGCGCGCCCTTTCTTAAATCTCTGAAGATTTCCTAGGGACGCTCTTTCGTATCCCTCTCCTGTCAGTGTGAGTGCCGTTACCCTCAACCTCGCCTCCCTCAGTGGAGGAACCTCCTTGAGGCTTTCCCAAGAGGAGGGGAGCAAGAGGCTGCCAGTGAGATACTTGGTTACAGTATAACCAATACTCAGCGATAAAACCTCTCATACTAGTTGGAAACTATTTTCTGGGGGGTGAACCGAGGGGGTGACCTTGTCTCCGCCCCCTTGAGGTCCAGGGGCAAGTCGGTACAGAGTGTGCGCGTGCGTATCCTCCCCCCAGGATACACCTCGTCCTTGGCAAGGATGAGGAGAGGCTTAGGAAAGCGCTGTGCCACAGCGCTTTCTGTTATCCTCTCCCGTTGCGCTCCCGTGAGGCGCGTCTCTCGCTCCGGTCCGGAGGACCGAGAGGCAACCTCGGAGGGTCGCCTACCATGGAAAACCGACGTTCTTCCATCCGGCTATCCTTGACACTCCAATACCATCGGCCTCGTGTCACCTCGACCTTGCCTTCCACGATAGCGGCAAGGACTGGTTCAAGAACTGCGACCACTCTTGGAGTGAGGCTATTTCCTCGGCGGGCTTGATAGACGGTTTCGCGTGAGACGCCAGCGAGTTGAGCGATGGTTGCGACTGGGAAGCGCCGGGTACGTTTCCACTGCGGCGAAGTGAGTAGTCTGAGATAGCGGACGACGTCAGCGGCTGCCATTTGAGGCGCCTTTTGAGTTTACGGACGCGGTCGTAATAACCGACGCTGGTCGGTCCGGTTGTTGGTCGTGGCGGGAGTGTACCGCCGGCGAAGTTGCGCGATCCCATTCCTTGGTTTGGTCGGCGCTTCATGAGGTTATACGCCGTCGTCCGTAGCAGTCAAAGGTTGGTCGCGGTGCTGGCGGGATTTTGCGGATAGGTTTGAGTTCTGCCGCGATAGTGCAAAGTTGCCGGATGGGTTTGTCGAAGCGCTCCAGTTTGCCGTTGAAGACGTCGTTGTTGTCGTAGACCGTCATTGGTGTGAGGCGCTTTTGTTTGAGGCGGTGTAGCCGCGCCTTTTTCTTTCGCGTTCGTTTGCGTTGGAGGCCTGGAATATGTCCCTTCGCCGGGAGTCTGAAAGGATTGTCCATAGGCTTTCCCAGGGGAAGGGCAGAATCGGCGCTACACGCAACAGGATTTTTCCATTGTTAGGCAAGCGGCTTACTGATGGGGGTAAAAAGGGAACGGATTTTCAAGAGGTTACAGTTTGCGGTACTTGCTTACATCGTTCCGGTTTCGGTCTCAGTCCTTTAAGGTTAAAGCATCTGAGTCGCTGCCGAGCCTTCTTTCCCTCCCCTCATTTTGCCGTTGACATGGTGCAGTGACTGCACTAGGGTGAGGACGTTGACACATGGAGAGACGAGATGACATTCGACACACTCAGGCACACGGACATCATGAAGCAGGGCTTTGCCAAGCGGTTGCCCAAGGCAAAGACTGGGGCGCGGGCACGGATTGCCGAAATCGTTGCGGTGTTGGAAGGCAAGTGCGGTTACCAGAGTGAGTGGGCGATTGCCGGACTAAAGGAAGAGCTCGCGGTGTTGCGCGCCACATTGCCCCGCGTGTCCTTCCGGTCCGCTGGCGCTGTGCGCCAGCGTTAACCCTGCCGTTCCCGCGGCACACATGGAGAGAGATATGACCAACGGTCAAGATTGCCAAGGTGGCGCGCGACCGCGACCACGAACGAGAAATGGCCGGCAAGGTGCGTGAGTTGCTGCGCAAGGCCAACGTCCGGATTGGCAGCTATTCCGACGACATGGGCTACGAATACGACAAGATGCACATCGGCTTTGCCCGCGCTTGACATGGTGCGGTGCGCGCACCAACATGGTGAGGGGGAAGGTTCCCGCCTTCCCCCTCGTGCCGCATGGCGACACACATGGAGGTAAGCCGCCGTGCAGCGCATCCCCTCAACCATGACGGCCGGCGAACTGCAAGCCTGGCGCGAGAGTTATTCACTCTCGCTCACCACAGGCGCCA
>Ga0126380_10000037_pt1 | contig 26769 bp, 26 predicted proteins | sample PanSoiMetPlot_26_FD_92544 | JGI IMG/M metagenome (GOLD analysis project Ga0126380, IMG submission 92544) | Tropical forest soil microbial communities from Panama - MetaG Plot_26 | ecosystem: Environmental > Terrestrial > Soil > Tropical forest > Bulk soil | place: Panama | collected 2016-02-17
GATCCTTGGTCCATCCTTGTACACCGCCCACGCGAAGAACCTGTTCGGCAAGATCGAGAGGTCTGGACAAGCGAATGCAGCCGTGACTGAAGGCGCGTATGTTGCGCTCAAACAGACTGTGCGCGGGACTGTCGTGCAAATAGACATTGTGTGAATTTGGAAACATGAACTTTACACGACCGAGCGCGTTGTTGGGTCCCGGCCGTTGCCGCAGCTGATATGGAAAGTGCCCCGGTCCAACGTTGGACCAGTCAACTGAACTGGGGTCTGTCACCTGATTGCCCCGGACCACTTCAAAACCTTGCGCGGACAGGCCCGCCGGGTTCCTTCGAAGGATCGGCAATTCCTCGTTAACAGCAATATCCGGCGGCACGTTCCAATATGGGTTGAATTCAAGAAATCGGATGCGATCACTGAACACGGGCGTTCGGTGATAGGGTTTGCCGACAACGACTGCCATACGTTCTTCGACTTTGCCCGCGTTTACGCGACGCAGTTCGAAGCCAGCTATGTTCACGATCAGATATTGTTGCCCCAGGTTCTCCGGCATCCATCGCAGACGCTCCATAGCCAGAATGATGCTATTGATGCGCTCCTGTATCGGTACGTTCATGGCTACTATTGTCGTAGATCCGATGACTCCGTCTGCATCGAGGCCCTGACGGGCTTGAAAGCGTTTGACCGCTTCGACCAACGCATTGCCGTAAAGCTGCGTCTGAGTTGCACCGACTTCGTTGCTGGCGCCGTCGGTTATCGAAAGTCGCGCACGAATGGCCAGTATACGCGGGTCGGTCATCCCAGGACGAATAGACTCTCCCAATGGGACCGTCCTCCAGCCACCTTTAGCGGCAAGTGCCCTATATTTTGCGAGCACAGAGCGAAGTGCAGCATAGCGCTGGCTTGGCGGTTGCCACGCGTCGAAAAAGCGATCAATGCTATCGGTCTGCGCGAGATCCTTAAGTGCTGACAGTTGATCGATGGTGCGACTTTCGATAAAAAAATTGGGATCGATTTTGCTCGGCAGGAAGCGGCCGACTTTGAGGTCGGAGGCATATTCAAGAAATGCCGAGGAAAAATAGAGCTCGATAATGGCAAGGCCACGTTTGTCAGTCGACGACCCGGTCGCGGCGAGGGTTGCGAGTTGCTTACTTGGATAGTCGTTTGAATCAAGGCCATCGGCCTCGGCATCTTTTAATCGCGAAATAATCGCGTTCGCACGGCTGCTCGCCAGCCAGAGCAATTCCCCTCCGAAAGTTTGATAGTAGGCCTCTAATGCCTCGCGACGCTGGCGTATTGGAAGCGGTAGATTCGGCTCGCGCGCCAGCAGGTCGAGGAGATTAATTCGGATAACAGCGAGGTCGCGAGGAGAACTGACAATCTGAGCCTGGGCATCAGAAAACTGCAATGCCAGCGCGATACAAAACGGAACAGCTGACGCGAAAATGCGTCGAATCGCTCTTCGTAACAATGCGCTGCTATACCGTGGTGGTTTCGTGATCATCTTTGACGAGTCCGGTCACTGCATTGGTGGTGCATACAGCAACCCTCCTTGTGTCCACAGCGCATTCACCCCACGGCCTAGAGCCAGGGGCGTGTTCTCTCCCAGATTGCGTTCGAATATCTCGGCGTAGTTGCCGACACCGACGATCATCTTGACGAACCAATCATTTGCCAAACCGAGTGACCTTGTTGCGGGCGCGCCAAGCTCGATCGCCCGCTGACGCCCGCTGGTCGCAATCGATTTTGAGTCCAACCCGAGTTCCTCTGCATTGATTAAAGCAAAGAGCGTCCAGCGTACTAAACCTGTCCATTTCGGATCATCTTTGCGCGTTACAGGCCCTAGCGGTTCTTTGGAAATTACGTCACGCAGAATAACGTGATTTTGAGGCACTGGCAGCAGCGATCGTGCTGCAGCCAACGCGGAACGATCGGCGGTGAACACATCACACTTTTCCGACGCGTAAGCCGCGCGCGCCTCCGTCCCTTCGGTGAATCGCAGAAAAGAGACTTTAAGTTTTTTGCTTTGAAAAAAATCAGCCGCGTTTTGTTCCGATGTGGTTCCGCTACCGACGCAGATTCTAGCTCCATCGAGTTGAAGAGCGCTGTTGGCTCCGAGCAAAGTTGGAACAAGAAATCCTTGCCCGTCAAAATAGCTAATTCCAACGAATTCAAGGCCGAGTTCGAGCTCACGTGACATAGTCCAAGTGCTATTGCGAGACAAAAGGTCGATGCGGCGATCCGTCAGCGCATTGAAGCGAACGTCCGCAGTCAGTGGAACGTATTCGACCTTCGCGGTATCACCAAGCACGGCAGCCGCGACAGCCTTGCAAAAATCAACGTCGAAGCCCCGCCAGACCCCCGATCCGTCCTTTTCCGAGAAACCTGGGAGTCCTTCACTGACGCCGCAGATCAACTTATCCCTTGACCGAACATCATCGAGTGTTCCCGCAGCCGCGCTGAGCGATACGACGAAGCTCTCGATAAAAAACACTACGACGGCACAGACGGAAAAAAAGCGAGTCAAAATATGCGTTAGGAGATTGCGATGGAGAATCTGTAAACTGTGCATCTCAAAAATTGCGTGCTGACCGAAGTGATGGATGATACCCACCGTGCTCAGAGAAGCATAGAAACCATGGCCAAAAAAGGGCTCGCTCGGCCCAGAGCGATGTCCGCTTATGACCCAAAGCAGATATCGGCAAGGGCAGCACCGCACCTCAACCTAATCATGGCACAGTGGCCAGAATCTTTTCCATTTCGGGGGCAGTGAAAGCACGCAACGTCTGGGTGCGAATGTTACCCAGCATATCGGCGGCTAGTAACACGGCGGCGACTGTCTCGTCATCCGGGGCCTCGAAGACGCACACTTGGTCATAGTGGCCCAGTGTCCAATACATCTGTTTAACGCTGACCCCACTCGACTTCATTTTGTCGGCCCAGTCGGCCAGCCGGTGGGTGGTGTCTTTTGCAGACCGGATACCTTGGTCGGTAAATCGAACCAAACTGATATATGTCGGCATAATGTTACTCCTCAGGCATTCCCTTGGTGGGGTTTCGATTGAAGAAACACCTTTCGCTGTCGAGGGCGCGATTGGCCCAAGGTCCAATCATCGCAAGTGTCTGCTTCTGACCCAAAGCGGACACCGAACTGGTAGGGTCGACTGCTCTCGCAGTTGATTTGCGTTAAACTTTCTGCGCCTCGCCCAATAGAAAATGGGTGGGTGTGATTTGTGGATTTGCCGGACATCGAGCAGGTGGATGGGAGGCGAAAGGCGAACGCCCATGAAACACATCATCGTGAAATTGCTGGCTCTTATCACGCTCGCTTGCTCGCTGGCTACAACGGCGCGCGCTGAGTCCTTCGCCAAGCAGGTCGACATCGGCAGGGGAAGGATGATGTACATCGAGTGTCATGGCAGCGGATCACCCACTGTGCTGCTCATCTCGGGTACGGATACGGCGTCTGACCTATGGCACGCTGCTGATCAGAAGGGTCCGACGGTGTACGACGACATCCAGAAGACGACGCGGGTGTGCGCCTACGACCGACCCGGTGCACCGCATCTCGACCAAACCTTCAGCCGCAGCGACCCGGTGCGCCAGCCGACCAGCCCTCAAAACGGGTTCGATGATCTCGTCGCCCTGCTGAAGGCGGCTGACGTACCGGGCCCATACGTCCTCGTCGCGCACTCTTTCAGCGGTACGATCGCACGGGTCTTCGCCGGGCAGCATCCTGACGAAGTCAATGGCATAGTATTCGTTGACGTCCTCACGCCCGAGCTTCGCGCGCAGATGACAGCTGAGGAGTGGAAGATCTGGAAGCGCGTCAACGCCCGGCCGGCCAAGGCCCTCGCGGCCTACCCGGATCTGGAACGGCAGGAATTCGATGAAACTCTGGACCAGACAGCCGCAGCGCCAGCACTAAGGCCCATGCCGGTCGTCGTGCTCACGGCCAGCGACAAGTTCATCGATGTTGTCCCGAAGCTCATCCAGACCGGCGATCTGCCACCGGATACACCGCCGGACTTTGGAGCCGTCGTCGACCGAACGAACTCGGCGGCCCAGAAAGAGCTCGCGGCACTCGTGCCCGGCGCGGTTCACATCACCGACACGCACTCGGGACACAACATTATGATCGACAACGCCCTAGTCGTCATCCAGGCCATCCGCATGGTGGTCGATGCGGTAAGAGCCGGGCAGACTTCACTCAAGCGGTGACGGATTAACGGATATCTTAGAGCACTCAGCTGATGTCCGCTTTTGGCCCATAGCGGACTTTGAGTTTGCACCGCACATGTCCGCTTTTGGGTGTAAAGCGGACATTCCATGGCGTCGCTTTCCAGAGTAGTTCGGCGCACTATCGAACCCGGGCGTGGCAGAGGGAATACTACTGCAAACAAAGTTCTCTACTCGTGGCCCATAGTACCCCAACGAATTCAAACAAAACCAAAGGGCAGGCGCGAGTGTTCAGGAGAGAGGGTCATTATGCTCCGTTCATTTCATCGCTGGCGCGCGCCGAAAATCCACTGGACAACCGTTTCACAGGGAGCAACCATTCTTGTTACGCAAAATGCTGCAAGCGTACCGCGAAGACTGTGTAGGTTGGCTCCACAGAGCAGAGTCGACGTTACAAAGCACCCTGGGGAAGGAATTGTCATGATTACCAAAGTATCACGTCGGGCGTTGCTTAAGAGTACGGCGGGCTCTGCGCTGCTCGCCGCTATTGGCATGCCGGCGATCGTCAAGGCGCAGGCCGATGTAATTCGCATCGGGCATCTTACGCCATTGACCGGTTTCCTGGGTCCGCTTGGCGAATATGCAGTCATGGGCGTCAAGCTGGCTGCGGAAGAGGTCAATGCGGCCGGCGGAGTCATGGGCCGCAAGATCGAGCTTGTGATGGAGGACTCGGTCAATCCGCAGACGGCTTCCGCCAAGGCCGAGCGGCTGATTGAGCGAGACAAGGTCGCAATGATTATCGGCGAAATTTCGTCAGCCTCCGGCCTTGCGATAGGTCAGGTGGCGAACAGAATGAAGACGGTTTTCATAAACACCGGCTGCAATTCTGATGCGCTGCGCGGCACAAGCTGCAATCCATACATGTTCCATATCGAGGGCGCGAACTCGATGTATGTGATGGCCGTCGGGCAATATCTGCTGCGCGAGAATATGGTGAAGGGAAAGAAATGGTATTCGCTGACTGCAGACTACGCCTTCGGTCACGACCTTCTGCGCGTCGCGAAGAAATTCATGGAGGCGAACGGCGGTCAATTCGCAGCCGATGAGCTCGTCCCCACCGATGCGACTGATTTCAGCCCCTATCTTCTGAAGATCAGGCAATCACAACCCGACCTGGTGGTATCGAACCTCGCCGGCAATCAGATCACAAACTTCATCAAGCAATATTCCGAGTACGGTTTGAAATTTCCTGTTGCAGGCTTCGGCTTCGATACGGTCGTCGCCTGGGGCGCTGGTAAAGGAAACTTCTCGGGAATCTGGCCGCTCGTGTGGCATCACCTGGTCGACACGCCGAGCTCCAAGAAATACGTCGATACGTTCCAGAAGAAATACGGCAAGCTTCCCGACAACCAGTCCTGGGGTGATTACAACTCGCTGAAAATCGTCGCACAGTCGATGAACGAGATTAAGTCGGCGGATCCGCAGAAGCTGGCTGAGCATCTTCGCAAAGGCGTAAAGTTCGACGTCATGAAGGCGCGCGAGGCGTACTTCCGTCCCTATGACAATCAGATGGTCATGGAGATGTATGCGGTGCGGGCGAAAGACCCGAGCAAAATGAAGGACCAATGGGACATCTATGACGCTCTCGGCGCCGTGCCTGGTCCGAACGAAGACTTGGAAACAATTGCTCCGCCAAAGGACGGTAGCTGCAAGATCGGGTGATCTATTGCACTAGACCGCATCGTTCCGGGCGCTCATTTCAAGGCGCCCGGAGCTACTTCGATTCCTTCCGTGCTGAGTTTTTCGCGTGCAATATATTTTCGTCCTCGAGCAGGTTCTGAATGGCCTTTTGGTCGGCGCGTATTACCTGCTGATCGCGCTCGGTCTCTCGCTGATCTTCGCGCTCGGCGGTATAGTCAATCTCGCGCATGGCGGCTTCTATGCCATCGGCGCCTACCTCGCCGTGATTCTGACAAATCGCATCGGTTTCTTCGGAGCGCTTGTCGCTTCCCCGGTGATTGTTGGATGCTTCGGCATCCTCATTGAGCGGTTCTTGTTTCGCCGCTTTTACCGCTCCGACCCGATCTTAAGCCTACTGCTGACGTTCGGCTTGGCGATGGTCATCGAGCAGGGACTGCGAATTGTATTCGGCGCCACGCCGCTTCCGTTTTCGATTCCGTCGGAACTTCGCGGCCAGTTGCTGGTCGGCGACTTCATCTATCCGCGCTACCGGCTGTTCATTTTCGGGATAGCGCTGGCCGCAGTTACCGCCACCTGGTTCATTGTTTACCGGACGACTTTCGGCCGTGTGGTGCGGGCAGGTGTGCAAAATCCGGACATTGTCGGTTCGCTCGGCATTTCGCTAGCGCCTTACATGACCGCAGTCGCTGCGCTGGGAGTCGGGCTCGCTGGACTGGCCGGCGTTCTGCTCGCACCGATCGCCGGCGTGCATCCCGCGATGGGGGCTGAAATTCTAACGGCTGCCTTCGTCGTCGTCGTCATCGGAGGCCTGGGCTCGTTTTGGGGCGTGATCGCCGCCGCTGCGCTCGTCGGCGTCGTGCGTGGAATTACCATCTATTTCAACCCGTCGTGGGGCGAGGCGTCGATGTATCTCCTGATGGCGGTTGTGCTGCTGGTGCGGCCACGCGGTCTCTTGGGCGAACGCATCGAAAAATTTGAGTAGTTACAATGCTGAACAGTCGCTCGCCCCTTATCATCGTCGCGGTGTCGTTGGTGGCCCTGCCATTTGCGCTCGACCTGGTAGGGCTTCCATTGCGCTCTTCAATCGACGTTGTGGCGTTCGCTGTCGCGTGCATGGGCCTCAATATCCTCGTCGGCAATACAGGCCTCGTTTCATTCGGGCATGGCGCCTGGTTCGGACTCGGCGCCTACGCTGCAGCCTTGAGCCAGCGTTACTGGTTTCCGGGATCAGTCAGTTTACCCGCATTGTTCGCACTTGTTTTCGTGGCAGTGTCCGCCGTGCTGTCTGGCGCACTGATCTTGCGGCGGCGCGGCGTCTATTTCTCGTTACTGACGCTGGCTCTGACCGCGCTGCTCTTTGCCATTGGCTACCGCTGGACCGAATTCACTGGCGGCGAAAGCGGACTCGGCGGTGTCACGCGCGCGACGGTACTCGGAATCGACCTTGAGCGCGACGGCAATTACTATTGGGTAGTTGCCGGCGTTGCGATGGGCGTCTGTTTCCTGCTGTGGCGCTTTCATCGGTCGCCGGTTGGCAGCGTACTAGTAGCAATCCGTGAAAATGAACAGCGGGCGCGCTTTATTGGCTATCCGACAAATCGGTACAAGCTGATCGGCTTCGTGCTGTCGGCAACGATTGTCGCCGTCGCGGGTACGCTTTCGGTCTTCAATCACCGTTTCGCTTCGGCCGAACCGCTTTCCGTCGCTTTCTCGGGTGAACTCATTGCCATGGTGGTTATCGGGGGAATGCGCAGCTTTCTCGGACCGGCTCTTGGCGCGCTTTTCTTTATCCTCTTTCGCGAGTTTCTATCGATATGGACCCCGCATTGGCTTTTCTATTTTGGCCTCCTGTTCATTGGCTTTGTTGTTTTCTCCCCAACAGGCCTTGTCGGCGTCGGGGAACGGCTGTTGGCTCCGATCCGCAAGCGGGAGATCACGGCCGCAGCGATGGCGGGTCGCAAAACAGCGGACGTTCTATCGTTGCCGCCAAGCCTGCTGCGCGCGAATGAAAATGACCGCCTAGCCCTTGCAGCGAGAAATCTGGAGAAGAGCTTCGGCGGCATCCATGCCGTACGCGGCTTCGACCTCTCGGTGCGCGACAAGACCTTGCACGCCCTGATCGGGCCAAATGGAGCCGGCAAGACGACGGCATTCAATGTGTTGTCCGGCCTTTACGCGCCGGATGCCGGTTCGGTCGAGCTTGAGGGAACATCTATCGGAGGGCTTAAGCCGGAGGACATCACGAGAGCTGGTGTCGGCCGTTCGTTTCAGATCACCAATTTGTTCGTTGGATTGAGTGTCGAGGAAAATATCCGTCTTGCCATCCAGGCGCGCTCGCACATGCGCTACGCAATGTGGCGCTCGACCGCTTCGCTTACTGACATTCAGGCCGAGACTGCGGAACTCATCCGCTACCTTGGCCTTGCCGGGATCGAAAACGCGGAAGCGTCGTCTCTTTCCTATGGCGGCCAGCGCGTACTTGACATGGGCCTAGCGTTGGCAACACAGCCTCGGATTCTGCTGCTGGATGAGCCGCTCGCCGGACTTGCAGTCGGCGAGCGGGAGCGCATTGCAAAGCTGATCAAGGCAATTTCCGCGGAAATCCCGATTTTGCTTGTCGAGCACGATATCGACCGTGTGTTCAGGATTGCCGATCACGTCACTGTCATGAACGACGGCGCCGTTCTCGTCGACGGCAGCGCTGACGATGCGCGCAACAACGACAAAGTACGCGCGATCTATATTGGCTCCGGCACCGCTGCAGTCGCCATGCAGCCGCGTGCCGAGTTCGCGCGATTCGATCAACTTCTCTGCGTCGACCGCATCAACACGTATTACGGCAAAAGTCATATCCTCAACGACGTCTCGTTCGACGTGCGGAAGCACGAGATTATTGCATTGCTCGGACGCAACGGCGCCGGAAAATCGACGCTGTTGAAGAGTCTGGTCGGGATTGCCAGGCCGGAAGCGGGCTCTATCAGACTGCTTGACCAGGAGACCGTCGGCCTGCCATCGGCCGCGATTGCCCGGCGCGGCATCGGCTACGTTCCGCAGGGGCGCGGACTGTTCGCTGGGATGACAGTGGCCGACAATCTTGTGCTCGGTCGCCTCAAACGCACGACCGGAGATGGAATTCATTGGAGCGACGAGCGCATCGTCGCAATCTTTCCGCGTTTGGCCGAACGCTGGAATACGCCGGCCGACTATTTGTCCGGTGGCGAACAGCAGATGGTCGCCGTTGCCCGCGCATTGGCCGGCAACGTGCAGGTGCTCCTGCTTGATGAGCCGTTCGAGGGACTTTCTCCCGCCGTCACTCAGGAACTGTTCGAAGTTTTCGACCGGCTCCGACAGGAGATCGCGCTGGTCATTGTTGACCATCACCTCGACCTTGCATTGGGACTGTCGGACCGGACAGTGGTGCTCGAGCGCGGCACCGTCACTTGGAACGGCGTCTCCACCTTGCTCAAAGATGATCTCGACCTGCGGAGGAAGGTGCTGTGGATGTGAATCGGCTTGCAAGCCACCAGATGTCCGCTTTCGGGGGCAAAGCGGACATGGCTGCCGCGTCCCAAAATGCCTGCTTTGGACCCAAAGCGGACAAATAACCGCCGCGTAAATTCGCTCGGCTCTTGACCGGGCAAGCTGATGTCGGGCCTTTTCGGGATACAGACATCGTGAAGCGTGTCGCGCCGCCAGATCGCCAGTCTTTATCGAGGCTCGGGTTTGTGATGCGGGATGATTGTGAATGCGCTAAAGTTTCGTGGGGCTGAAGGGGCTTCCAACATGGGGAGTTCCTGAGATGTGTGACTACAGCCTTCAAACTATCAAATCGCGGCCTGCGAAGGTTGGTGACAAACTGACCACACGCGACTTTGGTACTTGCACGCGCGGGTTTGCTGCTGCGGAGGATGCCGCGGTTGCAGTTTGCGTCCTTCCAGGTACGGAGCTTGCGTTTTCCAACGCCGTGACAGTTAAAGATCCTCGCTTCTTCGTAGGATGGAAGACAGAAAGACTTGATTACGCGACCGCAATCTTCCGCCAAGTCAACAAGAGCGAACCGTTCAAGCATCATGATGCGCTTGAATTTCCGAATGGGCGCGTTGTTCTCCTGACGCGACTAAGTGAGGGCCAGGAGGCAATGGTACTTCAGCTTCCCGCGCGGCCAATGACCGCGGCCGAAGCAGATGCTCAGAAACGCGTCGCCTACGTAGGCTGATGTCCGCCTTCGGTCCAGAGCGGACATACCAATGTGTCAGACGGACGGAGCAAGGCGTTAACAATAGCAGCCGCAGAGATCGACACCGTCGCTCGTTAAAATAAGGGAGAGACATCGATCAGCTTCGGTAACAATCGCAGACTTGGGGGCTACGGCGGGGCGGCACTTTAGTTTCATCTAAGTGCATCCAACTCCAACAAGGAGGTCCGCATGAAAGTCAAAGAAGCAATGCACAAGGGGGTCGAGTGGGTCGGCCCTGATACCCCTGTCACCGAACTCGCGAAATTGATGTGCACGCACAACATCGGCGCCATCCCAATTGGAGAGAATGACCGGTTGATTGGCATGGTCACCGACCGTGACATCGTTTGCAAAGGTTTGGCGCAGGATGGTTTTGATTTGCGCCACGCGACCGCGCGAGACGTGATGAAGCCAGGCATCCATTGCTGCCGGGAGGACGACGATCTTGCCAAGGCGGTGCGGCACATGGAGGTGCTTGAGGTCCGCAGGCTACCGGTGATCAATAAAAGCAAACGGATGGTAGGCATGCTTGCGCTAGGTGACTTCAGTAATTTGGCGTCAAGTGAACTGCTGTCGGAGTACGTCAAGAGCGTCTCGGCTCACCACTGACTGTGCGATTGCCGATGTCAGGTTAGGGTCATTGGCGGACATGGCGACAAATCCGCGCGATGTCCGCTATTGTCCCCAAGCAGACATGAGCGCTTTTGACCCAAAGCGGACATTGTAATTCGCGGGCACTTTTCTTTTGGTGCAATGTCAAAGAGCACAATCAACCGCGCACGCCATTAAGAAGTAGTCAGACAGACTCGCTAAAGAACCTTCGGCAAATCGGACACCGCGCGGCTGTAAGCCCATCGAAACTACGCAGCCCTCCGAGACCGATGCGTACTAAATCTCCTATTCGATCGGTTTCCGCGCCTCGGCGAGTATATGCCCCATTGTGCGACGGCAGCATTGTTCCACCCGCTCCAGTATGCCCCATATAGGATGGCGTTTTTTCCGCCGTCATAAATGCAGCGGTCTACGGCTGGATAATCGTCATGACCCAACTGCCAAGCGGATCGCTGCGCGAACTCATCAATTGCAAGTGGGATCACAGCGAGTTCTCCAAGCTTTTGTGGGTACAACTACACTAGCCTCGCGCATTGACCGAAGTATGATTCGTGCATGGAAATTTGGTGTCGATTGAACTCGGCATCAAACATTTTGCCCGCAGAAATTTTTTGAACCCCCAGATATAGATTCGGGAACATCCTGCTCATAATGCGGCCTAGTGGAAATAAAGTGTCCGCGCTCCGCCTGAATGGTCGGCGAAGCGCGGCGATTTGCGACGGCGGAAAGGGGCCGCGACAAACATATGGCGCAGTGTGCGCCGATAGTCGCCTCATGCAGCCATTCCAGAAAAAGGACGGCTGGGGTGGTGTGGTTACATGACTTCAAATTTTTGCAGAGTGACTTTCCGCTACTCAGGCTGGCCGTGGTCGGACATGCATGACCGATATGCATTTAGTTGCCAGCTCTGATAATCGCGGGCGCTGATCTTTGCCGATTTGTCGTTGCATTCTTTGATTGCCATTGATCGCGCAGAATCGGCTTCATCGCGGCCTGTCGAAGGACCAGGCCCTTGTTGGGCATATGCTGAGTACCCGAGTCGGGACGATTGTACCTTACGATCTTTTGCAATCGCCGTTGCTACTCCGAAAAGTAGAAACGAACTCAGCATTACGAAGAGCGTCGTTCTCGCTAGTTGCATGCCATAACTCCTGTGATTGAGGACAGGACCCCCAGTCACAGCCCAACGTTTCTACCGGACAAAGGTTTTGTATCAATTTGGTCTAGGCAAAATTGTTGACATGCGCGTTCATCAATCTGTCAAACTACGTTGGCCGCATCCTCAATTCCGCCGTCGGTTCTTGCGCGCGCGGATGAGCAGATCGAATAGCGATCTCTTGCTGCACTTGATGAGTCCGCTTTTTGGCCCAAAGCAGACATGTGCTTGTGCTCTGCACATGTCTGCTTTTGATCCAAAAGGACACCTGCAGGGCTCGCCCATCATTCTGGGCGGAGGCGAAGGCGTTACGTCAACTTGTTGACGGCCTCATGCATGGCGAGGCAGTGCCGGACGACATTGTCGTGAGTGCTTACGAATTGCTTGAGCGGCGTATCGATGTCGTAAAAATAAATGTTGGCAATGAAGCCATATATGCTGGCGTCAATACTGGTAGGTGACGCACTGTGCAGATAGTCGTTCAGGGGGATAAGATTGGCAAGCGCCTCGAGATCGGCGAGCCCGCGCGCCATTGCGGAGCGGGGATCGTAGCGGCCGATCCCTTGGTAGTAGTACCGCTTGGAATTGAACTCCTGCGCCTTGGCTAGCCCTTCTTCCGTCAAACTCGGATGTTCACGGAGCAAGGCGTCACGAAACGCATGCCAGTAACGTTCATCTTTCCAACGCGAATACGACATTACCCAATAGAGGTCGTCGAGCATGCGGGTGATCAGAAGGTTCATGGTTCGCTGTGCCGGCGTCAACGCTGCATCGATCGTGAGCCGGTATTTTTGCGTGACATAGCAAGGATGGTTTCACTGTCGCCGACTATATCGTCACCATCAACGATGTAGGGCAGCTGACTGCGAGGCGCTTTTGAGGCATCAAAAATATGCTCGTGGCGAAACGACACTCCGGTCAGCTTAAGAAATGTATATACCTTCAGACCATAGCCATTATTGTCGGCGATGCCGAACAGCGCGGGGTAGGAGTAGAGCGTGAGCATGATGGCTTACCATTTAAATCGAATCTCAGCACAAGTTCGCTTTTTTTCACATCCCGGCGGTCCGCACTTTGCGCTTTCGCTGGGGTAGTCCGCCGTCAACGTTTTCTGCAACTGCAGCGATGACGTTACTGAGCGAGTCGTTAGGTCGTGCATCTACATTCCCACAACTCGATAGTCACCAGCCCGGTTGAAAATCCGATAAAGCCGCCGGCGATCAGATCGCTCACGAAATGATAGTTGGCGCCGAGTTGTCCAATGAAAACTGCCACAACACATAACGCACCGAGCCAGCGCAATTGTGGATAGAGGATCCAAAATATCGAGATGATTGCGCTGATGGCCACCATATGACCGGAGGGAAATGCGGCAAAGCCAGGCCCGCCGTGAAATGGATTGAAGCCGTAAACGTCATCTCTGATCAGCGACGAATTGTCTTGCACCCACGTCTCTGGCCAAGTGCGGCCAAAAGCAAACTTCAGCCAGTTTTTGAGGACGACAGAAAGCGCCAGGCTAAATGCCGACAGTACGATTGCGATTTGGATCTTAGTCAGTCGTCGTTTCAGTGTGGCCCGAATTCCGAGAAGGAGCGCACAGACTACAACCATCGGACCGAGTATGTCGGGTAGCTGCGCAAATACGTTAAAGACGGGGCGAAACCCTCGGAGAGTATCATGGACGAAATGAGCAAATGGTCGATCAATAAAAAAATGACAGACGGTGATGCCGATTCCGCAAAACAGTAAAGCGGCGGCCCATTTCGCTATTGTCGTCATTTCAAACTCTGGTCACCGGGGACAAGCGAGGACATGGCACGAATAGTGCGGGCACAGGGTTTTTACCCATGCCTAGTTTTGTCCGTCCACAAAATTGGCGCTAGGGGCTATGAGCATTCATCGGTGATGTCGCATAACCGTCACATCTCAGCTTCAACATCCAAAATGACGTCGGAGACCGGCGGGCCGAAGCAGCGCCATCAATGTCGAGGTGGTAGATGTTTAAACGGCGCAGCCCACGTAGCGCGTTGCCGGCCTGGCGCAGGCGACGTCGCGAGGTACGGGCTTTGCACGGCCAACATAGCACGTTGCAGGCTCGGCGCGGTAGATTGCTTGGCACGTTGGTGCTGTTGCTGCTCGTGGTGGTGGTGGCCTTGCTTTTCCGATGAAACGGAAACACAAGGCATTCGGTAACAAAATGAAATTCTTGACAACGTCACTCGGATGCAACCTGAGTGACAGGCACGCCGATTCTTGAAAAATCGGGCAGCGAAGGGTTGGAAACATGTGCATTATCCATGTTTTCCGCCGTAGCCACAGGGGCGTCATCCTCGGGTTGCTCGCGGCAGCACTGGTGAAAGGTTCTGCCGGCGCGCAAACCTCTGTCAAATTCGCACTTGATTGGAAATTCGAAGGACCGGCCGCACCCTTTCTGGTCGCGGTAGACCGTGGCTATTTCACCGCGGAAAGACTTGACGTGACGATCGAGCCTGGAAACGGTTCGCTTGAACCGATCAATCGCGTCGCCTCTGGCGCCTATGACATAGGCTTCGGCGATATCAACACGCTCATCAAGTTCCGTGATCGAAATCGAGGTGCACAACTAAAAGCGGTATTCATGGTCTACAACAAGCCCCCAGGCGCCATTGTCGCGCGCAAGAGCCGTGGCATAACGATGCCGAAAGACCTGGAAGGAAAAAAGCTCGGCGCGCCAGCCAGGGATGCCGCTTTTGCCCTATGGCCCATCTTCGTTCAGACGACCGGCATCGATGCTAGGAAGGTGACAGTCCTCGACGTCGGATTTGCGGCGCGCGAGCCGATCCTTGCCGACGGCCAAGTCGATGCCATCACCGGATTTTCGTTCTCCTCCTACTTTACGCTTAAAGATCGCGGCGTACCCGTGGACGATATTATCGTCATGTTGATGGGCGACCATGGCCTCAAACTCTACAGCAATGCGATCATCGTGAATGCGAAGTTTGCGGCAGAGAATGCTGAGGCCGTGAGAGGTTTCTTGCGTGCCTTTCTCAAGGGGCTGAAGGACACGGTCGCAAGTCCCGCGCGCGCGATCGAATCGGTTCTCCGACGCAATGAGGAAGCCAAAAAGGAGGTGGAGCTCGAACGACTGCGCATGGCCATCAGAGACAACATTCTCACGCCGGAAGTGCGAACGAACGGTTACGGCGGCGTGGATATCCGGCGTTTCGAGCAGGCGATCGACCAAATTGGACTGGCATACAAATTCAAGGCAAAACCAAGCGTGGCGGATATCTTCGATCCGTCGTTTCTTCCGCCTGCTGACAAACGATGGATCGAATAGACGGGCTATGTCCGCTTTTGGCCCTTAATGGACGTAGGGTAGTCCTGGTTTTGTCGTCACATTGGCCAAATCGAAACAGCGCCATAGCGTTTCTGGAGAAAATCCGTTCGGCGCTGCTGCCGGCAATGGTATCGAGATCGTCGGCAGAGCGAACATCAGGCGCCACTCAGCAGCCACCTTCGGCATCGTCCGAATGATGCTGTCGCGCACGGCGTCAGGCATTTGCTGCCAGGCGGCCGACTCCATCCAATAGGCGATAAACGCCCGAGATGCCTCAATGTCGTGTCCTTGCGCCGTCAAAGCGATGTGCTGTTCTGCAAGCGCAGCGACCTCTCGCCAGTCATCCAACTCATCATTTTGTCTCAATAGGTGAAAGGCCACTGGCTCGATCAAGGTGAGGCTGGCGACACGTCTCGGAAAGTACCTCACCGCATTGGGGGCGACCGCGCCGCTATAGGAATGGCCAACCAGGTGGGCCGGCTCTCCGTGTGGCCTGATGTCCGCTTTTGACCCAAAGCAGACATCAGGTCTCGGCGATGCGCCGCTAGCAGATCGTATGGCCGTTACGCCGCGTGTTTCCCGTTCGCGAGCAAACGTGCGAGGGCCTTTTTTCCTTCTTTGGCCGCGACTGCTGCGCTTTCAAAAAAGATAGGGGAACTTTCCAGCGGACCGCATCGACAAGCGCGGTAAATCTCCCACTTCCATGGCTTAGGCGGGCTGCCTCGCAATTTCACGACGACCGAATAGTCGGTTGGGTCAAATTCCTCATAATGCATACGGGATTAACGGCGTTGCGCGTCTTAGGTTTCAAGGGAAATCGCATGCAGTAAGGGCCGTATAGGGCCCACGATTTGCGCCGCTCGTTGGTCGGGCACCGGACAGACACATGAGGGTGCTTCTGGTAAGCTTAGAAGCTCTTTCTTGGGGACGTTCATGGCCGCTGAAGCTAGGGACTTCAGCTCCGAGACCGTGAGGAACATGCAAGTCGCGCTCGACTTGGCGTGGAGGTCGTTATCTCCTGAACAGCAGGCGCGATCCAGCAAGATGGAAGTGGCTACGCGCATCCTTGACGCAGCCGAAGCGGGAGAGCGCAGCCCCGCACGATTGCTTATGCTGGCATTGCTGCCCGCCTCTGGCCCTTAGCGGACATCTCCTTGAAGTCCACGATTACGTCAGCGACGTTTACTCAGTGATTGCCGAGTAGTGGTAGCTTTTCCTCAGTTGTCTCTGCAAGAAACTGCGTCGAATGCACAACTCCGACTATTATCGCGAGCAAGCGGCTGAATATCGAAAACTCGCTGAAGCGACGAACGACCCCCGCCGCCAAACAAGAGTTTTTAGAATTTGCAGAAGCTTGTGAAGAGGCTGCGGACAAGATCGACGACTGTGGAGCTAGCGGATAACACTGAATTGTATGCGATTGTGGCATCGAACGAACATTCGAATGAGCGCATTCAGCGTCGCTTTCGGGTAAAGTCGGTCGCTCCGGAATAACTTGGCGAGCTTTCCTCACCGACCCTTTCAGGGTGCCCGCTTGAGCCGTTAAGATGTAATGGCATCTCAAGTGGGGGCTCTTCATGAGACTGCCTGACCGGGTACTGGAGCCAGTCGAACGGCTCTCTGAAATCCTATTCGGTTTGATAATGGCTCTCACCATAACGGGGGCAGTCAGCGTAGCGACAGCCGATCATTTCGCGATACGGACGATGCTGTTTGCTGCGCTTGGTTGTAATCTGGCCTGGGGGATTATTGATGCCGGAATGTATCTGATGGCTCGTCTCGGCGAGCGCGGACGCAACGCGTTGGCGGTGCGAGCCATCCGCGAAACAGCTAATCGCGAAGATGCTCTCCGCATGATTGCAGAGGAGCTGCCACCGCTACTCGCTCCGGCTTTGCAGCCTACGCAACTTGAATTGATACGCGAAAGAATAAGCAAGGTTCCTGCATCCGACGTCCACGCCAGACTGACGGGACGCGACTGGCGAGGTGCGTTAGGAGTTTGCATCCTTGTTATCGTGTCCACATTTCCGATCGTCATTCCGTTTATTGTCATTGCAGACGCCAGATTGGCGCTGCGTATTTCAAATGCGCTTGCCGTCACATTGTTGTTTCTGTGTGGATTCCTTTTCGGGCGTTATGCGGGACTCCAGCGATTGGCGACCGGTCTGATTATGGTGGGAATAGGTGTTGCTCTGGTGAGTATTGCGATAGCCCTCGGGGGGTGAAATTGGTCAGTGCCGATTTGCGATCATTCACTTCTCCCACATTTGCAGTTGCTGTGGCGTGGGCGCTTTTGGTTGCCGGCGATTCCGCGCAGGGACAAGCCTCTAGAGGCGACTATGGTGGCACAATTAGTCTCGGTGGCCACGATTGGTCTTCGTTCGAAGCTGTGCCCGTTCCTTCAGGTCGCGAGGCAAATCAGTTTGAATTGAGCTTTCGGGGTGGTTTTGCAACCGATTACATATATCGGGGCACGACGCTGTCCGACCACAAGCCGGCCGTTGGTGCCGCAGTCGAGGCGACGTTTGGCCAGCTCTATGCTGCCGCAGCGGTGGCGAGCGTCAAGCTGCCAACCCAGCCGGCTGCCGAGATCACGATAAGCGGCGGAGCTCGTCGAACTATAGGAACTATCGATTTTGATCTCGGTGTGAGCTATTTCCTGTATCCAGGGGAAATATCGGGCAGTCCCAACACTGATTATTGGCAGGTGGCCATGCGAGCGGACAAGCGGATAGCCGACTCGCTTCGCGTTGCGGGTGGCTTTGCCTATTCTCCGAATGTTTCCAACACCGGTGCATGGAGCTGGTATGCGGCGGGTGGCGTGGGCCTTGACGTGCCTAGTGAGTTGCTTCCGACGAACATCGGTGCGTCGTTCACCGGCGGCGCGGGCTACTCGTGGTTCGGCAACCAGTCCCCAGAGTTCGGCGGCTTTCCGCTGCCTTCCTACCTGAATTGGCAAGCTGGCGTGACATTCAGTTATAAGATCTTCAGTCTCGATTTGCGCTACTACGACACCAATCTCTCGAAGGAAAATTGCTTCGTTCTGACCGGCGATCCCAATGCACGGCCGGGTGGTGCCATCGACCTTGTCACGAATCCCGAGGGGTTAACCTCGCGCTGGTGCAGCGCCACGTTTGTTGTGAAGGCTTCATTTGCTTTGAATTAGTCGCTCACGAGTAGAAGCGCGCGCCGACGACGTTGCCGTCATAAGCCTCTTAAAAAAATAACAAATACTACGATGTCCTGCTTAAGCCGGTATCGGCGATGTCTGCTTTTGGCCCCTGCAGGACATGGTCAAAATTAATTTTAATGAATTTCGTTTGAGGGGGCGCGTGAGCTATTTCACACTTGGTGGGGGCTTTCGTGCGGCAATTTCGCGGACCGCTCTGGGTCAAAAGCGACCTCCAAGTTCGTACTTCACTGATGCCCTCTATTGGACCCTGGTCCAATGTCGCTCAGACATATCCTTCCGTAGGGTCAGATGGGTATGAACAAAACGAAAATTCCATTTTGGGAAATTATCGTCGTGTGGAGTTGAAAATGCGAAGTCGGAGTCAAAGAATCAGACACAATTTTAGTTGGATTGCGCTGCTGGCAGTTATTTCGTTGTACGCTGGGCTATCGACACAGGCCTTAGCGCAGGCGCCAGGCAAATGGACCCAAGCCGGCATGCTTACGTGCAGGCTCAATCCAAGCATCGGCTTTATCATAGCGGGGCATCAGTCCATGGAGTGTCGTTACGTCCCGAGCAATTCCGCGTATCCGCCACAAGCCTACCAAGGGGCGCTCAACACAGTTGGCATTGACATCGGAATCAGCGCCGGAGGCGTACTCGCGTGGGCTGTGTTTGCGCCGACGGTCGGCATTCCAGCGGGCGCACTTGCTGGCGAATATGTCGGAGCCTCTGGCGACATTGGGATCGGTCTCGGTGCTGGCGCCAACGTTCTGGTCGGTGGTTCTGCTCGTACAGTGGCTCTGCAACCCGTCTCCGTTGAGGGTTCGGTTGCCGTCAATGTGGCCTTGGGCGTTTCGGGTCTGAAGCTGCGACCAGCAATTTGAACCAACTGCATATCCGCTTTTGGCCCTTAGAGGAATGCGTTGCATGCTGCTTTGCATCACGGCGAATAGTCGAACCTTAAAAGGGTATTGAAGTGGACCAAAGGCCAATGCCGATAATGAACATCAGCCTACACATGCAGGTTCGAGTAACAACTGAGGAGGCTTCGCATGCGCTTCGCGACGAATGTTATGGCGGCGCTCCTTGTTGCGCCGGTAGTGCTGACGCAAACGCCAGCCAATGCGCTACCGTGCGATAATACTCGATGGTGTGCCCAGTATTCGGGGACTGCTGGCGGTGGCACAAACTGCGGCTTTTTCACTATTGAGCAATGCAGGGCAACCGTGAGCGGTATCGGTGGGTTTTGCGTGCCCAATCAATTTTACAATCCCTGCGGGTCTTCGGGCCGTCGCAGCTCTCGGTATCGCTATTAGCAACTAAAATGGCCCATCTAGCGCCCGTGTCCCATCGAGCGTGATCAAATTGTCCGCTTATGGCCTACAGCGGACATTCCATATGTCGCATTTGATGTCGCTTTCGGGGCTGAGGCGGACATGCCTTTTACGGGCCGCATGCGGACCCAATTGACACATGGAAAATGTGATCGCTATTGATTAGCTTCGCTCAAATAAATAGACCTATTCACGCCGTTGAACGAGGGGTGGGATCTTGCGCAAGTCATTGCTAGTAACAGCTATATTCATTGCGTTCTCGTCCCTATCCGGCAACGCCAAAGCATCCGGCCACATCTATCTGTTGAAGGGATTGGCGGGCGTCTTTTCAACCGGGCTCGATGTTCTCGACCAGAAACTCATTCAACAGGGTTACTCCGCAACTGTTCACAGTTATCTGTCTTACGAAGAACTTGCGGCGGAAGCGGCGCGTCTGCAAAAAAGCGGCAAGGGTCCGATCATAATCATGGGACATTCGTCCGGAGCCGACGCAGCTATTTCCATGGCAGAAAAAATGAAGACCTTGGACGCTCCGGTCGCTCTGGTCGTGACATTCGGCCCGACGACAAATCTAGTAGCCTCGTCCAATGTATCTCAGGTCGTGAATTATTATTTCGGCACCGTACCTGTCGCTAAGGGTCCCGGGTTCAGGGGCACGATTTCCAATGTGGATCTGAGTGGAGATGCTGATATCAATCATCTCAATGTTGAGAAGATCGATCGTCTCCATGCCAGCGTTATCGCAAAAGTTCAGGCGCTCCTAGGACACGGACGAGCCGCACGAATCACGGGACAAGGCCGAGCAAGCCCAGCCGCTGCGGTCCAATGAGCAAAGGTTGGGCGATCAGACCGCTATGATTCAAAAGGCGGGCAGGTCATGGGTGTGCCCATCACCGTCCGCCTTCGGGGTGCGGACCTGGCTTTTTGCGTGGCATATGTCCGCTTATGGCCCAAAGCGGCCATCTCTAGTTGCAACGCACATGTCCGCTTTCGGGGGTAAAGCGGACATGCCCTCTTGCACTGCATATGTCTGCTTTTGACCCAAAGCGGACATCGCTGTCGCTTAACAGCAATTTTATGGGCTCGCGCTGATGTAAGGCGATACGCTGCCTTGTCCTAAGCCTCGGGGGAGGGCAATGCGACGGCGCGATTTCATCGCACTTCTCGGCGCGGCGGCGTGGCCGCTCGGGGCGCGTGCGCAGGCGGCGGTCCCCGCCGTGGGCTTCCTGCATTATGGATCAGCGGGCACATTTGCCCATATCGCGGAGGCAGTTCGCCGAGGTCTGAAGGAAACGGACTACGTCGAAGGCAAGAACGTGATGATCGAATACCTCTGGGCAGATGGTCGCTACGACCGTCTCCCGGCGCTGGCGGCCGAGCTGGTACACCGTCAGGTCAAAGTGATCACAGCCGGCGGCAACGTCGCCGCACAGGCTGCAAAGGCAGCGACCGCGGTCATTCCTATTGTGTTTACTAGCGGCGCGGATCCAGTCTGGAGCGGTCTCGTCGAGAGCCTGAGCAGGCCTGGAGCGAATCTAACCGGAGTGAGTCTCGTTGCAGCCGAATTGGCGGTAAAGAGGCTTGAGGTGATACGTGAGCTTCTACCGCACGCTCGCACCGTCGCAATGATCGCCAATCCGAACTATCCGGGTGCGGAGTCTGAAGTGAGGGAGGTGGAAGTAGCGGGGCGTGGCATTGGGCTACAAATCCAGAAAGTGATAGCCGGCGACGTGCCCGCGCTCGAAACTGCATTTGCGATCATTAGTCAACAGCGCGTCGACGCCGTCACGGTGGGAACCGACGGTTTTTTCATCGCCAGGCGCGAGCAGATTGCGGTCCTGGCCGCACGCTACGCGGTGCCCGGAATCTATCCGTTTCCCGATTTTCCAGTCGCTGGCGGCCTCGCGAGTTACGGCGCCAGCCTTGCCGATGCGTATCGACAGGCTGGCGTTTATACGGGACGGATTCTCAAAGGCGCCAAGCCGGCCGAGCTACCCATCACCCAACCGGTCAAGTTTGAGCTGGTGATCAACCTGAGGGCCGGCAAGGCACTCGGCATTAACATTCCACCCACACTGCTTACGCGCGCCGACGAGGTGATCGATTGAAGTGGTTCAATGTCCGCTGGCCCAAGCAGACATCGAGACTCAGCTTAACACCAATTTTATTCATTCGCGCTGAAGCAAACCGCTACGATGTTCAGTCCCGGCTTGGGGGAAGCAATGAGAAGGCGCGAATTCATCAAAGTGATTGGCGGCGGGGTGGCGGCCGCATGGCCACTTGCTGCGCGCGCACAACAGTCAGACGCTATGCGCCGCATAGGTGTGCTTATGAACTTCGCGGCGGAAGATGCGGTCGCGCAAGCGCGCGTGACGGCATTCATGCAAGCGCTGCAACAGTTGGGCTGGACGAAAGGCCGCAATGTGCAGATCGACATTCGGTGGACCACCGGTGACGCCGAACGCACTCGCAGATATGCGACGGAACTTGCCGCGCTCACGCCTGACGTCATCTTGGCATCGACCAGCTTAAGCGTGGCTGCCTTACTCCAGGCGACACGTGCCTTGCCCATTGTCTTTGTGCAGGTCGCTGATCCCGTAGGGGCTGGCTTCGTTGCGAGTCTGGGCAAGCCGGCCGGCAACGTCACCGGATTTACCATTTACGAATACGGAATGAGTGCGAAATGGCTAGAAATGCTCAAGGAGATCGCCCCCCGCGTGACGCGAGCGGGTATCCTGCGGGATCCCGCCAGCGTCGCCGACATCGGCATGTTTGGCACTATCCAATCTCTGGCGCCGTCGCTAGGAATGCAGTTGAGCCCAATCAGCTTGGACAACGCCGGCGAGATCGAACGTAGCGTTAGTACATTTGCGCATGAGCCGAATCGCGGACTTATCATCGTAGGAAGCGCGGGCTTCGTTCACCGGGAACAGATAATTGCACTTGCGGCCCGGTATCAACTTCCTGCGGTGTACCCGGACCGTGGATTTATTACCGCGGGAGGCCTAATCTCTTACGGGCCTGACCGGCTTGATGACTACCGACGCGCCGCTGACTATGTCGATCGCATCCTCAAGGGTGAGAAGCCGGCCGATCTGCCAGTGCAGACGCCGACCAGGTTCGAACTGGTGATCAATCTTAAGACTGCCAAAGCACTTGGTCTCACCGTGCCGCCGCCGCTGCTCGCGCGTGCAAATGAAGTGATCGAATAGCAATCCTTTTTGCTGCGCTGCATGAGTCCGCTATTGGCCCAAATCGGACATCGGCTAATGCGCTGCACATCTCTGCTTCTGACCCAAGGCGGACATCAGCTTTCATTAATTTTCGCTTGTCTGCCTAGTCTCTCCCTCCGGGTGCTCGGTGGTAGCATGTGTCAAAAATTGGATCTTGCGGATGCCATATTCGGAGCGGGACGATGAGCATGGCAAAGCGTTGCCTACGGTTGATTTGGCACTCCGTGTGCGTCGCGTTCCTGCTGATCAATGTAAATTCGGAAGCCACGGCCCAATCAGTTCCAATTTTGGGCTACGCGGCTAATACGAACACCGACCCGAAAAGACTCGATGCGTTTAAGCAGGGGCTGACTGAACTTGGGTATTCCGAAGGTAAGAATATCCGGATCGATTATCGGGAAGGAGTTCTCGACGCGGACTATCAACGGCTGATGACAGAATTTGCCGCCGCCAAAGTCAAAATCATTTTGGCAGCGAATGCTCCAGCTGCGGTCGCTGCAAAAAGGGTAACCAGCACTATCCCTATCGTGCTGCTCGCCGTTAACGATCCAGTCGGGCTCGGACTGGTCAAGAGCCTTGAGCGGCCGGGTACAAACGTGACCGGCACGACCATGTATGCGCCACAGTTAATTGGTGAGCGATTGCGTATCCTCAAAAGAATTATCCCTAACCTCCACAAGATTGCGATGGTGATCAATGGCGACAACCCCAATAACTCTAGCCAGGTAGAGCGCGTTCGTTCAGAGGCACGCGGTTTGCGCATTGAAGTACTTGCGCTTGACCTCCGGAAACCCGAAGAGATTGAGCCTGCCTTTGATCGAGCGATCGCGTTTGGTGCGAAGGCATTCGTCAACGGGGTGGACAGCTTTATCAATTCTCAACGTTTTACTTTGGCGGCACAGGCGGAGAAACACAAGCTGCCAGCTATCTACACGGACACCGAATACGTGGCGGCGGGTGGTTTAATGGCGCTCGGACCGGGACATTTGGACGGTTACCACGGAGCGGCAAAATACGTGGATAGGATTCTTCGTGGCGCCAACCCAGCTGGGCTGCCGATCGTCAGCTCGACCCAGTTCACGTTCACCGTCCGCCGTTCAGCACTCACAAAACTTGGGCTGGCGTTACCTCCTGACCTTACGGCCAGAGTGAATGAATGGATTGATTGAGGTGGAAAAAAGTGCGTTTCCTGCAATTTGCCGGCGCAAAACCATATCCGCCTACGAGTGTAAATCGGATCTTGCGTACATCACGCATCTGATTACCAGCGATAGTTCTGTCAAAAAATTTATCAACGACTTTGAATCCCGAGCAGCATTTATTTGGTTGTGTCCGGAGGAACACATAAGCGGTTCCCGAGTTTTGGGTTTGACGGGAGAAGCTGTCGCAAAGGAATTCTGCAATGGACCAGAGCTCTGGCCGCGCTGTCGGCTGGACAGAGTAATGGAGACCAATGATGGAAACCGTGCTTTTTACCGACCACGGTATAGTGGTGTTCGCGATAGTTACCGGTGCCCTCGGGCTGATCTTTTCGGTCGTCGGACTGGCAACAACGATCCAGACACGCTCTGACATTAAGCACCAATTAGGAGTGCGTTAAGAGCGCTAGTGGCGGCGAGAGCGCTATGTCTAGTAATCCGGTTGATGAATGGAGCTTGGTAAGGGAGCAATTTGAAGCGCTCGTGCGCGAGCGCTCCGATAACATAGACGATCTTCTTGATGCCCAGTTTTGTAAACGGTTCAGCCAATTAATAACTCATGCGACGGATCGCGCACGATTACGAGCGCATAGCAAAAATAAGGGAGCGCCAGCGGGAACGAGAGCAAAAGATCCCTTGGATGACAGTGACCCGGCATTTCGCGGCACCGTATATGCACTTGTCATTATCACCGTTTTCTGCTCGGCCGCTCTCGCTGTCGGAATGGTAGTCGGGATCAACTGATAAGTATGGCTGCTGACCTTAAAGACCCGCATTGCTGGGGCTTTCCCGCAGAAGAAGTGTCTCGGACCGACCGCTACGCCAAATGAATAACACCAGGCTGCCTTTGGCCTCGTCAAATGTCGCTTCTTGCCCTTAGCGGACATCGCCCTTTGCGCTGCACATGTCTGCTTTTCCGCACCGAGATCCGCTGCGGTAAAAAATCAAACAAAAATCAAGAGTCTCTCAAAGTCTGCCACTTGTCGGACGGCTATGACCCGAGAGACTTGTCGTCCGCCTTTCACTGAAAGACGCGAGCACAATAATCGAGGGTCAAATGTCTGGGTTGCCGCTAGCCGAAATCAATTGTGGTTCTCATTTGCTGCTAGGCACGAACTGATTGGGCGCGTTATTGAAGCATGAGGCCAATTATGGAAGGCATGAAAGTCGCAGCCACCGGATACGATTTTGGGCCTGCGCACGCTGCTATGCAGCGGTACGTTGACGGGGACCTTCTTTCTGGATTCTCTTCAGCAGTACTAGTCGGCAGAGATTTGGTGGATGTGAAATGCATTGGATGGGCCGACAAAGAAGCGCAGATACCATTGCGAGTCGACCACATATTCCGCGTCTTCTCAAATACGAAGCTGGTTACCTCCTGCGGTGCTCTTCTTTTATTCGAAGAAGGCCGCTTCCAACTAGATGATCCGATCGAGCAGTTTATTCCGCAGCTCGCGAACCGTCGCGTGCTGCGCCCCGATGCGAAATCACTGGACCAAACCGAACCTGCTGCTAGGCCGATCACAATTCGCCATCTGATGAGTCACAGTTCGGGGCTAAGCTATGGTCTTCTTGACCCGGGCACGTTGATTTTTAATGCGTATAACGAGCGAAAAGTACTCAATCCCGCGACCACGCTTGCAGAGATGATGGATGCGTTGACCGACTTGCCGTTGGTTTTTCATCCTGGGGTGTCATGGGAGTACTCAGTGGCCACTGACGTCTTGGCGCGTCTTGTTGAAGTGACAAGCGGTCAGCGTTTCGACGCATTTATTCAGTCACGAATTCTAGATCCGCTTGGCATGGTGGACACGGGATTTGTGGTGTCTGATCGCAATCGTCTCGTCGCTTATTATTCGGGGGTCGATTTGGCCGACCCGATGAAGCCGGGACTTACTCGCATAGATAACGCTCCATATCGGGATGCTTATTTGCGTCGCTTTCCGAGGCAGAGCGGCGGGAGCGGCCTGGTTTCGACGTTGCCGGATATGGTGGCGTTAATCCGAAGCTTGCTTCCGGGTGGGCCGAGCTTGCTCAAGCCAGATACTGTTGAGCTGATGATGACCAACCATTTGCCGGAGGGCGTGTGGTTACGATTTGCTGCCTTCGGAGAACTTCGCGGCAGGGGGCACGGGCTCGCGGGAGCGCTGATATCGGAGCCTTCTGCGTTCGATCATCAGGACGCGAGAGGAGAGCTCTTTTGGGGCGGTCGCGCAGGCACCCAATGGTGGATTTCGCCTAGGAAGAATACTGCAGGCTTGATAATGCTGCAGCGTGAGACGGCCTTTGCTCACCCCGTTGGTGTTGAATTCAAGCGGCTCGCGTACGAAGCGGTGAAGTGCAAAAGCTGACAAGAATGGCCTGCATCTTCTGGGTGAGTCAGCTTTTGGTCCTCAACGGACATTGGCTGTCGCACTGCGCACGTCTGCTATCGGCCTATAGCGGACATCCCTAGCGGCACTGCACGTGTCCGCTCTTGGGGGTAATGCAGACATGACCTTTTGCGGCGCACGTGTCTGCTTTTGACCCAAAGCGGACTTCAGTCGGCGCCGAGGCCGACCCCCTTCCCGAGTGCCAGTGCAGATTGGTACCGTTGCATGTCTCAGCCTCGGGGTGAGCAATGAAGC
>Ga0126380_10000038_pt1 | contig 26488 bp, 46 predicted proteins | sample PanSoiMetPlot_26_FD_92544 | JGI IMG/M metagenome (GOLD analysis project Ga0126380, IMG submission 92544) | Tropical forest soil microbial communities from Panama - MetaG Plot_26 | ecosystem: Environmental > Terrestrial > Soil > Tropical forest > Bulk soil | place: Panama | collected 2016-02-17
GAAGTACCGTTGACATTGAAGACGAAACGTCCTACCACTGGCAAGAAAGAGCTAGAGGATATGGAGATTGCTACTGGAGATCCTCTACTAGGTGCTGTGATTAAGATACGGAGTATAGACACTAACCTTAATAACTATGTACCAAATTGGAAACCAGGAAAAGACGGTAGGGTACATACGACGTGGGGGTACAGTGCGCCTACTGGTCAGTTTGACAGTAGAAGACCTAATATTCTTAATTGCAGTAAACATACAGAGTATGGGAAGGAGTTTAGAGGGATTATCGAAGCACCTCCGGGGTATGTGTTCGTAGAGTTTGACTTTAAATCGTTCCATGTGGCTACAGCGGGTTACTGTGCGAACGATAAGGACTATATTAGATATTCGCAGATAGACCCACACTCGATACTAGGTAGCTATATAGATCCTACGGTAATAGGTGGGAGTATTAGCTTAAAGTGGAGCGATACGGATATTAAGATAGCTGCTAAGGAGTTTAAGAAGCGGTGTAAGGAGATACATGAGAAGAACCCGCATATACCAGACATCAGGCAGGCACTAGCGAAACCTACGGTATTAGGTAACCAACTAGAATTAGGTGCTAGGAAGCTGCAGAGGCAGAATAGAAAGTATATCCACTTTGTTAATAAACAGCAGAGACTGTGGCATAAGGAAGGAGGTTATTCGGCAGAGGAGCTACAGCAGTTTGTTATAGATCTCTTTCCTAAGATACCGATCTACCAGAAGCTAGTAAAGGAGCAGGCATGGAAACAGCGGTATCTGATTAACGAGTGGGGGTATATACAGTATTTCTATTCCATCTTTGAGTTTGTCTTTAACAAACGTACTGCGCAGTTTGACAGACGGGAAGGTGAAGGAGCTAGAGAACCAATAGCATTTAGGATACAGGGTACCGCATTCGGTAAGGTGCATTATGATCTATTAGAATGCGAGCGTAGAGAGTACAATGAGGAGTTTGGATTCGTAAACTCGATTCATGATAGCACTATGTACCTGACAGAGAAGGGTAAGCTGGATAAGTGCATTAGTTCTATAGTGCCGATATTGACCGCGCCTTGCAGTAGGTTAGTTAATGAGGCTACCGGACCATTAGGGTTAAAAGTGGGTGTGGACTGTTCAGTAGGTAGTAACTGGCAGGATATGAAAGAGATTAGCTTATAGGAGGAAAGATGGCAGAGAAAGGCAATCCATCACAGAATGCGATGGAGTTAATTATGACTCTAGAGAATAGGGTTAGAGAGTTAAAGGCGCAGAATAAGGAGCTAAAACGGTGTGTAATGTGGGCGATGACTTATGCCAAACCGATAGCATTTGGTGTAGGTACGGGAGTAGGAGCATTAATAGGCTGGCTATTAAGAGCATGGTTAGTTAGGGGGATGTAGGTGATTACAGGTAAGGAGCTATACGAATTTTTCATAGACCGTACAACAGAACGTAGCAGAGCATTAGCTTGGGATGACCTACCTAGGATGGTTCAAGACGCATGGACAGACGTACTAAAGTATGTTATAAGTAGGTTGATTGAAGGAGTAAAGGAGCATGGCGAAACCAAAAGTAGATGAAGAGTTAAAGTACTTTACGGTATGCGGTACGGTCCGGATGAAGACTCTGCTACAGGTGCGAGCATACGCCGCACAAGAAGGGATAACGGTAGCGCGTGCCGTGGGGAACATACTAGAGGAGTGGAGGCTAGCAGGGGGGATAGGGGATACACCTGATAGTGAGGAAGAAATCACGATTGAGTAGGAGGTAGAACGGGGGGTAATGCTAGAAAATTAGCATATACCTCCTGTTTTGCGTTTAGGGGAGGTTTAAGGTGGGTAGAGGGGTTTAGCGCAGTGTCGGAGGTAGGGGGAAAGAATAGAGGTTTGGCAACACACTTGCCTAGGGGGTTTATCCACAGGGTAAGCTACTGATTCTACTAGCGGTATTTTAGGGGTTCTGGAAGGGTTAATCTACTAGCAATTAGGGTGCCAAACTGGATAGGGGTGAATGGAGCGCATATACAGAGGGTAGCGCGGTATCGAGTGCTCCGATTGACTGTAGGCGTCCCTAGGCGTAGGGGGAGGTATTGTACGGGAGGGGGTAGAGGAGTAGTGAAGGATAGACGGTAGTAGTTAAGTACTTTAGAATCTTAGGCTAAAAAATAGTTGAAAATATTTTCGGTGTACCTGAAACCTTTTGCGGGTTGTAGCGTCTATACATGTGTAAGGCAGTTGAACGGAAAGAGAGCAGAGCAAAAATAACTGGCTTTCGATGCCATCTCCTCTTTCTCAGCCTGAAAGGCGATAACGGTTGCTAAAGAAACCCTAATAAGGTTTCGACCCGTAGGTTCAATTGTTCAAGGTTAGATTCTGATACTAGCCGATAGTGCCTTATGAATGGTGAGTGAGGCTCACATGGTAGATAGGAACCAAGCAAACTGCTCAATCCTATCCGGAGAGTTTAAGGGATTCGGTAAAGGATTCGCGCTAGAGTCTGATACCGAATCCTACAGATTAGATTATTAGTGACTCCATTAGATAGACTTCAAAAGGGGGATAGACAATGGCACTAACGTTAGAGCAAAAGGAACGCGCATACGAACAAGGTTATAGATCTGGTTTGTTTGGTGGAAAATCAGACCAGCCATATAGCAAGGTATCGCTTGCTAAGGTTTGGCGTAGGGGTAGAGAAGCGGGTTTACGTCAAGCACAACGGCGAGCAGAGAAGAAAGCAGAGAATGCGTAGTTATGGAGATGCTAATAATCTAGTCTGTAGGGTTAGCGTGATAGCTATTCCCTGGAAAACTCACTTTACGGAGAAAACCAGATGCTTAAGCCTAGGATCGCAGACGATACAACAGAGAATTACCGCATATCGAAATATCGCGGTACTTGCAGACATTGTGGGGAAAGCTATTACCCTAATGATCGGGTTAACTGGAATCCACGGGTTAAGGGGACGGTATGCCATGCGGGTTGCTATGCACGGTACGGCAGTCCGGTAGTAGACAATAACGCTACTCCACGGGTGCCGTTTATTCCGCCTACGCCTAGACCCCCTGTTCCGGTGATTCCGGTAACGCATGAACCCGTTGTAGTAGAGACGGAGAACAAACCCGCTAATAGCACGTTGGGAGAGCAATTAGCCACGGCGATTGCCCCTTACCTGGATGGACGGTTAAAGGGGATGGTAACCGAGGAACAGGTTACTCAAATCATCGACAAAGTTTTAGACGGCAAAGTGTTCAAGCAAGTCACTACGGTAACGGTTGTTCACGAGAACAACATTACTGTGGATATGGGTTTGCAACACAAGTCCTTTCCGGACTTGCTTAAAGCCTGCCAAGCGGTTGATAGCAACAATCAACACTTGAACGTGTGGTTAGTAGGTCCTGCGGGAACGGGGAAAACAACGGCAGCACGTAACGTAGCGAAAGCATTAGAGCTAGACTTTAGCTTTAATGGTGCGATTAGCAGTGAGTATCAACTGCTAGGGTTTGTAGATGCGCGCGGTAACTATCACGGTACACCGTTCCGCCAGATCTGGGAATTTGGTGGGGTTTACCTGTTCGATGAAGTAGACGGTAGCGGGGTACCTGCTACTCTCCCATTTAACGCAGCACTGGCTAACGGGTATATGACTTTCCCCGATAGTCCATTGCCCGTAGCACGGCATAAAGACTGCATCGTAATTGCTGCGGCTAACACGTGGGGATTAGGCGCAACCATCGAGTACGTTGGACGAAACAAGATGGATGCAGCATTCTTGGACCGCTTTGTGCAGATTGAGTGGACAGTAGATGAAGTACTGGAGTCTGCAACCTGTTCTGATGAAGCATGGGTTACTAAGGTGCAAGCATGGCGCAAGAAGGTTGCAGAGAAGGGAATCAAGGCAATGGTTACCCCCCGTGCTAGCTACTACGGAGCGGCATTGCTGCAAGCGGGACTCAGTGAAGAGAAGGTAGTACGGATGACGGTTCGAAAGGGGATTAGCGACTCCGATTGGAAGTCAATTAACTAGAGGGTTCAACTAGATGGCACGGTAAATACGTGCCATCCCATGAACATTCTGTTAAGGAGCTAACGAAATGATTCAACGGTACGATTCACTCGCACAGTTTGTAGAGGTTGCTAAGGATTGCCCGAATGGGAACGCATCCTACACATGGTGCGGCAATATCTCGCATAACGAGACAGTACGGTTAGCGTTGAATGGGGACGATAAGCTAGTCCCTGAAGCAGAGAAGCTATTAGAGAAGTTGGATAGCGATATCGAAATTGCTAGACCCGAATGGGTTCCCTCAATAGCAGGGGCTTTCCCGTCGGTTCCGGATTATCTAGCAGGGTTACCGGATAGCATGCGAACCATGCACCCTACGATGCGGGACACCACACCTGTTAGCATCTATGTCTCCACTACATCTAGTGCGGGGATAGACGCTGATACGATGATGAAGCGGGGAGTAGCTATACTAGCTCTGCTAATGAAGCTACAGCAGATGCGTCCAGTACAGCTATTCCTACTCGCTGAATTGCACGGTAGAACGGACGGAGAGTACCTACAGGTTATCCGGATCGAATCTACTCCGCTGAATATCTCTACCGCATGCTTTGTGCTAACGCATGTGGGATTTGCAAGACATCTTACCTATGGTGTGGCACATGCTAAGGATAGCTTTAACGGTCAATGGCCACATATGTACAACGGAGGGGGTTCCCAGTGGGAGGAACACGTTAGAGAGAAACTGGGGATGAATCCTCAAGACGTTTATGTAGGTGCGGCCCGGATATGGGATGATGTAGTAAGGCGTCCGGTGGAATGGGTCAATAAGCAAGTGGCACAGTTTGTAGCTAAAGAGGATTGGGAGTAAGGAGCAACCCATGGACAACAACGAAACTGAAGTATTCAACCGGGGGTATATGGAGGGGTTCAGAAATGAACCCCCTACCCAACCGAATGACGCATTGTACATGATAGGGTATGATGCGGGAAAGCAAATGATAGCGGATATGATGGTAGCTGCGCACAGTGCTGCGTACTACCTGGAGGAACAGGAGCAGGAGAGAGACTATGATGAATCAAAGGTGGACTAAACCCCGTGCGGATGGCAAACCACACAACGGTATTGACCCCTTCGAATGTGCTCATTGTGAGCATGTTTATCAAGAGGGATTCAACGTGGAAACAATCATACTGCACTGTAGGGATAAGCATAGAGAATTCTACCGCCACAAGTGGGAGACAGAACTAGCTAATGGGTCTACGGTAGATCCGAGATTCGCCCCGATAGACTAGGGGCGTAGGGACGCGCTAGACAGTTTGGGGGGTCCAGATAACCCCCCTAGGCAAATTGACGCACTGTAGAGCCCCGTAGAGGGGTAGAAAGGGGTATTCTGTGGACATTAGCGAATTGATGGTAGAGGCTTTGACGGAATTGAAGGAGCAGGGGAACGACAACTACACCAAAGGGGATTTGGCACTACTGAGTCATCCCTTAATGGCGCAGAACTATGCTAATCTGACGGGTACCTGTCCCATACTAGTTGGAGCGGTTATGATGGACGGTAACGTTACTAGCATTCTGAAAATGCTTATGCTCATCTCCTATCGGATTGGGGTTAAGGTAGGACGGCAGGAGGTGATAGAGGAGTTTTTGCCGAAGGAGGGAGGGGAGTAGTAATACTCCCCTACTAGATGAAAGGAGAGAAGAAAGATGCCAGCATACAACGTGATGATTAACCTCAAGCGGACCATTGAATACTCCGTAGAGGTAGAGGTAACGGCTAAGGATGAGGAGAAAGCACAAGAGAAGATAGAAGCACGGGTTGAAAAGATCAAAGAAGACCCGAAGAAAGACATCATCAAAGAGTTAGATCTGGAGCAGACTAGCGAAGATGATGAATTCGAGTACGACGTAACGGAAGGGTAGGAGCAGGCATTAGGGGTGAGGCAGTTAGCGTATACATGAAAGGAGGTGAGTCCGATGTAGAGCTAACTATTACTAGTATATAAGCAGTACCCTTTGCGCAAAGGGAGGGTGAGGGGGACACAATCCTATAGGGACTGTCCCCCTCCGTAAGGAGCAGATATGATGATGGAAATGGTTAGTGATTACGACGGTACACGGGTTAGGATTAGCGGTATTAATGGAGACAACGTAGAGGTTAATGCCCTATTCCGTACTCAGGAGGAGGCTAGGGACTATCTGAAGGATTTCTTGGATAAGCAGTACTACCTAGCATAAGGGGGAGAGATGGACAAGTTAAGACCGTGGAAAGAAGGGGATGAGAGGCAATTCGCAGGCAGCAAGTATAAGATTAAGGTGCGGGAGGGTTTGTACTGGTATCACGGGTTTGGGTGTGGGGAATGGTTCTCAAGTGATGGTAATGTGTATTGGGGGACTAGCAGTGAATTGCGGACACTAGCTAGCGTGAAGGGTGAGGGGTTTGAGTGGGTGGATAGCTTTACAGGGTACAAACCGACGTACCTAGGAGACTAGTAGCATGAGAACGTTTAAGCTACATGCAGAGTTTGCAAGAAAGGTGAGAGAGAAGATGGAAAACAACATAACGGTTACTTACGCGGCTGTACAGGTAGTAAAGCGTAGCGAGAATGGTACTCTGGTTCAGTGGTATGACCAGGGAATGAGGGGGTCATTAAAAGAGGCGCAGGAGGATGTGAAGAGGTTGCGGAAAGAGTTTGAAGGGTGCGAGTACACGGTAATAGAGCGGACGATTAAGGAGATTAGGACAGAAAAGAAGGAGGGGTAATGGAAGCACACGGCGGTACATCTAATGGTGAGTACTGGATGTACAAGCTAGTCAACCCGAGAGATCCTAATACAGGAGTAGACGTAATAGGACCTTTCTTTCCTAGGGATAGGAAAGAGAGGATGACAATATACAACCTGCGTTATGCCCCCGGATGGTTAGGAGGGTACTTTAGACGGCTACCCCCGATAGTGCGACATCACATCCGGAGGAACGTACAAAAGCTATCCCTTACCGATGCGGAAATTGACACACTGGACCGCGCAGGGATGAAATAACTGTTGACTCTGGGGTTCATAGTAGGTAGCATCGTGGGTAGGAGATTAACTATGAACCCCGTGTACACTGTCGGAGATTACAAAGTGGTTGTGGTTTCTGCTACTTACGCAGTGGTGCGGAAAACGGATGGCAAGGTCCTTTATAAGACCGTCAGTGTTGAAGATGCCATTGAGACAGCAGAAGACATTGAAGACCGGACCGCCATCGCAGCATGAGATCCTAGGACCGTCGCCTTGCTCCAGGCACTAGGGACTAGCGCATGCTGGTAGACCATGCGAGACAGATGTAGTCTACCTATCAAGTTTAAGACGGAGTGTAGTTGGGGTAGTTGGAGAATAACAAGGATAGGAAGGAATGGAAAAGTTTATGGCTCTCACGTTTATCAAACGCTCATCGTTGCCAGTGGCTACCAAAGGAAAGGCAGCTACTGAACCTAAGATCACTATTTCGGATAAGGGACAGTTAACCCTTAACCCGGTTGCTACCGCCTTTCTGAAGGGTAACGGTAAGGTGGGATTGGGATTCGATAAGGATACCGGAACGGTGTACTTTATCCGCCACGATCACAAGAGCGTAGAGAAGTTGGGTGATGAAGACTTGCTGCACTTCAAAGCGCCGAAAGTGAAGGATGGGAAAAAGGGTAAGGGTAACATCCTGTCTCTTAGCTTTGGTACAGCACTGCAAGCGGGTTTGGACCCCTCGCACAAGTACAACTATAAGGATAGCGGTTCGCAGACATTCGAGATGAAGACGGACGAAAAGAATAAGATGCTCTCTTTCGTTCTCCCGAATGGTTCCCTTACTAAGCGGCCTGTGGTGACTCGTAAACGTAAGCAGAAGACTACGACCACTACCGCGCCTGCTTCTACTCAACAGGTGAATGGAGCGGCTAATACGGCTACTGTACCTCCTACGGTACCTGAGACTGAATCAGAGCTTACTATCGAGTAGTAGGTATGACTCACCTTTGCTGGTACTACCTTGGAAGAGATGTAAAGGTAGTACAGACAAGCGCGGTCCCGGTATTCGTAATGGACAGTAATGGTGAGTGGGTCAAGCATAGTAAGCCAATAGGAGACAGACGAGCTAAGGCGATTTGCAATAAGAATGTATCCGCTTCTGAGATCACATCACGAGTAACAGAGTGTGAGTGTGCAGAATGCATTAGGATACACAAGCGAGATGTAGACCCTAGGTAGAGTGTTCCGTCTAGTGGGTTGCTCTAGTGAGTGCTAGAGTTTTGGGGTAGCAGATGGGAGAGCATATAAAAGCTCTCTTGTCTGCTACCCCTTTTTTTGTTTGTACGCAGGCGCTACGAGGGGTCCACGGGATAGGGGGTACAGACGGGAGGGGGGAAATGCTACCGTGCGATCCTAGGGGCTCCTAGCAGGGGTAACGGGGGGTTCTACGGCCTGTGGAGCCCATGGACCCCCTCGTAGGGAATCCATAATCGAATCGGAGGGGGTAGGGGGGTCTAGTGACACCCCCTCCGGACCGAAGGCTCCTGGGGCTCCCGTGGTGTAGACCCGTGGAAGTTGTATTAACCTCCAACTAATCCTAATCCCCGGAAGCTAATACCTTTATCTCCCCACTCCGTTATGACCCAACTTTCCCCCCAGACGTTAGTAACCGTTCTACCGCACACTGCACAGTAGATCTTCTTTACTCCGTCTTGAGTGTCCATTATCACCGGGATTACACAGCATCTAGCTACGGGTCCACTATCCGTTTGATCTACTACGTCAAACGTCTTTAATGCTTCCGTCATTGTCATGGACTTTTTCCCTTTCATACTCCGGATTAGGTATGCCATGGTCTACCACAGACTCATACCTAATAACAATTAGCCTGCTATCGACACTAGCCACTATGCCAGTGGCGGTAACTCTATCGCCTATTCTAGGTACTTTAACATCCATTATGGTTTCTCCTCTCCAGTAGTAGCAGTAGCCACAACAGGAGTAGCAGTAGGAGTAGGTGTAGGTACCTCTACATGCACTGCTGTACCTGGAGCAACACTAGGTTTAAGTAATGCCAATACAGCGGAGGAGAATCCTGTCAGTAGCCCAGATAATACCTGGAATATCTGAGTATCCTCTATGAAAAACTTCTCCGCTATAAACAGCGCCCCGATGAATAACAGTATTAGACACACTAACAGTAATATTAGTGCGTCAACCTGTCTGAACTTCTCCACTAACACTTTCCACATAAACTAGACTACTCCTCTCTTTTACCACCTTATGTGCTAATGCCTTAGATATCCCCACCTTCCTACCTATCTCTGAATACGATGCACCCTCCTCATGCATGTCCATTACAATCTGTCTATCAAATATCGCTTTAGGTCTACCTAGGCTTCTACCCTCTGCTTTAGCCTTAGCTCTACCTGCTGCCGTTCTTTCTAGTATTAGTTGCCTCTCAAACTCCGCGAATGCAGCTAATAAGTGCATGAATAGCCTAGCCATAGGGTTACTCTTATCAGTATCTATCCCTTGTGATACTGCTATAAACCTAACCCCTGCTACGTCTAATTCCTCAATCTGCTTGACAAACTGTGTTAGTGATCTACTAAACCTATCTAGTTTCCACACTAACACTGCATCGAATCTCCGGATACGTACATCCTGCATTAACCTATCTAATCCTGGTCTACTAGCCTTAATACCAGATATGTATTCATCCGAATACTCATCCACCTTAATCCACTCTCTAGCTGCTACATACTTCCTCAACTCCTTTAGCTGTGCTTCACAACTCTGGTCATGAGCACTCACCTTAGCACTTACTCTAGCGTAGATAGCTACTTTCATGCGCAAGACTATAACATCGAATTAAGAATAAGTCAAACGGATTGATGAACGGTCAAAAAGGGCATCCTTGTGAACGGGGCGTCTTGCTGGCCGTAGACGGCTGTAGATCGCAGGGGGGAAGGGGGGTCCGGACAGGGGGGACTTTGTGAACGGGTTGGGAGGAAGGGACGCCTATCCGTAAGATGTGCTTAAGGTCATCACACATCCAGGGGGGAACGGCTATCCCTTCCACAACACTACTAATACGCCTTAGCTAGTTCTGGTGCGCCTACTAATACTGGTTTCGGTGATAGGTCATCTACTAGCTTTGTCATCCAGACTGCATCACCAATCTTAATAGGTAGTGGTGAGTTATCTAGTGCTACTACTATTGCAGCAGCCTCCTCAATCTCGAATGACACCTCCTTATCACCATAATCCGGGGTAGGCAATTCCCAATGTATCCTACTGTCCTTAACTACCATTCCAGTAGCCACTACTTCCGGATCTGTTATTCGCATCTTGTCTAGTATCCTAATATAGACACTAGCCTGTTTCAGATTAGCAGCAGGATAATTACCTATGATCTGCGATAACATCACTCTGCTGTAAAAACTAAGTGTTACTGTCATTCTAGCTCCATTCTGTCCATACATCTACTTGTGGACCATTACCCACTACTACTTCGAAGAAATTACCCGGTAGAACCCAGAACCCTATGGTAGCAGCTATATCACTAGTAACTAATGCTGGTACTTGTGCAACCACAGTAGTAGGTGGGTTATTAGCATCAGTAAATACTTGAACAGCAGGTACAAGCACTGGTGTACCGGATACTGATACTAATTCAAACACGGGTTTACCAGTAGTATTCTGATAGACTGTATTTTGCTGCCTACTACCAGTAAAGCTAGTCTGTGTAGTAATGCCACCACTAATGGGGGTACCTCCAGTACCTGTAACAGGTACATACACGTTACCTGCACAAGTAAACAACTGTCCGGTAGCCTCATTATAGAAGTCCGGACTATTACCACTAGAACACGATGGGGGGACCGTAATACCTGCTAACCAGCCCACTAATGTTAGATTCGGTGTACCCATAAGTCACCTTCTTATACTATGTTTAACACTCCCGCATTGTTCCAAACATCCCCGCTTACCAGACCAGTAGCACTAGTAGGTAGTCCTATTATATTAACCACACTAGTCGGACCACCTGCCTGCCTTATCCGCATAATACCAACGTTATTCCTAGCTAGTATTATGTCGGTATTAGCCCCATGCACTAACGTAACATCCCTTAATGCTACTGTCACAAACGAAGTACCTGTCTGTCCAATCTGGCACGTATGCAAGGTGTTATTTTGGAATTGCATACCTGCTATTCCTAATATGCTATTATTGACACCATGTAGCAGAGCAACATCAGAAGTAGACACGATATCAACCGCACTAGAAGGAGGTAGAGCAGGACCACCTACACCAATGCTATTACCGAATTGAGTAGTGCTATCACTTCTATCGAAGGTTACTGCTCTAGGTAGCTGTACTCCCGTATCAGTGAAAGGTATAAGAGCTAGATTACTACCAGTATTACCCCCTCCTTCTGCATCTACTCTTATAATCTCCCATCTTAGTGGACTACCCCAACTAACAGCAGTACCACCAATAGTTATGATATTAGGCGCGGAATTGTTATTGCTAATAAAAGTATTAGCTATCACGTTACCAGTAGCAGTTAACGACGCTACGTTAAATGCTCCACCATTAATCAACCCAAACGTAGCCGCATCAATTTGCTGTAACCATGGTGTCTGGAAAGAGCCTGTAGACGGAAACCCTGTTATCTTAGAAAACGCTAATGATGTTATCCAAGTGGGATTACTATATGTCTGCGTAGTATCTACTGCATTGGTTACCTGTGCAGCAGTGTAATCCCCTAAAGTGGGTACTACCGCTCCTGTACGCCCATTAAAAGACGCGACAGTAGGTGGCACTCCTGTCAGTTTGCTATATGCTAATGATGTTATCCAAACAGGATTAGCATACGACTGAGTAGTATCTACCGCATTCGTTACTTGTGCAGCAGTATAGTCGCCACTAACTTGTACTACTGCGCCTGTCCGTCCAAAGACAGAACTAACACTAGCAGCAGGTACCCCCGTAATCTTAGAAAATGCTAATGATCCAATCCAAGTAGGATTATTATATACCTGTGACTGGTCCACTGCATTAGTCACTTGTGCCGCAGTGTAATCACCTGTAACAGCTACCACCGATCCAGTACGTCCAAAGACGGCAGTAACACCACCACCCCCACCACCACCTATGGGAACATAAACATTCCCTGCACAAGTAAACAATTCTCCAGTATCTTCATTGTAAAAATCCGGACTAACTCCAGACGTGCAACTAGAAGGTACGGTAGTCCCTGCTAACCATCCGTTTAACATCAGTGATGGCACTGTCGGCATAGATTCACCTCTACTTTAGGCTATAGGTACACCATTAACTGTAGGCATCTGTGAGAAGTCTACGACACCTGCTGTACTAATAGTAATCGCTTGTGTAGGGAAGCTAGGTTGAAAACCAATCATTAACCTATTCCCCGTTAATGCAGACTCCATTTGAATAGTCCATTGCTGTCCAGTACTATTAGTTAAATTAAGCTGCCCCGGTAAACCCCCCTGACTAGCTGCTATACCTAGAGAATTTCTAGATACATTAACTGCAAACTCTGTACCGAATCTAAGTCTAATCAGGCTATTCAACTCTGCATTGAGGATTATATCGCCAGAAAAGTTGGTTATAGTCGGTATATTATTCAGAGCAAATCCTGCCGCATCTATAGCACTTAACCAAGGTGTCTGTCCTAGAGCAACAGGTGTACCACCAATCAAAATCTGTCCAGTAAGGTTGATATCCCCGGTGACATCCAATGCGAAAGCAGGACTAGTGTTATTAATACCCACAAATCCTGTATTCATAATCGCTACCTGTCCAGGATGTCCACTAGCCCCTAGAAACAGATTAGTATCACTAGTTATCTGCGCATTACCAAAGAAAGTAGGACCAGCAGGTGCTCCTGTTGTTCCATTCATGAACATGTTAAGTCCATTAAAGGAATTATTCAGTAGCGATACAATAGCAGGACTACTACTGTCTGCTCCACCTATAAACACATTCCCCACACCAGTAGGAGCAAACCCTAATCCTATACCTAGTGACTTTGCATTAAATAGCCCAAACCCTCCACCATCTATATCACTTAACCACGGGGATTGAGGTTGACCAGGAGAACCACTACCAGTAATAGGTACATACGCATTAGCTGCACATACAAACACCTGTCCTGTTGATTCATTGTAGAAGTCAGGACTAACACCAGACGAGCATGCATCAGGTGTTACAGTACCAGCCAACCAACCGTTAGACATTAATACAGGGACACTAGACATAACATCTCCTTATACCGCTAACTTCACTCTATTACCATCTGCCGGATCGGACCACAGTATCTTACTACCCGCAGCAGGAGCAACAGTAGGCATACCAGGATTAGCAATACTACCAGCAAAGCTAATATTCCCGGTAGCGCGTGTTATAGTTACCGCTGTTGGTAGTGGAGTACCTCCATCATCGAAGGGAATGATTAGCATGTTACTACCGCTATTACCTCCCCCTTCTGCTCCATTCTTTTGAAACACCCACCTAGCTACTGTCCCGGTTTGCCAATTAAGATTAACACCTCCTAATTGCACATTATCCGGACCCGCACCACCTGTTACTACGCTATCGCAATGTAATACACCAGCATTCACTAGGTCGAATCCTGCTGCATCCACATTGGCTATCCACGGTGACTGTTGACTAGCACCTCCAGTAACGTTTACATATGTACCGCCAGCACATGTAAACAATTCGCCAGTAGCTTCATTATAGAAGTCTGGACTAACCCCGGAGGAACAACTAGCAGGCACCTCTGTACCTGCTAACCATCCGTTCGACATTAACACTGGGACTGAAGGCATCTAATAACCTCTATTAGCTCATAGCAGGATAGTCATATCCTACTAGGCTACCATTGACATTCCCGTTCAACAGCGGATTAGCAACATGATTAATCACTAGCGAGATTCTCTGCTTGCTATATATCCTAAGCGGAGAGATAGGACGTGCAGTAGCAATAGTCCCCTTCTCTACTGTGATGTTCTCATAGTTTCTAATCGGTATTCCGTCTCTTAATAGCTGAACCACCAAATCTCCGCTACCCTCCGTAAATCCGCCACCTGTGAAATTCCAGCTATAAGCATTAATCACCCCATCATATCCATCCGGAACAACATGGAACACAACCTCCGTATTACCAGACGGCAATACATCATTAGGTAGCGGTACCGCTGTTTGTTCATCAAATGGAATTAACCCCTGTGGCGCATCCAACCAAGGCCGCCTAACTACGTAAGTGGGCTCCTGCTTTGCCTTATCATCACCCGTGCCAGTGGCAATAAGACTATTATCCGTTAACAGAGTGTTATGTAATGACGCTAGTTCAAGCAATGCTGTAGCAGCCTGATTAACAGTCAGAGCATTAGTAGCGTTAATGCCACCACCCTGCGGTAGGATCTTACCTATCACTCCTACCGGAACAGATGTTAGTTCATAAACAGTGCCACTACTGTCTACTACTTTCATTGTGTCTCCTCTACTATCCTAGTCCCTATGCTCTGTTTGTTAATAGGAACCGCTGTTGACATCATCACCTGTACCACCTGATCGTTCCCCGCATTGTCGATGCTAGTAATCTCCCATCCTACTACCCCAGGATCGGTAACAATGAATGGAGCCATTAGGTACCCTGCTCCAAACACATCCGGTGTATCATTACCAGCACCAAACCGTAATTGCATCGTACTCATTACGGTCTGTGCAATAGCAAAGTCACCGTAGAAGATACTAGCCTTAGTACCCTTGTCAAAGAGCTTAATCTTAATCCCCGCACCCGGTAACAACGTCACAGAGTCCAAAGCAGCAAAGTTAAGTGCTACTATGTAGCTACCAGACGGTACTTGAATAGATCCACTCTTAGTTTGACCTGGTAGGAATACCAGATCATTAGACTGCGGAAACCCATTAGTGTCTGGAAAAGCTATACCTTGCCAGTAATAGTTTCCGCTCCATTGCACCTCTCTGGCTAGATCTAATAGCTGATCTAATCCTTTCCATACATCGTAGGGATTCTGTTTCTGTATAGTCTCCAGAGATCCTACGTAAGGTGCTTCTAGCATTAAGGGATTGAACATAATTACTCCTACTGAGTAGGCAGTAGATAGCTACCCCTAAAGTTGAAATAGATGGTATACACATCGTTAGTCAACGGTTGGTAGTTGAATAAGATAGAAGATGACGCACCATAGTAGATAAATGGATTCAGTACGAACGGAAACTGTCCATTACCGAATAGTAGCGTATCTAATACCAGATCCGTTGTGCCACCACTACCACCAGACTGATACCAAGTAGATCCATCGCTATTACCTAAGCGGAATAGGAACCTAAATGGTGTACTAACCCCCGCAGGGTTCACGGTTTCCCGTGTCATAATCTTAAGCCAGAAATCAGCAGTACCGGGAAGCACTAAGCTACCCCTAACCTGCGTCTGATTCCCCGCTGTAGTGATAACCAGTGGAAAGCTCTGTTCTCTTTCAATGAAAGTCTTACCACCGATACTTACCGTTCCGTATGCAGCCATTTCATCATCTCCTTACAAAAAACTAGGGAAAGTAGGGTTGGACTTAGACATTACCACCACTAGCTTTCCCTGCTTTCTACCACTATCCCTAGTCTTACTGCTATTCCTACTGAACGCCTCTAGACAGAATGCCGTGCAGTCTGCAAGCTACCGTAAGACCAGTACCGGGGAAGGGAGTAGCACCTACTGCCGCTAGTGTCGCCCCACCACCATCCGCATGCAATTCTACGCGGAAAGTCTGACTCTGGAGAATGGTAATACCGATGATACCGTCTGCGGTAACATTAGCACCATTAGTATCCTTACCCAGAGGAAGACCAGCAGGCAGGCGCACGTCATACATGTTATGTGTAGACGGCCAGCCATTGGTAGAGTTAACCGCCGCAGTAGCTGCCGGATTAGCCAATGCAGACGATTGGAACACACCACCAGCAGACGGAAACTGATCGAGCGGACCTTCGATGTAAACCTTCTGGCTAACCCAGAACTCCATATACTCCGTATGAAGGAATGCATAGAGATCCACGGGTGCCACGTTAGGTTCGAAATAGAAGGTAATACCTTCACAGTTGAACCACTGCGGAGCAGGCAGTACACTAACCTGTTCGAGGTTAGTATCCACCTTTGTCTTACCGCTACCGCCAATCGGGATAACAAACAACTTCACCAATTGCGGTACCGTAGAAGACGCAGCAAAGGAGATGCGATCATACAGAATCCAGTTAACATAATCAGCCTGATTAGGACTGATAGGATTCTGCCGTCTGTTTCTCATCTTTGCGATAGCGGCAAAGTCGGAGAATTTCGCCTTAGCGATCTTATCCGTACCGAATTCACTAATCGGTACAAACAATTCCTCTCCGCGCCTTACTGCTGCAAGAATGTCATCGAAGTTTTTCTTACCGAACATTTCACCTATTCTCCTGATTAAGATCCTAATGTTAAGCCAGGACTAACTACAGTATTCGCTAGTCCCAACCTAATACTAGGTTACTACATCAACCTACCAGTCCTACGCAGACCCCTAATACCCGTAGTCGTAGTAGGTGGAGGCACCATAGCCGAACTAATCGCACCAGTAACCTGCTGCGGTAGTACAAAGCTACCCATGCTTCCATTCTGGTTAACCTGCGGTACGTAGAAACTGCTACCGCCGATAAGACCCAAACCCGTGTAACCACCCAACTGCGGAATAAAATCGTTGAGGATCTTATTCACCATGTACGCAAGACCGCCTACCATAAAGTAGTGACCCAACGTAGCATTCTTGCTAATCTTACCGACTAGCTGTCCCTGACCTACTGCGATAGCGCCTGTTACAGCGTATCCCAGGATGCCAGTAGCGAATTGAGCAGGCACAAACGTGCAAATCGTTCTAGTAAGTGCCAGACCGCCAAGCACTCCTAATACCGACTGCATTGTACCGCTCATGATACCGGGGTTACGACGCCTATAAGCGTTATGACGCCTATAGTGCCGACGCCTACCAGGATTCCGCCGACGCCGAATCTTAGTATGGCTAAAACTACGTCCAATTACCGTACCGTAGTTCCTCCGACGACGATGATACCGTCGGGGATTAGCACGCCTTCTACGTCTTGCCACTGTAGTACCTCTCTTTCTCCTACTTGGATTCCTCTTCATTGGATATACTGTCACAATGGAAGAGATGTTATGCCTAACATTCCGCCTACGCCTACGCCTAGCTACGTGCGGTCTAGCTACATTCCGCTTACGTCGTTTAGTCGTATTCGTATTCCTTACTACCACTACTGTCCTACGGCGGTGAATGTTACGCTTCTTTCTGCGCTTGCCCCGATTAGACTTAGCCGCTTTAGCTGCTGCTCTCTGTCTCTTACTACCAGAGAACAACTTCTGAAGAGCAGACATATTACGTTTACGCTTACGTCTACCGGGATTAACCAGTTTCCGTTTCTTCACCATTTCTGCCATTCTAGCGTGTACCTCCTTTCTATTAGATTACTGCCGTCCAGTGCGAGTCCATGTTACCTCCCTTAGTGAAAACTAACCTAATGGTATAGTGTCTCCATGTGTGTAGTTATTAGCAACCTCTTTTCCGTTCTGGTAGAAGCGCCATGCTACATAAGAGTCAAATCCATGTTTGTAATCTACTTCTACTCGCAGATTATCTCTAGTAGCCACTAATCTACCTCTACCTACAGACCCCACTCGCTTAACACTATACCCATGCCGTTCTAGTGTAGACTTCATATCTTCTACACCAGGATTCCCGAAATAACCTATAAACTTTCTTACAGGCTTGTCATCCTGTAATAGCTCCACTCCTTGACCACTAGCCCAACCAATCCCCTCTTTGCTCTTCTTGACATAATCATTATAGGTAGTGACGGCCTGCCTCTTCCCTACAGAGGTTTCATGATATCCGCTCCGATACACTGATGTACCGCCTACTAGAACCTCGTAACTATGTCTAACAGCCATATATCACCTAAAGAGAAAATACAAGGCTAGTGCTACTCCACCTAACAGGATATAATCAGCTACATATTCCTGTCGTCCGACTAGATCACTACCTTGTAGTATTGCTGGTGACTCCGTTGTGGTAGTGGTATTGGTAGTATTAACAGTATTAACTGGAACCGGAGGAGTTTCTAGATCTACCGGAAACCTCACTGGTACACAGACTCCATTAACTACCGTCCCCATCATCTGAATCTGCGAACACATAGCACCAGGAGCACAAGTAGGTCCTATGCTACAGTAGCCACCCTCTGTTAATGCGCCTAGCATATTAGCTCCTCGCTACCGGGTAAATTTCAGTCTTATTAACTCTCTCACGGTCCCCTGGTTTCCTAACCCATGCTGTGAGTGACCAGTCCCAATATGGGGTTATGTTATACCATGTTCCCCCACTCCAACGTCTATACCAACAAAAGTCAGTCAATAGACAGTCAATTAGGTGCATTAGTTCTTAATCCCCACATCCTCTACTGTGTAATCCCCACCCACGATGGCTAACTTCTTATCCCTAGTGTCATAGACTAACAACGGTATTAGCTCTTTGGCAATCGCCTTGTCAACCACACCCATGCTCTTAAGAGCCTCCCACCATTCATCAGGAGTATCATAGTCATCCGGATCGAGAAAGTCCTTATAATACTCTTCCGCGAAGTAATGCTCATACGATTCCGGATATCCATTACTACCCTCTAGATGATGTTTGTCCGTCTCATACACTAACCTTACTAGCCACCCCATTGGCCGCAACCGCTTGCCAGTATCCTTAATCCCATCTAATTCCTGGTCCCCACCTACTAGCTCTAGCTGCTCATCCACCGTACTAGTTAGCTTCGGTCTATTGTGCTTAAAGAATATGTTATACTCTTCGCACTGGCCTACTGTCAGTATGCCTAGCTCCTCAACTTCTGCTAACTCCGCTACGGTGTCATCGAACGTCTCAACCTCATCCACTTGTAGGTCGGACTCTACATCCCTACCGTGCCATTTCTTAGATAGCTCCTCTACTTCCACATCTTCTACGGGATTAGATTTCTTCCGTCTCATGATTGCTCCTACTGATTGTGCGCCACTAGCAACACTATTAATAGACCTAATCCAACGGCAAGCAGTCCCTCATTACCCGATAAATCAGGTAATACACTACCATCGCTTCCCCCGAATACATCAGTATATCCGCCATAATCCCCAGTATCCCCACTAACATCACTAGCCCCACTAGCACTAGGAGTAAAGAGACTCAACACTTTCTGTATGTAATTCTGTGTCTCCGGAAATGGCGGTACCCCTCCATACTTCGCAACATTCCCCGGACCAGCATTATATCCCGCTAATGCTAGACTAACATCCCCACCAAATGCATCCAACTGCTGCTTAAGATACCTAACCCCACCATCTATGTTCTGTAGTGGGTCACTAGGATTAACTCCCAATCCACTAGCAGTAGCAGGCATTAGCTGAAACAGTCCTATTGCTCCTGCTCCACTAACCGCACCAGGATTACCCCCTGATTCCGCTTGCATCACGGCTAGTGCTAGGTTAGGATCTACACCATACTTATTAGCACTAGCTATTACACTAGATGTATAATCCATAACCGTCCTTTTGTTACACCTATGCAAAGATTCCACCTAGCTGTTTCTCTTCTAATGCTTTCGCTTGTGCCCGCAACCTAGCTGCTTTACTCTTCCGCCTACGATGTGCAGAACCCTCTAGCCTATACTTAGTCTGTCCCGCCTGATGATACATCGAATAGACGGCATACATCCCAACTGCACTAACCACTATCTCTGCCAATCCCCATGTACTAGGATCTCCAGAGAATATCCCTGTCCCTAACAACCCCGTCCCATCGAATGTCAACCCTGCTAACCCTTTAGGTCCTACTCTTCCACTACAGCACGGCCATCCCTTCTGCAAGCTAGGTGCCGCCCACAACCTAGTAGACCTAGTAAGATTAGGATTAGCATCCCATCCAGGCATAGGGATAGTCATATCATTCCTTAACCCCATGCTATGAGGCGCTAACGATTGACTGAAGAAATTATCCGCTCCTACTATCATGTTATTTCCCTTTCTTCTTTCCCGATGCCATACTTGCTGCTAATACCGTAGCTAATACTAATCCCCATGTTAGTATAGGTGCGATCACTGGAACCGCTTGAACCACTTGCTGTGTGCAGCACTGCATATTACCTCCTACTCCTACTTCTACTGCTACCTAATAGACTGAACGTTAGAAGAGTACCTAGCACTATCAGCGTAGGTACAATATACTGATTCAGGTTAGGCACAGTAGGAACAACTGATCTAATAGCATCTGTTGCAGCATTCAACGCATCACTAGGCATCCACCAATCCGGAGGAGGAGTCTTATTATTGGTAAGATAAGGATCTCCACCCAATAACATAATAGCTTCATCAGACGGGGGTAATGCTGCCGCTGTTGTCGTAACCTCTGCTATAGCAGGTGCATTAAGCATAGTGCCAGTAACACTACCAGGAGCAGTAGAAAACGGGTTCCAATTCCAACATTCCGAGTTAAAGAAGTTGGACCATGCATTACAATCTACTTGTCCTAACCCACCATGGCCACTAGCCCCTGGACGGTCTAATCCACTAATCCTACTCCACCGTCTATATGTGCTATTCATAATTGCCCCGTTTGCTTCTGCAAGTTAGCCTGTAGAATGGACAGTATCACAGTAACCGCTGTAGGTACTTCCATACCAGTAACAGTATTAACCACTAGACTGTTAACCTGATCTTTCAGCGCATCCCACAACTTAATACCATGCTGTTCCTCTAACTGCTTGATATACCATTCGACCCCACGATAGGCTAATACATCTACCCTACCCGCAGGGTTAACCGTCTCTAGATTAACTTGAGCAGGGACTATCATGCTATTGGATTCCTCTTCTTTCTTCTGCGCCTAACACTAGGCTCTGTCCATCCGTCCCACTCATATTCCCTGTCATAAGGCTCTAGGGGGTTATGCGCCAGTTTCCTTACTGTTGCTGCCGCTACTTGCTTCCGTTTCGCATCAGTCTTAAAGTAATGTCCAGACCGTAGCGATTTCAATATGTGCTCGTACTGCCGCTGCATCTTAGCGGTAACATCCTTACCCGCTATGTGCTTCCTACCTGGATTAATCGCTGGAAGATGCATTACCGCATAGCGGTTACCATCTCTGATAACCGCTGCATTCATCTTCATAACACCTCCTACGTGTCTATCGAATCCTCGTTACGCTCCTTAGCAATTAACCTTAATAGATCTCGCAATTGGACAAACGCGGTAGATCTATCATCGTGTAATGCTAGTAACCCCTGAAAATCCTTTTTAAGATGACGCAAAGGATCGAACCCTACCTTAGCTAGTAGATGATGCTTACTATTATATCCCCTACCCGTCTTCTTACCGTGCCAGTGGTGTACTATCGTTCCTTCCATTACCCCAACGTTACGTCTAACATGCGTCCTACACCGATGATACCACTGCATTACTAGCTTCTGGTAATTCCTATGCAGATCATTCCGCATCATCCCTTCGGTCTTCTCTATTAGCGCGTGGGACATATGCCAATCACCGCCACCCCATATAGCCCACTCAAACAACCCACCAGTATCCTCGAACCCCTGTCTATTACACGCCCAAGCTAATCCCGGCCAAACTCTCTTCTCTCCTATTACTCCGTACTCATGCAAATCCCCAACTAGCTTATTAAAGTCCTTATTAAGTTTAGCCAGTCCCTTAGCCAATCCACGGATATCCCTCTTAACCTCTTGGATATCCTTTACTATCTGTCCGCTTTCCTCTGGTGTGATACTAGACTGTATTATCCCTCTCTGCCACGCTTCCACAAACCCTAATCCCGCAGCATGAGGGTAATTCTCATCTAATAGCTCGTAGTTAGGTCCCAGATCCCTAGCTACACTAAACATCTGGAGATACTTGTAATGCTGTAGCTTGTGTATGCATTCCCCTACCCAATTAGGTCTTAGGAAATGCACATCCGAGTCTAACCAGCATATCTGCTGCCAGTTATGAGGTAATGCCATCATTACCCCAACATTAATCAAGTTCTCCTTCAACCACAGTTCATCTTCCGTCCTAACACAGAGGTACTTACATTTAAACTCATTTGCTCCGCGTAGTACCCCATCACAATTAGTGGGTGCGCCATCTAACCCGGAATCAGCAAATACAGCCTCTCTACGATTAAAGGCTGCTTCTACTAATACTACAGTAGCGCCTGAGTCCATGAAATGCTTAATGGCACGTTCAGTATGCTTAACCCTACTCTTCCATCTCCAAGGATTGAAGTACGGGATTATAGCGTATAGCGGTTCTCTGACCGCATCTCTCGCGATTATCACACTCATATTTTTATCGTCTCATAAGCAAGAGCCCACCTACTATACCAATCAACACCAATCCCATATTCTGACTAAGCCATTGTGACATCCCCAATGGCACAGTAGGATTAGGATTACTGTAGTTAGTGTTAATAAACCCTCCACCCGGCATAGCTATCTGTCCGCTAGTGCCTACTTGTGTAGGATTAGATAACCATGGGAAGTTAAGAGTCTCGCTATTCTGATTGAGTGGCATACCTCCCCACCCACCGAATAACGACAAGTCAGTACTATTAGGATCTACTTGTCCTAATCCCTTATACCTTCCCTCCCCTGATGTGTAGTTAAGCGGTCTAGGCATATTACGCCCCTTTCACCACTATAAACTTCTCAAACCCATTCGGTGTCACATTACTCCCGAACGGAGTACCCTGCACATTAGTATAAGGATTAACATGGTGCGCTATTACCCCTAACCCTGACAATCCTTGTGCAGCCAATCCCGCCGCATACTGTGCAAAGGTATAAGTGTTATTCCGATCCACACCTACAAACAATGCCTCAGGTGCAGGACCCGGAACACCCTTAGTAGCCTGATAATATACATTCCAGAAGTCTACCGAGTGGTAAGAATTCGGGTCTGTACCGTCTGCCACCACCTTATTAAGGATGGCATTAATCAGCGTATTAGATGCTGTGCTAGTAGGTGTAGCCGCTTGAGGTGTCGTAGCTACTCCCGTTGTTGCAGCAGGAGCAGTGCCACCTAGCAAGTCAATCCCCATAGCCTTTAGCACAAAGTAACCACCTACTACCGCGATTCCGACTCCCAATACTTTATTCATGTTATCTCCTATAACCTCCGCCCCCACCACTACTCATGAACATTATCACTAATGCTCCACCTAATAGCAGCATCCAATTAGGAACACCTGATACTATTTCTCCAGTTAGTACATCCTGGAAGTTAGCACCTAATGCGGTCTGCGATGATGCTTGTCCTGCTGTAGTAGTGCCCGTCTGTCCTACCGTTGTTCCAGTAGATCCTGTGGCACCTGTGACATTAGTATCAGTAGGAGTAGGAGGATTAGTAGAACCACTGGTAGTCCCACTAGTAGTAGGAGCAGGCGCAGCAAGTACCGTGAAATTCCAGATACCAGCTATCGCGTTACCTACCTTCCAAGTCTCCTGCCACACTGCTATGTCATTAACCCCGAACGTACCACTCATGGTCCAATTACCATTAGCATCCGTATTCCCATACGGTGTGGTACTTGAACCTACTGTGTTAGTCACCTGTGTATTAGGAGGAGCACCCTGTATAGTGATCTGCCATGTATCACCTACATACAGAGTATTACCCCCGCGATTGGTTGCAAAGTTGATAACCATATTGTAAGTAGGTGCTGGTCCTGTTGGAGGTTTATAGTTATTCGGTGGTGTCAACGGATTAGTAGGATTAGGCGTAGGTGGTGGCGCAGGTGGTGGAGGAGGTGCGCTAGTCTGTGGTTTGGCTACAGTGAATTGGAAGTAGCCTACTACCTGATTATCTACACTCCAAGTCTCTTGCCATAACCCCGGTTGCTCATTCTGGATAGTACCAGTAATCGCCCAATGTCCACTAGCATCCGCTCTACCATAATCCGGTGTATTAGATGTCCCACCATCCGGAAACACTACATGGTTACTAACCACACCACCAGCATTCCCATATACATCTATTGTCCACACATCACCCGGATATAATGTTGCTCCATTACCTCCGCGCGGATTAGTAAACACTACTCCCTTTCCGCTAGGCTGTGCATTAGATGTAGTAGGATCTGGATTAGAGCTAGACGTGTAATTAGGTCCACTCCAGTATACGTGTCCGCCACTCTGCTGTATCAATGCGTCATTAGCTAGACTGCACTGATATTGTGCATCGAATGGTAACGCGGTACAGTTCTGGAGTACAGGCACATCACCCATACCGCGATAACCACCAGGAGTGTTTCTACTCTTGTTGATGTTATCCATTATTTCAAAGTACGAAGCCATAGCCTATACTCCTTCTCTTCCTTAATCTCCCGTAAGAAGCAACCCCAACACCACCAAAGCCCCACCAGCAATAAGCCCAGCGTTTCCACTAAACAACGACCCAACCACATTACCCACATTACTAACCACCGAACCCGTCGTATCTTGAAACGGTACATTAGATGGTTGTAATAGCGGATCACGATACCCGATAAACCAATTCCAGCACTGTCCACTAGAGTCCCTCCACTTACAGGCACCCTCTTGTCTATCACCTACGCAGTTCTGTCCTGCTACTCCTGGTATCCCACCACAAGCCTGTTGAATAGCTAACCACATCTGGTCAAAGTTACTCAACGCCTGCGATTGGCTTATCTGTCCATTCTGATAAGCCGTGACATTCATCTTAAACGTAGGTTCAGCCTGATTAACTATGTTAGTAGCCTGCACACAAGTAGGTCCGCACCCTTCCCCTATATGTAACGCCCCTGCTATGCTCGCGCCTAATGCTACTAACGCACCTACAGCTAATCCTACTGGTCCTGCTGCTGCTCCACCTATTAGTATCGCCGTTGGATATGCTAATTGTCCCCCTGCCGCAACAGCAGTGCTTCCCGCGCTACCTAATCCATAACTAGTACGGTGAGAGACTAGCATATTACCCCTTACCCTTACTTCCCAACATCATAACAAGCAACAACCCACCACCTAACAGGAGCACTGTGCCGATACCCACTCCACCAATACTAGAACTAGTAATCAAACTCCCTCCTGTCTGTGCCTGTGACAAGAAGCTAGTCCCCCCTGGACCCGTCTGTATCACTTGTCCTGGGTTCAACTGTGGCACGGCATATCTAGTCCCTAGTATGCTAGTAGCATTAGCAATACCCTGTGACAACGCGGACCAGAAACTACCTCCTCCTGGCGTACTCCCACTACCGTAACTCCCACTACCAAATATCGGTACAGTGGACGGACTCCCATAGGGAATCATATTCCCATACGCATCCAGGTTACCGAATACCTGCGTAGGATTATATACCGGAGTAGTAGAGATATCCGTTCCGCTACCGAATATCAGACTACCCGAATCATCCATTCCCTGACTCAAGCCAGAATACATATCCATCTCTACTCCTCCCTATTCATTCCTAAACATTATCAAGCCACTAACAGGTGTAGCCGCACTCATGTTAAGAACCAATGATCCTCCTAGACTAGTAGTGAACAACGGAAAGTTAGTATTAGGTAACTGAATCAGACACCCTGTACAAAACGAATTCAAGAACATAAGAGTAGTTGTACTTGCATCTATCCTATGATCCGTAAACGTTAATGACTGTGGACCAGTGGTATTAAACAAAACTATCGCATAGACCGATATCTTCGCATTAGGTACAGCGGATACTAATATATGATCCCCTGCTGTAGTGATATCAATCGGTGCTGTTACTAGTTCATCTACCAACGTCCCGAACGTTGTGTACTTCTTAATATCAACCGCAGTCAAGCTACCACTATAGAATATACTAGCTCTACACTTCGTAGTATCATAATCTGCAAAGTGCATTCCTAATAGCGGAAACGCTCCTGCTGCCGATGTCAACATCCTATACCGATTAGTAGGAGACGTACTACCCGGTGATATCACCCTCGAATAGTTGGTAATAACCGAAAACTCTACAGAGGATACCGTCCTACCCAACATATCCAAGAAAGGACCAGCTAGACCAGGATTAGGCTGCACTACCGCACACGTCTGTCCTGGTGCATCCGATAATATAGCCGTCAGTAGGTGATATGGTTGTCCCAGATTATACTTCGGGTCAATACTAACCGTAATATCTGGTGACGCCGAATTGCTCACCAATTGTGCAAACACAGTCTGTGGTCCCTGCGCATGCAATCCCGCTACCGTCAATAATACTAATGCTGCTAATTTAAATCGCATATTCCATCCTCCTATAGACTGTTCCGTTATACTCCCATCCAATTTGATCGCCATGACTA
>Ga0126380_10000039_pt1 | contig 26387 bp, 21 predicted proteins | sample PanSoiMetPlot_26_FD_92544 | JGI IMG/M metagenome (GOLD analysis project Ga0126380, IMG submission 92544) | Tropical forest soil microbial communities from Panama - MetaG Plot_26 | ecosystem: Environmental > Terrestrial > Soil > Tropical forest > Bulk soil | place: Panama | collected 2016-02-17
CGACGCTGACGTCAAGACACTGCCATCGCGAGATAGAGAATCTCGTCGGCGACATCTGGGATGCAGCCGGTTCAGGGCCCCGTTCCCTCTCGGGATCAAGGCCCTGACCTGCGACGACGTCGGCGCGCTCGGAGGGACTCGTACCCCAGCCTTCTAACCCGTAAATAGGTACGGCTGATGCTATCGAGGCTGATGTGGCATTTACACGCCGGTACGGCGCCGCGCCAGCGGTACCAGGGGCTGATCCGTAGGTCAATGCAGTGCGTCCGGGCCGTCCGGGCGCCGACCTTGCCGAACCCCTCGATGGCGACGGTTGCTCCCGCGAGGCCGCGGCCCAACTGAGCGAGCGCTGCCTCCGCCGCTGCCTTGACACCGTGCCCGGTGGCGAGGTCGTCCATTCCCAGCCCCTCGTGGCTCCGTGCCCACAGCGGAAGAGGATCTTCGGTGCCGTCGAGGAAGTCGGCCGGAAACGTCCCCATGTTGGGGCCGGTCAAGAAGATGCCGACGTATGGCTCGAGTGCGCGCTTGTACGCCGCCAGCATCGCCGGCCGGTCGCCGGCGGCGAACCGGATGCCGACCTTGGCGCCCGCGTACAGCACGCGGTAAACGGCGTACTTCCACGTCATCGCCCGCGCCAGGCGGGCGACCTCGTGCCGGTCGACATGGGCAGCATCCGTGTTCCCCCCACGGCCACCGGAAACAGCTCGTGATCGATAACGACAACGGCATCGAGGCCACAATCGCGGTCGCCGAGCTCGATAACGCGCATGGCTTGGAGCCTACGCCGTCCGTACGGGCACATAACGGGCACGCCGCAAGGATCACGACTCTTGACGGCGGGGGAGAATCAGCGACTCAGGTCTGTGACCAGCGCCGGAACCATGAGAGCGGGCGACGGGAATCGAACCCGCATGACCAGCTTGGAAGATCGGTGGTGTGGCAGTGGGCTGATCAGGCCCGACGTTGCTGCTGGCCCTTGGGCAGTGAGTGCGCGTGAGTGACCGTCATTGCCCGTGACTCTCCCTGGCGTGTGGCCCGGGTGTGGCCCGCGCGCAACTCCGGAGGGGCATGGCCCGTGGCGCGCGTGCCTAGCCACCGCCCCCCGGCGCGCCGCCCTCATGGCCAGTGAATGTCTTGTAGTCGCGCAAGTTGTATCAGCCGTCCGCGAGTGACCGCTGTTGGCCCTGGTTCACCCGTCTTGTCGGGCACGCAGCGGGCACGGCGGCATCGGCGCTGGGTGGTTCGCGATGTGTTCGCTGGTTGGCGGGAGCTGGTACAGCGCGCGTGTTGGATTGTGCTCAGGGTGCGATCACAATTGCGTAAGGCCCGTTTCCGGCTTTGATTGGTTTTCCCGGCGTGTTGGTGGCGGTGCTGATCGGCGTCACCGAGCTGAATTGGTTGATGACGTATGCGGTCTTGCCGTCGGGGGCGATGGCGATGGCAAAAGGGAAGTGCCCGGTCTTGATCGGTTTCCTGGCGGTGTTGGTGGCGGTGCTGATGGGCGTCACCGTACCGGAGCGAGGGTTAAGGACGTAGATGGTCTTGCCGTCGGGGGTGATCGCCATTGCTCCGGCGCTCCTGGTCTTGATCGGTTTCCCGGCGGTGTTGGTGGCGGCGCTGATCGGCGTCACCGTACCGGAGAAGCCCGTGGCATAGACGGTTTTCCCATTGGGGGTGATCGCGATCGCGCTGGGCGAGCCCTGGACCGTGATCGGTTTCCCGGCCGTGTTGGTGGTTGTGGTGATCGGCGTCACCGCCCCTGCGTCTGTCGCGACCTGGCTGAGCACGTAGGCGGTCTTCCCGTTGGGGGTGATCGCGATCGCGGTGGGATACCCCTGGACCGTGATCGGTTTCCCGGCGGTGTTGGTGGCGGTGGTGATCGGTACCACGGTGTCGTCCCCCCGGCCGCCGTTAGCCGCATAGGCGGTCTTCCCGTCCGGGGTGATCGCGATCGCCACGACCTGCGCCCCGCCGGTTGCCCCGGTCTTGATGGCTATCCCGGCGGTGTTGGTGGCCGTGTCGATCGGTGTGACCGACCCGGAGTCACTGTTGACGACGTAAGCGGTTTTCCCGTTGGGGGTGATCGCGATCGCGATCGGGTGTTGCCCCACTTTGATCGGTCGCCTGGGCGTCTTGGTGGCGGTGCTGATCGGCGTGACTTCGGCCCCGCCAAGGTTGGCGACGTAGACGGTCTTGCCGTCCGGCGTGATGGCCATCGCCGCTGGTGCCCCGCCCCGCCGCCAGACTGTGATCGGTTTCCCGGCGGTGTTGGTGGCGGTGCTGATGGGCGTCACGGTGTTGCCGAGCCCGTTAAGGTCGGCGACGTAGACGGTTGGCGCGTGTCCCGCCCGGCGCACCCCCTCCGGCGGCCCGGCGGGGGCGTTGCGAAGCATCCCCGTGACCGCTGGCACGGTGACGGCGATCACGGCGACGGCAACCGCGCCCCCGGCCATTCTCTGCCTTCGCCGCCGCCTCCGGGCCTTGATACCCGCCCGCACCGCGTTGCGTACTACCGGCCCCATCGGCGGCCTGCCGACCAAGACGCTGTCCAGTAGCTTGCGCAGTGATCTGTCATCCATGTGGGGCGTCCCTTGCCTCATGCGGTTCTCCTGCCAGGCGGCCACCAGCGCGCAACTCAGGAATGGCGTCGCCCAGCACGGCCCGCAGCTTGCCCAGCGCGCGCACGCTCTGGCTTTTCACAGCACCTGGCGAGCAGCCAAGGACAGCCGCCACTTGGTCCACGCTCAGGTCTGCCCAGTAGCGCAGCACCACCACGGCGCGGCCCTTTGGCGGGAGCCCGGCGAGCGCGGCGAGCACCACCATCTGCATCTCGGGCGCCGCCGGCTCGGCTGGCCGCTCGGGAAGTTCGCTGGTGGGAATCTCCCCGGTGCGCCGCAGGCGCTTGTGCGCGAGGTAGGTGTTAACCAGCGTGCGGGTGGCGTAGGCGTGCGCTGTCTCCTGCCGCCTGATCCTGCGCCAGGCGACAAATACCTTCACCAGCGTCGCCTGAACAAGATCCTCAGCGGTGTGCCAGTCGCCGCACAGCAAGAACGCCATCCCCTGCAGGCGTGGTGCCGCGGCCGCAGCGAACTCGGCGAACTCCTCCTCGGCTGTCACGTCCCCGGCGCTCCTCCAAGGCGACCGATCCCACACCGGCCTGCCGACGCTCACAGGTAAGATGCCGCGGGCACCACAACAGGTTTCACCCGACTTCCGGGAACTTCTAAACGGTTCGCCTTGGCACACCGTGAAGACCCCCTCCGGCATCGCCCGTCAGGCTATTCCAGCCCGTATTCCTCGCAGGCGCCCAACCTTGCGAGTGGGCACCGGGTCCAGGGCCGGCGATAGCCGATCGCGTTAGCGACGCCGCAGGCGCCCTTGACGCGGTGGCTACGAGCAGGACAATCGGGAGCCGAGGAAGACGGCATCACCGCCACCAGCCTGCCCGCCGGTCAGCCATCTTGATCCGTGTGCGCTGCCGGTGTGGCCCGGCGTGCGCCCGGGCGGGCCTCCCAAGGCTGAGCCCGCGGGCGCTGACGCCGGGCCAGCGGCGCCGCAGGCGCCGCCTTGACCTGGACACCGGGAAGCTGACACTCGATGTGACGCGGGTCGTGGTCGACGGCCAGGTGGTCGAGTCGGACGGCAAGACCGAAAACGCCCAGCGCGTGATCGCGCTCGACGCCTTCACCCTGGCCGTGCTCGCCGCGCATACTCAGATGCTCGACCGCGAACGCGCCGAGTTCGGGCCCGGCCACTCCGATCATGGCCTGCTGTTCTGCTGGGAGGATGGGCGGCCACCTCACCCGGACACGATCACCCGCCGCTTCCACAAACTGGCCGAGGCGGCCGGACTACCGAAGATCAACCTGCATGCTGTGCGGCACAGCTACGCCACCGCCGGGCGTGATGCCAAGATCGACTGGAAGGCGCTGAGCCACCGGATCGCCCACGCGGACGTCGCGTTCACGATGAAGCAGTACGTCCAGAGCGACTTGGAGGTGGACCGCCAGGTGGCGACCACGCTCGCCGAACTGATCATCGGCGGGTCGCTTGCCTCCGTCGACATCACGGACAAGACCAACAGCGGCGACCTCGGCGAGACATCGTGAGTCACGACTTCGTTAGCAATTCCGTTAGCATCCGCCATGCATAAGGCCCCTTCCATCATCGGAAGGGGCCTCTGGCCTGGTAGCGGGGGCGAGATTTGAACCCGCGACCTCTGCGTTATGGGAAGAGCGGTGCAGGTTTCCGGTGTCTCGCCTGGTCTCTGGAAGCGACGCTAGCCTGGGCAAACATCCGGTGTCTTGGGTCTGGCGTCTCGCCTTGTCTCAGGCTCTCCGGCCCGTCCCCAGGAGTCTCGTGCACAAATCCATCCGTGCACGAGGCCGTGGTTGGCATGCCCGGCCGAGGCGGCGCTGCGCGTAGCGTTGGATTCATGCTGGACCGGCTGCTGCTGCCGCCGCTGCCCACCTTACAGGGCGAGCGTGTTGTCTTGCGCGAGCCGCGAGACTCCGATGTTGACGACCGGCTGCGTCATCGAGCCTGAGGAAGAGGATAACTACGGCTCGTCGTGGCGGCGGGAGTGGGATGGCCGCCGCTACCACACCCGGGAGCATCTGATGGCCTGCCAGCCGCCGCCCGAGCCCGGCGCCTACACCTGGGCGGTCGAATACGACGGCCGCTGCATTGGCAGTGCCGGTCTTCGGATGGACCCCGATCAGCACTGCGCGACCTACACGGTGGGCTTGTTCGTAGCGGTTCTGCGCGGCCGGGGGCTTGGCCGTGAGGTGACCCGGCTGGTGCTGGCTTGGGCGTTCGGCGTGCTTGGCGCGCACCGCGTCCAGCTGGAGGTGCTGGCTGGCAATAGCCGTGCTATCAACTGCTACCTTGCCTGCGGTTTTCGCCGGGAAGGCGTCCGCCGTGAAGCCGAGCTGTACCCGGACGGGTGGCAAGACTTCGTCATGATGGGCATCCTGCGCTCCGAGCACGTCGCCCAGGCCAAGGTTGATCGCCGCGCGGACTCTGCTCACTCCCAGCCCCCGGCATAGCCGACGGTTTACAGGGAGACGGCAGGTTCACTGGCTACACGCCCCTGAGCTGCGCGTACATGTTCTGAGCGGTCTCGCCAGTGGCTTGCTGTTTCGCCGTGGTTGCGCGACCGTCCGTTTTTCAGGCCTAACGACCGCCCTGTTCGGCGGCAACGCGCAACTGTGACATGATGCCGCGGCGTGTCGGTGGCGGGCGTTGACTGCCGCCGTTGCTGTCAGCATCCCAGGCCCGGTCCTCCATCGGGCCTGCTCTCCCCCCACCCTTCTGGCGAAGCCTCCTCGCCCCTGACCGTTCCTTACCGGCTCTCGGCGGAGCGGCCACCAGCTTCATTGCTCAGATAGCTCCGGGCCTCACGCCATAGCTGCTCGAACGCGTCCGCTGCTATGGCTTCATAGTCGCCAATCTCATCTTCGGTGATGGGTTGGTCGGCCACCACGCCGAAGCGAGCCTGGTACTGCTGGATGCGCCCGGCCTCCAGCTCTGTGAACCACTCAGACAGGGACGCCGCGGCGATCGGCGTCTTCGCCGGGTCTTGAACCTCCATCTGCCGAGTGACCCGGCCCTCATCATCTAGCTCGAAGTAGAACCAGATGGCCTCTTCGTCCCAGAACCGCCGGACCCACCGCACGGCCCGATCCTGTCAGCCGCCGGTCCACGCCACCACCAGTACCGCCCGACACGAACAGGAGCGTCTGCTCCGCGGGCGCCCGGCACGACAGACGCCGGATGATCACCTGCGTGCAAATCGCCGTGATCGGCCGCGAGACGAGCGTTGAGCTGGGCCGCAGCTTCGTCGCGAGTGCCCGCGACGTACCGTTGATGACCAGCGTTGATGGCACGCTAATGACGCGGCAAGTCGGGTCCAAAGATCACCGCCGATCTACGCATAACGAGAGTGCGCCGGACCGCACCACACAGGTCAACGCGCGGATTGATCTTGGGCTCGCTGTGTGCTGGTGGTGGCTGCTGGCTGTTAACGGCTGTCTGAGGGCATCTCAGGGGCATCTCGACCGCGTTGCGGTGACTTTTGCTGTCAAGGCGGCTTGCTACTTCAGGCCCAAATGGGAGCAGGCTGCTTGCGCCTGGAGGTCGAGTGCGCGCCGGAGCTGGTAGCCGGTGTGCGTGGTGTTACGCCCGAGTGCTATCCAGTCACCATGGCCGCGCCCGTCCTTATGGCGGCAGCGTGTCTCCACGTAGTTCTCTCCCATGAAGCCGACGACATGGCTGACTTCAATGATCAGGTCGTTGCGGTGGTAGCGGACGCAAGCGATCGCGGGGATTCTGTCCCATGGGCGCTCGATCTCTGGCCCGGCAAAGCCCTGGTCGTCACGGAGGAACCTCAAGCGGTCTGTCGCTGCCTCGATGAACGATGGCCGCTTTCCCACCTGTCCAGGATTGCATCGCGCATGTCGAACCCGCGACCCGCTGCCTAGAAGGCTGCGCCTGGACCCTGCTAGATCAGCGCTCATGTAGGTCGCAGACGCCGTGCAGGCCGCGTGATTTACCGTGAGTACCCGTCTCTTACCGCCCCATCGGGCACGTATCGGGCACGCCGGTCGTCGCTGGGTTATGAGCACTACGACGTGCGTCTTCCTGGTCTCCGGGGTTCCTGCGCGTCTCGCTGACCTGGGGCGGGAGTATCGGCTGTCTCCCGGGTCTCGCCGAGTCTGCCCTGTTCGGCTCGGTCTCGTCAGCAGATCCGTTAGCACGGCGTGCCGTGCACCGGCCGGCATGGCACCAGCTTGGAGGATCGGTAGCGCGGGGATCAGTCTGCCTGGTGCTTGGGAGTGCGGACCTGTGTGGACCGGGCTTCTGTTGCAGCAGCGTTGATCTTGAAATGCTTTCGTTCTGTGCGGACATGTTACTGGTGTCGAGGGGAGCAGCCGTGCGAACGTCGCTTACCGGCGCTCCGGAGGCGCGGCGGCGCCGGTTCGAGGAGATATACGCCGCGAACCACGCCGCGATCACCGGATACGTGCTGCGCCGCACGGCCAACCCCGACGACGCCGCCGACGTCATCGCCGAGACGTTCCTGGCCTGCTGGCGGCGGCTTGGCGATGTCCCAGGCGGCGGCGATGCGCGGCTGTGGCTTTATGGCGTGGCCCGGCGCGTGCTGGCCAATCAGCACCGCGGCGAGCGCAGGCGAACCGCGCTGGCCGACCGCCTCCGCGCCGACCTGGCGGCCGCCTACCGTGTCCGGGAGTATTCCGGTGAGCTGGCCGGGATCAGCGCCGCGTTCCGCAGCTTGCCCGCCGACGACCGGGAGATCCTCGCGCTGGCCGCCTGGGAGGGGCTGACCACGGGGCAGATCGCGGCGGTGCTGGGCTGCTCGGCTAATGCGGTGCGGATCCGGCGGCACCGCGCACGCCGCCGGTTCAGCGCCTTGCTCGCCAGCGGCCAGGCTGCACGCCCGGCCGATGGTCATGTCGCGGACGGAGACCTCGCATGAACCCCATCAGCCGGATTGCTCCGGTGACCGATGCCGAGGCCGCCCAGATGGTGGACCCCGGCACGCTGGCCGACCTGGCCGAGCGGCTGACCAGCATGCCCGCCGAGGCGGCAGCCGCCGAGGACGCGACCAGGAGCCTCACCTGGCACTCACCCAGGCGCAGGCGGCGGCTACTGATCGCGATTTCGGCGGTGGCAGCCCTCAGCGTAACAGCGCTGCTGGTCACCTCGCTTGGGGTGATGACCAGCCCCGGCCCGGCCCGGCATGGCGGCGTGCGTAACCCAATCGGCTGGAACGGAAAGCTGTATCCCCTGGGACCGCCGGGATTCGGCGTGGAGAAGACGACGGTCGCGGGCGCTCAGGCAAAAGTCGGCTACCCGGTCCCGGTGCCCAGCAATGCGGCGGCGAGCTTGGCCAACCTGACCCAGGCCTGGGTGGCCCCGCGCAACCACCGTCAGGCGGCCCTTGTCTTTGACAAGGGAAAGGTCGATATCCTGATGGCCCCCAAAACCCGCCAGGGCGCTCTGCGCTGGTTCCACGCCTTCGTCAAAGAGAAGAAGGAGAACGGGGTGGCCGCTGCCTGGATCGGGCAGGTGAAAGGGCGGCCCGCGCTGGTTGTCATCGACCCGGGCACCAACGCCAACGGCTCGAAGCCCGCTGTTGTCCATTTCTGGCGGAACGGCGTCCTTATCAGCATATACAGCAATACCTACGGGGAGGGTACCCTGCTCGCCATTGCCGAGAGCATGCACTAGTTTGGCCGGAACCCAGCCGCATTAGCAGCTCGGGTCACGCCCGTCTCGATCGGTTCAAGCTGGACCAACGTCCGTGATCGGTCTTCGCTGGACGGCCTTGCACGGCGATGAACTGCAACCCTGGCCGTGAGCTGCGCTACGCATTACGAGTGTGCGCCAGACCGCACCGTGCAGGGGTCGTAGGGGGATGTCCTCTTCGTCACGGTCAGCAACCGAATGGCCGCCACCCACGTCTTCATGGTGGGCAAGGGTGCTTGCGCACGTCTGAAGCGCGGACCGGAACTGCGTCGAGTTTCGATCGATGCCAGTTTCGCCCAGTGACTTCGCCATGCGCAGTTGGCCGTTGGCCCGCAAGCCGCTGGGGTCGGGGAAGTTTGGCTCCCCGTGGGAGCGGAGCACGCGGACAGCGTCAAGGCGATGTTGGGATCTCCTGCCGCTGCGCCGCATTCATGATCTGAACGCCGCCTGGGAGCAGCTTCTGGCAGGCGTGCTCAGCCGACTGGAACTGGGAACTGAGAGCCTGGATCTGGCTGGTGTCAAGGGTTCCCACTGCTGGTGGGGTCGGGGAAGCCTGGATCGCCATTGGGCCGCATGAACCGTGCGAAGGTATGCGCCTTGTTGATAGGTCCCCGGCCCCGCCGCGGCGGGCGGGCCGCTGCCAGCGCACGCTGCCAGCAAAACGATCCCGGCCGGGCAAGCGGCCAGAGCGCCCGCCCGGCGCAACCTTGGTACCCCCTCGCCCGTGAGGGCAACCGGCGGACGGCTCCACGACTCCAAGGGCGGTGTGAAATTGGGGGATCTGTGGCTCGGGACGGATCTTGTGTCTTGACGATCACTTCCGGGCGCGCCAGCCTTGTCGGAGGATTCACTGCATGTGAGGGAGGGGCCATGGCGTGGCGGCTGGAGGGGACGTATTTCGAGTCATGCTCGTGCGACGCGGTCTGCCCGTGTACCTGGTCGGCGCTGACGGCGAAGGCGACCCTGGACCGGTGCCGGGCACTGTTCGCTTATCACATCGGCTCGGGCGAGATCGATGATGTTGACGTCAGCGGGCTGAGTTTCGCCCTGTTCCTGGACACGCCGCCGGTGATGAGCGAGGGCAACTGGCGGGTCGGCGTCTACCTGGATGACGCCGCCTCCGATAGCCAGGCCGAGCAGCTCGGGGCGGTGTTGTCCGGGCAGCTCGGCGGGCCGCCCGCGATGCTCGGCCCGCTGATCGGCGAAATGCTCGGGGTGGAGAAAACGTCCATCACCTACAGCGAAGATGGCCGCGGCCACCATGTCCGGATCGGCGGGGCCATCGACGTGGGCGTGCAAGACTTCGTCGCCCTGGAGGGCCAGGATCCGGTTCGGCTGGCAAATGTGTTCCACCCGTCGAACACGATCTTGACGGTCGCGCCGGCCACCGCCGCGCACCTGTCGACGTTCGGGGTCGACTGGGGGCGCGAGGGACAGAGCGGCTTTTCCGCGCCGTTCTCCTGGGCCGGGTGACCGGCTCCGGCGGGCTGGCCCGGCCACGGCCAGGCCCGGTAACCGGTGAGGTCGCCTTCCTGCTGATCCTGGCGGCCAGCGCGTGGGCGGCGACCCTGGTCCTCGCCCGGGGGATGGCCGGGATGACGGGCACGATGGGGCTGGGCCTGGCCGCGTTCGTGCCGGTCTGGACGCTGATGATGGCCGCCATGATGCTTCCCTCGGTGGCGCCGACGGCCTCGCTGTATGCCAAGACGTTCCGGGACAACCGGGCAATGAGAATCACCGGACTGGTGGCCGGCTATCTCGCCGCCTGGGCGGCGGCAGGGCTGCCCGCCTTCGGGCTGGCATGGCTCGCTGGCTGGCTGACCATGAGGCATCCCAGCGCGGCGCACGTCATGGCCGTTGGAGCCTTCGCGGTGTGCGGGACCTACCAGCTCAGCAGCCTGAAGGACCGCTGCCTGGCGCACTGCCGCTCCCCGCTCGCACTGCTATTGCACTACGGCTCCTACCAGGGCCGGTCTCGCGACCTGCGCGTTGGAGCCCATCACGGCGGCTACTGCCTGGGCTGCTGCTGGGCGCTGATGGTGATCTTGATCGTGGTGGGCGTGATGAACGTGGCCGTGATGGTCGGCCTGGCCGCCTGGGTGCTCGTCGAGAAGCTGTGGGCACGGGGCCCAATAGCCGGCCGGCTCGCCGGCGTCGCCGCGCTGGCCCTCGCGGCGGCCACCATCTGGCTGCCCTGGCTCGCCCCGGGCCTGCACGCCGCGCCCCCGATGATAATGAACTGATCCCTCAGCCGAGATCCCCATGCCGTCACAGCCGCGGCCATAAACACGCCGGAACGCCATAACGCCTCATCTGCACGGCCTAGTCAGCCATTGCGACAGCCTGGGACCGGTGCCATTGGGCGGCACTGCGCGCGCGCCAGGCTTGCGAGACCTGTAACAGCCCGTGATTCCGCAGTGTTTGAATGGCCGATGCCGGCTTCCTGCGTTCCCGGCTGAGACCGCACACCAGCGCCTCCTGGTCCGCTCGGTTCACTCCTGGCGGCGGAACGGTGTGTTGTCGTCCCCGGTGGCCGGTTCGTCCTCTTGGTCGTGAACAAGCGCTGAAGCCGCGGATCGGGCCGCGTCGCGGGACCGGCCGGCGGCGTCGCCGTCGAGTCCGGTTCGCTCGATGCACCACTGCGTCCACTCCGGTAGCAGCCGCAGCACCGGATCGGCATAGTCAGCAATGTAGGACTGGCGGATCAGGTGTGCCGCCATCTCGATACGGTGCGGCGAGCAAGCGTAGAACGAGCGCCCGTCCGGATACTCGTGCGGTCCCCACTCTTCACAGACAGTGGCCGCGGCCTCGGCCACTGCGCCAGGGACGTCATCGTGCCTAGTGGCGTACCAGGTCAGGAACGCGTCAGGCGCATGGCCGGCGTCGAACGGCGGGGGGCCCCCGACAGCGTCTGCTGATCCGGTGAGGTCGCGGGCGCGGCGCCGGAGCCGGTAGTACTCGCGGATAAGGTCGCGCGGCTCATTGCCCTGCAGCATGTCCGCCAGCGGGCCGGTCCTCAGGCACGGGGCTAGTGGCTGGGCGGTCATCTGCGCCGGGCACGAGGACAGCGCCGCCCCGGAGGCCGCGGGGCCAACGGCATCGCGCCATTCACGCAGCGCGTCCTGGGCCGAGGAGAACGCGCCCGCGCCGACGACGGCGTCGATCCAGCACAAGTCGATGTCCCAGGCATACCAGTGATCCGGCGCGCCGCCGTCGTAGCTGAACGGGGCCATGACTAGGCGGCGGCTGCCGTACACGTCGCCGGCCACCAGGGTTTCACCGGCCGGCAGGCAGCCCCCGGCGAGGTGGCCGGGGCCGGGCTCCACCCCGCGGTCCGCCGCCAGCCTGGCGAACCTCTCTGCCTCCGCCAGCGCGGTTTCCAGCGGATCTTTGATGTCGGGGAACTCAGGAAGCCGCTCGCGGACGGTTTCATGCATCGTGTCGGCGGGCGCGCGGGGCGCCGTCAGGGCCAGCCCACACAGCAGCGCCCAAAGCTTCCGCCAGTCATCGGCACCCTGGGCTGGCATTGTGCGCAGCGCCGCCCCAGTTTCCTCCGCGAGGGCGCGCAACCACTGGGCTGGATGAAGGCCGGTTCCCGGCGAGCGCAGGAGATCATAAAACTCGTCACCAACGATCTGGCAGGCTTGCGTCTCCACCCCGACCAGGTGAGCCGGCCAGGTGAGCACACGGGCCCGGGTGAGAATGCGCTGGTGGGACTCCCGCCACCAGGCTTCGGCCGGCGCGCCGCCAGCGAGGCGATAGGCCAGCTCCCGCAATGCCGCCCTATCCCGATCCATCGGCCTGTGCCCCAACACTGACAGGTCCGGGCCTGCCCGCCGAGCCTGCGCAAGCTGCCGCGCACGACGCTGCGGGTTGCCGCTGAGGCCCTGGCGGTGCACCTTGCGCTTGCCCGAACCCCGCTTCTTGGAGGACACCTGGGTAGGGTAGCGATTCCACAGCGACCCCGGGCCCCGACGCCCTCATGCCACCGGCAGGCATGAATGTGGCAGTGGGCATATTCAACAACCAGCTCGACGGACCTGCCATCGCGGGCCGGTTCATGCGGTCCACTGCCGCCCAGCGCGGCCTGATACGGCCCGATCTCGCCAACGAGCCGCCAACGGATGATCAAGAAGGCCTGACCGCCTCCTGGCGATCAGGCCTCTGACCTGCACTTACTGGTAGCGGGGGCGGGATTTGAACCCGCGACCTCTGGGTTATGAGCCCAGCGAGCTACCGAACTGCTCCACCCCGCGTCGGTGTCCCTTTACTTTAGGGGGTCCGCCGCGCCGAGGCAAATCACGCTGGTCACATGACTCACGCGCCCAATCCGGCAACGCGATCAGGTGCCGAGGACCGTCCCGCCCGGCTGGGCCATCCACAGCGTGTACTGCACCGGCCACGTCGAGGTGGGCGGTCGGGTGAGCAAGTGCGCATCCTGCTGGGTGGACAGGTTGACGATCTCGCGCGGCGCCGCGCCGTACGGGGTGAGTTCGGCCGCCTTGGTCGCGAGCAGGACAGGACGACGCCCGGCCCGCTGGATCCCGCCGATGACCGCGCTCACCTCCCCCGGCCCGGCGCTCGTGATGATCCCGGTGGGCAGGCCGCAAGTGCCGCGGACGACCTGGGCGAACTCACGGGCCGCGACCTTGTCGACGATCACGACCGAGGAGTGCGACGGCAGCGCCCCGCACAACTGCTCCACCGCGGCGACCTCGCCCGCCCCGGTGGTACGGAACGCCAGCCCGGACAGGGCCAGGCGGGTCGCCGGGTCCGCGGGCTCCGACAGTGCGACCCCGAACGTGATCGCGGCGGCCGGTACGGCCATGGCGACCACGAAGCACCCGGTGGCCGCGGCGACGGCGATCGTGCGCGCGCCGCGGGCGTGGGCCCTGCCTATCATCCAGGCCGCCACCCAGACGGCCAGGACGATCAGGCCCGGCAGGACGACCGGGACCAGTTGCCGGCTGGCCCAGGGCTGATCCGGCACCGTGAACGGCTGCCACAGCACGGCGAACAGCCCCCAGCCGATGATGGCGACCGGCAGGACCCAGGCCCGGGCCATCCCGGTCGGGTCCCGCCAGCTGATCAGCGCGCGCAGGCACAGCCGGGTGACCATGGCCAGGCCAACCAGCCCGAGCAGCAACGTGGGCACGCCCAGGTACCAGACCACCCAGTAGAGGGTGTTCTCGGCGTACAGCCGCCCCGGGTCGATGGGCAGGCCCTCCAGTCGCTGCAGCGCGGCGATGTAAGGGCTCGCGGGCCCGTGGACCTTCTGCACATAGGGGCGGATCGCCAGCCCGATCGCGGCGGCGACCACAAGGATCGCCCCGGCCTCGGGCAGCCAGCGCAACGGCCGCGCGGCCAGCAGCTTGCGCGCCCGCAGGCGCGCCGGGCCCACGAGTCCGACGGTCACGCCCACCGCCGTCACTAGCGCTAGTCCCCCGGCAAGAAGTCCGATAATTCTGAACGATGGCGTCGTGGTGCTCAGCGCCGGATCGTCCAGCGCGCTCCCGGCAACCAGGCCACCGATAACGCCGGCGAGCCAGCCAGCGGTCAGCGGGATGGCCTGCGGCCTGCGGCCGGCCAGCAACGCCCCGGCGACGACGATGACCGGCAGGAGCATCAGCAAGAACCCGGTCCCCGCGAGCACAGTGAGGCCGAGCGCCAGCCCGCCCAGGCCAGCCAGGGTGATCCGGCGCCGCGAGGAGAACGAGTCAACCACCAGGCACAGCCCGCCGAACAGCAGCGCCTGGGCCAGGGTGACGCTGAACGCAGACCGGCTCGTGTACATCTGCGGAACGGTGAGCGCCAGCAGCAGCGCTCCGGCGGGGGCCCACTGCGGCCCGGCGAGGCGGGCGGTGAGCCCGGCCACGGCGAGGATGCCGAGCGCGCCGAGCAGCGGGCTTAGCACGGCCGCCCCGGTGACGCCGTGCGCCCACATTCCCAGGGCCAGGACGATCGGCAGGCCAGCGGTGAACCCGGGGGCCACCGCCCCGTTCTGACTGGCAAAACCGAAGCTGGCGAAGGTGAGGCCGGGGTGCGCGCCGCCGAACGCCGCCGCAGACGACGGGACGGGCAGCGAGCCGTGCTGGGCGATCCAGTAGGCGAACTGGGCATACGCCCCGGGGTCCCGGCTCACGATGAAGTGCGGCGAGTTCTCTATCAGCTGCCAGGCGGCGAACACGCCGGCGATCGCGATCGTGCCCCACAGGCCCCACCAGCCGGCCCAGGCGCGGCTGCGGGGCTTCGCGTCCCCGGTTTCGGGCGCCTGCCCGGTGCCCGGGGCAGCCAGGGCAGGCCATCGGCCGGGAAGCTCCCGTGCGACCAGGATAGTGAGGGCCACCGCAAGCGGCACCGAGATCAGCACCATGGGGGTCGGCAGGAATTTGCGCGCGAGCAGCAGCACCACCCCGGGCACCAGCCAGGCCACGAGGAGGATGACCGGCATGACGGTGACCAGGGCGAGCGCCCGGACGCCAGGGCTGGCTGCCGCACGGACGCCGGGGCCGGGCTGCCACAGCCGGCTGATGCCGAGCCGGCCAATGCTGCGCTGCCAGGCCCGGCCGGCGTTGCGCTGCCAGGCCCGGCCGACGCTGCGCTGCCACATGCCGCCGACGGCCGGGCCCAGGCCGAGATCCCAGCGCCGGGCGGTCTTGTCGATGACGGCGGTCTGGGTGCCTACTGGCTCGGCGGCCTCGCCCCCGGCGGCCTGGCTTCCGGTCCCGCCGTCACCCGGTCCGGTTTCGCTCCCTGCGGGCGGCGCTTCGGCCTGGGTGCCAGGGGCCCCGTCCTGCGCCTGGGCGCCAGCGGGCGGGCTCTCGTACCGGGAGGCAGCGGCCAGGACCTCGGCCTCCGAGCCGGCCCGCGGGTACTCCTCGTGGGAGAGCGCAGGCTCGCCCTGGGCCAGGGTGTCGTCGGGCAGGACCTCGCCGACGGCGGTTTCGGCCTGATCCCGGGCAGGCTGATCGGTATCCTGGCCAGCGCCAGGATCGTCCTCGGTCTGGCGGCCGGCAGACACATCGCCGTTCCGCCGGCCGGTTAGTCGGAGTCCCAGGCGCACTTGCCCTACTCTAGAACGGGCCGGCAAGCAGCGGAGCCGCCCCCGTATTCGGCCGGGAGCAGCCGTGTCAGCGTGGCCGCGCCGACCGATTGCATCTTAATATCACCACATGCCCAGGCCTCTCCGGAGAGAATGGAGCCCATCCCAGGGACAGAATGGAGCCCATCCCTGCGTGAGCCACGATTCATGCCGAGGAGCGCTGAGCAGCAACAATGAGCCGCTACGAGGACCCTGAAGGCACTGGCGAGAGCGGTCGTTCTCGCCATGGCCGCGGGCGGTCCGGCCTCTGGCAGCCGCCGGGGCGGGCCGGCCGGGGTGCGCAGATCGGTGAGCCGCCCAGCGGGGTCCGTCGCATTCTCGGCCGCCATCCGGTGGTAAGCATTATCGGGATCCTCGCCACGCTGACGATCACCTTCGTCTCGCTCAGCGCCTACGCCGCCTACCGCGGCGTGTACGACAGCATCCACCACGTCACCGTCACCAATGGGGAACTGGGCAAGCGCCCGCCGAAGCTGAACGGCTCGGAAAACATCCTGATCATCGGCTCTGACTCGCGTAACGGCAGCCACGGAAGGTACGGCCGCGGCATCGGGGGATCCCGTTCGGACACGTCGATGCTGCTGCACATCTCGCCGACCCATACTGGTGCGATCGTGATCAGCTTCCCGCGGGACACCATGGTGCCGATCTACCAGTGCGCCGACGACGGCCAAGGTCACCACGGCCAGCAGGTGCAGCCGGGCGGGCTGGAGCAGCTCAACTGGACCTACTCCTACGGCGGCCCGGCCTGCCTGTGGAAGACCCTGGAGCAGGTCACCCGGATTCACATCGACCACTTCGTCCAGGTCAACTTCTCGGGCTTCAAGTCGATCGTCAACGACGTCGGCGGGGTCCCGGTGTGCCTGCCTTATGCCATCCGCGACCCCGCGTCCCGGATGAACCTGCCAGCCGGGAGGAGCGTGGTCCGCGGCACGCAGGCCCTCGCCTTCGTCCGGGAGCGGCACATCGGGCTGGGCTCGGACCTGCAGCGGATCAACCGGCAGCAGATCTTCCTGGCCTCGCTGGCGCAGAAGGTCAAGCAGTCCAGTTCGCTGACCAACCCGGGCAAGCTCTACACCATGGTCCACGACATCGCCAGCTCGCTGACCACGGATAGCGGGCTGACTTTCAACGACATGTACGCGATCGCCAATAGCCTCAAGGGCCTGAGCCCGAGCGCACTGCAGTTCGTCATGGCGCCGGTGGCGCCCTACCCGGCCAGCCCGAACAACCTGGTGGAGTTCAACCACCCGCCGGCGGACGATCTGTTCCAGGCGATCGCCAGGGACAATCACATTCTGAAGACCGCGCAGCGCGCCGACCACGCCAAGCCCCAGCCGGTGCCGACGGTCAAGCCGGGCCAAGTGCAGCTCCAGGTGCTCAACGGGACGGGCGTCGCCGGCCTGGCCGCGACCACAGCGTCCCAGCTGACCGCGCGGGGGTTCAGGGTGGCCGGAACCGGCAACGCGACCGGCACCGCCAACAGCACCGTCATCGAATACACGTCGGCCGCGCAGATGCCCCAGGTGAACACGCTCCACAAGGAAATCCCCGGCGCCCAGATCAAGCAGGTGACCGGGCTCAATGGGAGCACTATCAGCCTGGTTCTCGGCTCCGGCTTCAAGGGCGTGGGCCCGCACACTGTGAAGAAGGCGAGGAAAGCGAAGAGCACCTCGGCGGCGGCGCTGGGCAAGAACTACGGCGGGGTCAACGGAAGCGCGAACATCTGCCGCCAGTCCGGGGCCTTCACTGGCCCGGACAGTCCCACGATGTTTGGCAACTGACCGGCGTGCAGCTTTTCACGACCTGGCACACGTGGCAGCAGGCTGAGCCTGGGCTGCGCGCGGCGCTGCCGGCGGACGTCGTGGCGCGGCTGCACCAGGCGGTCGACTTCGCCGCAGCCCGCCACGGCGACCAGCGGCGGCCCACCGGTGCGCCCTACCTGGAGCACCTGCTGGAAGCGCTCGAGGTGCTGGTCCGCGGCGCGGGCGTGACCGACGCCGACATCCTCTGCGCGGCCGTGCTCCATGACGTGGTGGAAGACACCGACTGCACACCGGACGACGTCCGCGCCGTCTTCGGCCGGCGGATCGCCGAGCTGGTCGGCTGGGTGACGATCCCGGAACCCGGCCCGGGCCAGGACCACGCGAGCGTCAAGGAGGACTACCTCCGCGGGCTACGGCGGGCCCCGCACGACGCCATCCTGGTGAAACTGGCCGACCGGGCCAGCAACGCACAGACGCTGCGCAAGCTGCCCGAGGCCCGGCAGCGCGCCTACTACGCGCAGACGGTGGAGCACATCGTGCCGCTGGCGGCCGATGAGCCGTGGTTCGCCGACTGGTACGCCGGCTGGGCGGCAGCCTTCGCCGACCTGGCGCCAGAACCCGGTGGCCCGTCCGGCCCGCCGCGGGCGAGCCAGGAGACCCCCAGCCAGGCCAGCAGGCCCAGCGGGTAGAGGAAATAACCGAACCTGGTCGCCGGGGCCAGCACGAACAGCAGGCTGAGCCCGATGGCTATGCGCCAGGTGGCGGCGGGGATGGTGCGCGGCGGCCGGATGGCCAGCGACACGATGATGCCGAGGCAGGCCAGCGCGAGCAGGGCCACCGCGATCAGGTGACCGGCCTGCCCGGTCTCGACCAGCAGCCGTCCCGGCAGCGGGCTGACCGCCTCGGACTTGATGCTGGCCAGGCCCAGCGGGAACGAGATCGTGTTCTGCACCAGGGCGCGCGGACCCAGCACGGCCACCGGCCCGACGATGGCGGCGAATACGGCCACCGCGGTCCCGGACAAGATCCACGCCGCCCGCCTGCCGTCCCTGACCACGACAACGACCACGGCCACCAGGAGGGCCGGCCAGGCCGTGGCCTTCATCGCGCAGGCGACGCCAAGCGCAAGGCCAGCCGGTACCGGGTGCGGTCCCCGCCACAGCAGTGCCAGGCCCAGGCAGATGAAGGCGAGCACCGGCACGTCCGTGCCGCCCACGGTCAGCGAGAACGCGATCACCGGCGACGCGGTCACCAGCACCGTCCAGCGCACCACGTCACGGGCGCCGGCCACGGCCAGCGCCGCGGCGAAGATGATCAGGAACCCGACCCCGAACCAGATCCGCGGGTCGGTCAGCACCGAAAAGCCGAGCAGGGCCCGGGGGACGCCGAACAGCGTCATCAGCGGCAGGTAGGGATCGAAGATGTTTGGGTTGTGCGCGGTGGCCAGGGCGGCCGGCCCGAGATAGGGGGTGCCATGGTGTACCAGGAGCGAGGCGGACTTGTTGATCACCCGCACCTCGGGCTGCTGCAGCCGGTCGGCCGCCATCAGCCCCAGCGGCAGGACCAGTGCCCCGGCAAGGCTGATGAGCAGCGCCGAGTCCACCCCTCGCGCCTTCAATGCCAGCACGACCATGGCCGCGAGCAGGTAGGAGCAGGCTGCGAAGATTCCCCAGGTCCGGTGCAGCGGGTTGCTGGTCACCAGGGCCATCACCAAGGCGTACGCCGCGAATACGGCGAACAGGCCGGTCAACCCGGACCGCGGTACCCGTGCAGGCGATGGCCAGTTAAACCTGCGCGACGCGGGGAATCTCAGCGGTACCTGCCTCAGCGTCAGCATCGACATGCACCCTCCAGCGAGGGCCATCCTAGCCAAACACTGCTCCCGTTGCTTAGCTAGGCACGCAGGTCACGGCCTGCCACCTGGCGATATGAACGGGTGATCGTCAGGCACCAGGCACGTCCCGCCGATAGAACCCGGCATGCAGGGGATTTACCGCTAAATGGCTGGTGATACCGCAGCCGTGTGGTACTCCAGCCGGTGGCTCCGGGCGGTGGCGCAGGTAGAGTCCGCTCATGCGGACGGTCGCGGTCGTGCTCGCGGGCGGCACGGGTGAGCGGTTCGGCACCAGCGTGCCCAAGCAGTTGCTGCCGTTCGCCGGGCGGCCGCTGATCGAGCACTCGGTGGCCACGTTCGACAACGCCCCCGCGGTGGACGCGGTCCTGGTGGTGATGGCCGCCAGTCACGCCGGCCAGGTGCGGGAGGCACTGGCGGCCGGCGGCTACCGCAAACTGGGCGGGGTCATTCCCGGCGGGCCGACCCGGGTGGAGTCCACCCGGCGGGCCATCGAGGAACTCGGCAGCGCCGAGTGCGACGTGCTCTTCCATGACGCGGCGCGGCCCCTCGTGGACCAGCGGATCATCGCCGATTGCGTGGCCGCGCTGGCGACGCACCGGGCGGTGGGCGTGGCCGTGCCCTCCTCCGACACGATCGCCGTGGTCAGCGACGGGGTCATGGCGGACATGCCGCGCCGCGACACCCTGGTGCGCTGCCAGACCCCGCAGGGCTTCCGGCTGTCGGTGATCCGGCGGGCGCACGAACTCGCCGCCACGGACCCGCGGTTCGGCGACCTGCCCGCGACCGATGACTGCGGGATCGTGCTGCGCTATCTGCCCGAGGTCAGCGTGCACATCGTGCGGGGCAGCGAGCGCAACCTGAAGATCACGTTCCCGGGTGACCTGGCGCTCGCCGAATCCCTGCTTAGCCACGAGACAGGGTCACCCTGAGTCCCGGCCGGCCGTGCTGCCGGTGTCAGAGGCCGACGTCCTCCAGCATCTCGGTGACCAGGGCGGCGATCGGCGACCGCTCGGACCGCACCAGCGTCACGTGCGCGAACAGCGGGTGCCCCTTGAGTTTCTCGATTACCGCCACGACCCCGTCGTGCCGGCCCACCCGCAGGTTGTCGCGCTGCGCCACGTCGTGGGTGAGCACTACCCGGGACCCGGAGCCGATCCGGGACAAGACCGTGAGCAGCACCCCGCGCTCCAGCGACTGGGCCTCGTCCACGATCACGAACGAGTCGTGCAGCGACCGGCCCCTGATGTGGGTCAGCGGCAGCACCTCGAACAGGTCCCGGGCGAGCACCTCGTCAATCACCTGCTGGGAGGTGACCGAGGACAGCGTGTCGTAGACGGCCTGCGCCCACGGGTTCATCTTGTCCGCCTCGGAGCCCGGCAGGTAGCCCAGTTCCTGGCCCCCCACGGCGTACAGCGGGCGGAACACCACCACCTTGCGGTGCTGGCGCCGGTCCATCACCGCTTCCAGCCCCGCGCACAGCGCCAGCGCCGATTTGCCGGTGCCGGCCCGGCCGCCCAGCGACACGATGCCGATCTCGGGATCCAGCAGCAGTTCCAGGGCGACCCGCTGCTCCGCGCTCCGCCCGCGCAGGCCGAAGGCCTCCCGGTCGCCGCGGACCAGGCGCACCGACTTGTCCGGCAGCACCCGGCCGAGCGCGCTGCCCCCGCCCGCTCCCCCGGTGCTCAGGACCAGCCCGGTGTGGCAGGGCAGGTCCCGGGCGGCAGCACAGTCCAGCGAGCCGGAGTCATACAGCTCCTCGATCTCGGTGGCGGTGACCGCAAGCTCGGCCATGCCGGTCCACCCGGAGTCGGCGGGGATCTCGGCCCGGTACTCCTCGGCGGTCAGCCCCAGCGAGGCCGCCTTCACCCGCAGCGGCAGGTCCTTGCTGACCAGGACCACGTCGTCGCCCTCGGCAGCCAGGCTGCGGGCGACGGAGAGGATCCGGGTGTCGTTGTCCCCGAGCCGGAAACCGGGCGGGAGCACCTGGGGATCGGTGTGGTTCAGCTCGACCCGTACGGTGCCGCCGCAGTCCCCGATCGGCAGGTCATCATCGAGGCGGCCAAAGGAAATCCGCAACTCGTCCAGGTATCGCAAGGCCTGGCGGGCGAAGAATCCTAGTTCGGGATGATGACGCTTGGCCTCCAGTTCGGTGATTACCACGATGGGCAGGACGACACGGTGTTCCGCGAATCTGCCAATGGCTCCCGGGTCGGCGAGCAGGACGCTGGTGTCCAGGACATAGGTCCGCCGCCGCGTGCTCGGTGTGCCCGGGCGGTCGGTGTCGGGGCTGGATGTGCTTTGCCGCGCGGAGCGGCGGGCAGAAGAACTGGCCACTCGTTCTCCCCTGGGCACCACGACGGTGCCGCGCTCAGACTTCCAGACGGGTGAGAAAGACCGGGCCGGCCCGCGCCGGGCCGGTCGCCGGCCCTGCGCTCGTCTCGCCTGCGTACCAGGACAACAAGCTCGAGGATGTCGAGGGCCTTCCCGCGGGCGGCTACGCACCGCCCTCCAGTTTCGACGGTACAGTCCGGGGTCGAATCCTGGAAGTACCCATCTGCCGGGCGCGGTTCAGGCGCCGAACCGGCGATGCCGCGCGGCGTAGGACCGCAGCGCCCGGAGGAAGTCCACCCGCCGGAAGGCCGGCCAGTAGGCATCGCAGAAGTAGAACTCCGAGTGGACGCTCTGCCACAGCAGGAAGCCGCCCAGCCGCTGCTCCCCCGAGGTGCGGATCACCAGGTCCGGGTCGGGCTGGCCGGCCGTGTACAGGTGGTCGGCGATGTGCTCCACGTCCAGGATCTCGGCCAGTTCCTCGATGCTGGTCCCCTTGGTCGCGTGGTCGTGCAGCAGCGACCGCACCGCGTCGGCGATCTCCCGCCGCCCGCCGTAGCCGACGGCCACGTTGACCAGCAGCCCCGAGTTGTCCGCGGTGGCCTCGGCCGCGTTCTTGAGCACCTGCGCGGTGTCCGCCGGGAGCAGGTCCAGCGCGCCGACCGGCTTGACGTGCCAGCCTTGGGCCACCAGTTCCCGCACCGTGCCCTCGATGATCCGGAGCAGTGCCTCCACCTCTGCCCCGGACCGGGACAGGTTGTCGGTGGACAGCAGCCACAAGGTGACCACCTCAACGCCGGCCTGACGGCACCAGCCGAGCAATTCGAAGATGTTGTCGGCGCCCTTCTGGTGGCCGTGGCTGACGTCGGCCAGACCCGCCGAGCGTGCCCAGCGACGGTTGCCGTCGAGGATCACCCCGACGTGCCGGGGGATCGTGTGCCTGGACAACGACGCTTCCAGCCTGCGCTCATACAGCTTGTAGGCGAGTTCGCGCAGTCCCATCTGCACCCTTTCTGCGCTCCTGCCAGATGACGCTGAGGCTGGTGAGAATGCTACAAACCTACGTTAACCCCGCCCCGCCGCTAGATACGGACGGGACGGGGTCAACATTCAACCAGGGTTCAGCCTATGGACTTGACGATTGCTTCATCCAGGCCGGGGAACGACGCGAGGTATTCCCGGCGCTCCCGCTTCATCCGCTCGACCATCGCGTCGTATTCGCCGGTGCGGCCCAGCCGGGCGTACAGGAGGCGCGGCTGGAGGATCTCGGGTTCATCCGCGCCGGGGACCGACTCGGCGATCTCGTAGCCGAAGTCGGGGTCATCGGCCCAGCTGATCGTGTCTTCCACGATCGCCTGCACGATCGCGGAAGAGATCGGGATCGTGACCTTCTTGGACCCTTCCTGGTCGTCGCCGCCACCGACCCGCCCGGTATTCAGGACGAACACCTTCAGCTCATGGCTGTCGAGCAGTTCCAGCATCCGGTTGCCCATGTCGGCCATGGCGCGGGGGAAGAACGGGTTGGTGCCCGGCACGCGCAGGAACTTGCCCTCCTCGTCCTTGCCGCCCGCCGAGGTGCCGGTGGTCTCGCCCAGCATGAAGTAGGCGGCGGCCTGGGCCCGGTCGAGCCGGGCCACGCCTGGCACGATGTTCTCGTTTCGGTTCAGGATGAGCAGAAACTCGGCGAGTGGGATGTCATTCGAGGGCCACGGGTCCACGTAGGAGAACGGCCAGGTGGTACGGCCGTTCTTGGTGTAGGAGGTGTCGAAGAAATCCACCTTCCCCAGCGCGTCCACCGACACGTTCTCCAGGTAGGCGTCGGGCTTGGTGGTCGCGTTGTAGATGGCCGGCTCGAACCGCGGGTCCAGGCCGAACGTCTTGGCGAAGCAGCCGTTCTCGGTCGTGTACACCTTGCCCCCGGGCATGAGCCCGATGAAGTCGTCCTGGGCGGGCTTGCTGCCGAGCTGCGTGGTGAACGTCGTGGTGGTCTTGCCGGTACCGGACAGGCCGACGATGAGCACGCCGCGGGGGCGCCCGCCGACCGGGATGACCTTGCAGCCCGCGTGCAGCGCCAGGCCGCCACGGGCGTACACGATGTTGTTCCACATCCGCAGGCCGCCCTTTTTCGACTCACCGAAGTAGTCGGAGTTGAGCACCCGGGTGACGTTGCTGTTCAAGTCGACGGCGATGACGCGGTCGTTCGGGTAACCCGGGACGGGCAGGTTCGGCGTGTAGATGACCGTCGTGTCCGGCTCCCAGGTGGCCGGGTCGTAGTCGTCGCCGGCCGGGTAGTAGAGCTGCTGCTGCATCCCGGCCACGTTGGCGTTGGCCGCCTCGATGACCAGCCGGGCCCGGGTGCGGAACGCCGGGTCCGACCCGATGTAGCCGTCCACGACGACCATGTGCGCGCCGGCGATGTAGGCATCCTGTTCCGCGGCGATCCGGTCGAATTCCGCCCGGGTAATCGTCTGCTTGGTCGCATTGGTCGAGTCTTCGACGATGAACGTTGACCGGGTACTGCGCGAGTCAACGCGCGCCTTGACGTTCACATTGCCAAACTCGGTGACGGATGCGTTCGGCATTTTCTCCGCTAGCTCGCGAAGCCGTTCCGCAGAGGGATTCCATTCCACCGATTCCGCGTTCACTTGCTGCCCCACAGTTGCTCCTCCTCCTGGGCGCCGGCCCATGCCTTGCCCGCGTCCTGCTAGCCGTCGGGCACGCTCGTCTGCGCCCTACGCTGCGAGATTTGGGGATTTTACCCCGACATGGCCCAGGCGAATGCAGGCCGGGTGCCAGTTACGCAGGCGTAGCCGCCGGGCCAGCCCGGCGTGGCGGAGGAAGCGACGCGCGCGCCGCCCGGTTCACCCCCGCCGGGCCGGTGGCATCGGGTGCGGAATGTTGCCGCTAGCGCATCGGAAAATGAGCGCAAACGGCGGCCGGAGAGGGCGTCCACAGCGCATTCCGATCGGCTTGGTTTAGACCTTTGGTTTAAACCGCTCGCGGTAATTCACCGCTGGTCACGAGCGGGGCCCCTCGGCCCGAACCTGCTCCACCTGGCGCAGTGCGTCGCGCAGCGCGCCGAGCCAGGAGTCCTCGTGTTCCCCGACCAGGCGGACGCACCAGGCGAGCGCGTCACTGCGGCTGCGGGCCACCCCCGCGTCGACGAGCGTGTCGAGCACCCGGCGCTCGCCCTGGCGCAACCGGGTCATAACCGGCACTGAAAGTGTGGTGAACATCACTTTCCGGCCCTCGCTCACCACGCCCCAGGAAACCTTGCGGCCGAACCTCCGCTCCGCCTCGCGGGCGATCTCGATCCGCGCCTCCCGCGTCTCTTCGCGGAACCTCCGGCTCCGCCCCACCGCGAGAACGTCCGCCTCAGCCTCCCCCGCCCCCTCTTTGGCCGTCTTCTTCATCGGCGGAAGCTGGCCAATGATCGTGATCTCTTCCCGGTCCACGACCACCTCCGGCGGCCCGGTGAACCACCCGTCGGGCAGCATCCCGAGGCACCAGCCGCGTATCTCCGCCGCCGCCGCGTCCGCCGCTGTCCCCGCCCGGTCCGTACTCATGTAATCACGATTACATGATCTTTCATCTTTGGCAATCACGGCCGGCGTGGGGCGCGGGACCCCCGCCGCCTGATCGCCGCCGCGGGCCGCTGCCACAACGCACCCTGCTCTGCCCGCTCATCTCGCGGGTACCAGGGTCGCTCCAACCAGCATTTGTTGCCGCTGGTCAGAGTAAACCTGGTGCCCCTTTGCATGGTCGGAACGGCAACCCAGCAGAAGCGGTGACAGATCAGACCGAGGTAGCGGCGACCTGGCCTGCGACCGCCGGTGACACGTGCACGGCGCCGGCGAAGCCGGTCCCCAGGTCCGCCGGCACGACCTCCACGTTCATGCCCGGCTGCGGAGCCTGGATCATCTTGCCGTCGCCGAGGTAGATGGCGACGTGCGAGATATAACCGGGCGCGGTCGGGTCGGTGTGGTAGAAGAGCAGGTCACCCGGGCCGAGCCGGCTGATGGGCACCGCCGGGCCGGTCCTGGCCTGATCCGCCGCTACCCGGGGCATGACCACACCCGCCTGGGCGAACGACCACTGCACCAGCCCGGAGCAGTCGAAGGACTTCGGCCCGTTCGCGCCCCAGATGTACGGCATGCCGAGCCGGCTTTCTGCCGCGAGGAGCATGGTCCGCAGCACCTTCGAGGAGGCCAGGCCGCCGGTGACCGGCACCACCGAGCCCGCCGGCGCGCTGCCGGCCGGCGCGCTGCCGGCCGTGGGGGTCCCGCCGACCTGGACGACAAGCTGCGCGACCTGGGCGGCATGCGGCATGAGTTTCTTGATCTTGTGGGTCAGCTGGGTGAGCTTGGCACTGGGCGCGCTGATCACGATCGCGTTGCCCACCGGGAACCCGAGCGACCGGGCGACCCCGTCGGTGACGACCGCGTCAACGCCACCGATGCCGACAGTGCCGAAGCGGCCGATGCGCATCGTCATCAGCTGCTGGCCGGCGACCCTGACGGCGGTCCCGGTGGGCAGCTTGTCATGCTTGCCCATCAGGAAAGACAGGCCGAGGCTGCCGCTCGCCACGCTGCGCCAGAACGCATTGTCCTTCGCGGTCGGCTTGGCCGCGAAGCGACGGAAGCTGGAGGGGTTTACCCCGAGTATCGCGGCGAATTTGCCGTTCACCTTGACCCGGGCGGCGTCCACGGCCTCGACCGCGCGGACCCCGGGCAGCTTGCGTACCTTGCGCACCGCCCGGGCGGGGAGCGTCCTCGGCGACACCGCGACAATGTCGGCCGGCAGCACGTGCCGCAGCGGGGCCACCTTCGCAGCGGTGACGGCCGGGACAGCGTAAGCGGCGGGCGAGGACAGCAGGGCCGGTCCGGTGCGCCCCAGCAGCCAGGGCTCTGCCGTTGGCGCCAGGCTGGGGCTGGCGCCAGGACGCGAGCTAGAGCCGACGGCAGGGCCCGGGCTTGGGCTGGCGGCAGGGCCTGGGCTGGAGCCGGCGGCAGAGGCCGGGCCCGGGCCGCGGATGCCGGCCGAGGCGGCGGCAGGCCAGCTGGCC
>Ga0126380_10000040_pt1 | contig 26300 bp, 29 predicted proteins | sample PanSoiMetPlot_26_FD_92544 | JGI IMG/M metagenome (GOLD analysis project Ga0126380, IMG submission 92544) | Tropical forest soil microbial communities from Panama - MetaG Plot_26 | ecosystem: Environmental > Terrestrial > Soil > Tropical forest > Bulk soil | place: Panama | collected 2016-02-17
CCTTGAGAACAATCCCCGACTCGCTGAATGCGTCGGCCTCCTCCGACTCAGCCGCAGCCAGATTTGCGGTAGCCTGCTCGATCAGGCTTGCCCCCATCGGGCCATCAAGCAGCTGATTGGCCCACCGGGTGATATCCTTGGTGTCAAGGTGCGACACCTTGAGGCCTTGCTTCTTGGCCTTGGCCTTGACATGAAGCTTGGCGATCCGCCGAGCCTCAGTCATGACCGCGCCACTGACGCCAGCCTTGCCCTTCTTGGACCGGGTGGCCTTCAGCTTGCCAGCCTTCAGGTTCTCCAGGTTCTCGACCGCCTTGGCGGTGATCTTCTCCACCTCATCGACCGCGATGGGTTCCTTCTTGGTTCCGGTGCAGCCCTTGCGGAGAAAGACTTGGAGCCCCTCCGCAAAAATGCGATTGTAGACCTCGATGTCGAAGCCATTGATGACCTCCACCGGGACTACCACTTCGGCGTCCCCTCGGATCGGAATGGTCCAGGCTTCTGCATTGATAGTAATAGGCATTTGGATTGCTCCTAGGTGCGGAATTGCACCAACACGACCAGCCTAGCACATTGCCGCCGCGATGTCGATGCGGCAAGATGCCGCACCCCCTGCGACATTTTGTCGCACCCCCTTGATAACACTAGGCTTTCGACCGAATTAGCTTGACTTTGTGTCATTTTTGTGGTATAATGCTTGATCAAGATGGGGAGACCTCCCCCCACATGAATGATATCGAACGGTTCAATGCCATTCGTGCCAACCTGTCCACACAGTTAGACTGGCGTGGGCCGAACGGCAAGGCACAGGGTGTGCTCACACTCACCCGTACCGAAGCTGAGGCTGTCTGTCTCGCGCTAGCGACGCTATCCAAAAGCCAGCCTGCTACGTCCCCAACACCGGAGGATATTCCTAATGGCAACCCTAAATCCTGAGCGGCCGGAGTGGTCGGCCTACATCTGGCACGACGGCCGCGACCTGTTCCTACAGCTTCCCCGGAGCACCCATGTTACCAAGTTCATCCTAAACGAAGCCGGGCTCAGCAAGGCTCTGAAGCTCCTGCCGAAGGCCCCGCCGAACTCGTACGTTGCTCCGAAGCCCACCAACCGTCGAAAAGATCCGCTCGACCCCAACGTGATGGCCGCGCTCGACGACATCATGAAGGATCTCAAATGAGCGACGTCGAGGACGACATCGACGAGCTCGCCAAGCAAATAATCGTCATGCTCTACGAGACTTTCGACAACCCAAGAGACGCATTGCTTTGTGTGGCCATTGTGCTCGGCAACCTCTTGGAAAGACCTTCAACGGACGATAAAGAGCTTCCCAAATGAGCGACCTCGGCTGCTGGCGCCAAGGCGAGTACATCGTGGTTCGCTACTACGGCTCGGAGCACATGATGACCCAAGCCGACTGCGAAGAACTGCTCGCCCACATGCGCCGGATAGCCCTCGAAGGTGCAACCGAGTCCCTTGGCGAGGAATATGCCGAATTGCGCAGGCGACCGAAGCCAAAGTTCGGTCAACCGTCGACCACCGACCGAAAGGTAGCCCTGGCCATGATGGAGGCCCTTGGGCTGATTGCGAATATCCGCAGACATCATGGAGGCACACATGAAGATCGTGATTAGCTCAGGGCACGGCAAATACATCCGCGGCGCCAGTGGATATCTGGATGAAGTCGATGAGGCCCGCAAGGTGGTTGAGCGGGCTGCGGACTTTTTCCGATCCGTCGGCGTCGGCGTGACAACATTCCACGATGACGTGAGCACGACCCAGAACCAAAATCTGAACCGGATCGTGAACTTTCACAACTCCAAGGTCCGCGACCTCGACGTTAGCGTCCATTTCAATGCCTACCAGACGACCAGCAACCCCATGGGGACCGAATGCCTCTACGTCACCCAGATCAACAAGGCTCGGGCCGTCAGCAGCGCTGTTGCACTTGCAGGAAGATTCACCAACCGCGGCCCGAAGCAGAGAACCGATCTGTTCTTCCTCAACAACACCGCAATGCCGGCCGTGCTGATCGAGACTTGTTTCGTTGATTCGAGAGCGGACGCGGACCTTTACCGCGGAAACTTCGAGGCCATTTGCCGCGCCATCGCCGAGTCGCTGTCGGGCCAAGAGATCACCGAGACACCTGGGGAACCGCCTCCGGTCGAGCCCCCACCGGTTGAGCGTCCGACCGATCCGTGGGCCGTCCCGATCGAGAGCCGGCCTGTGCTGGGCCGCGGCGATGATGGAGTCGATGTCGAAGACCTTCAAAAGATGCTGCCGCACTTCACCGGCGTGGTCGATGGCGACTTTGGCCCGATCACCGAAGAGGCCGTCTATGGCTACCAGATGTCCCGTGGGCTCTCAGTCGATGGTATCGTTGGCCAGCAGACTTGGGGAGCTCTCTATGCTCGACAGCCAGCGCTGCCACCACCGACCCAAGCGTTCACCCCAGCCCAGCAACAGCGGATCATGGAGATCGCCAACAACAGCACGATTGCCCGCTATTCCTGGCGCGACCGTGGCGTAGCACCCAAAGGCTACACCCAAGGCATGGCCCTGGCCTTTGCCGGCTCGTACAAGAAGCTTCAAACCGGACACGCTGCCATGGAGGAAATGTCCAAGGCCCGAACGAACTCGGACAAAGATGCACTAAACATTTACCGTGCCGACTTCGAACGCCTCAACATGAACAACGAGCAAGAAGGCGCCAACGTCCTACGCCACCTATACGCTCTGATGCTCGGCCACGGGATGCGGGAGTCGGCGGGCAAGCACTGCGAGGGACGGGACCAGAGCGCTTCCAACGTTCAGTCCGACACCGCAGAGGCCGGCCTGTTCCAAACGAGCTACAATGCCCACAACGCCAGCGACCCTGAGTTCGATGCTGTGATGAACGAGTTCACGGCTAGCAGCGCCGGGTGCTATCTCGATCAGTTTGCTGTGAATGTGACCTGCTCCAATAGCTCGTGGGCCAACTATGGCAGCGGTCGCGGTCGTGATTTTCAGGCGTTGTGCAAAAGCTGCCCAGCATTCGCAGCGGAGACCTGTGGGCTGACGCTACGTAACTTGGCCAACCACTACGGGCCGATAGTCCGACACGAAACCGAGCTAAAGGCTGACGCCGACGCCATGTTCAAGCAAGTCCAAGACTACGTCGACTCAACGAAGGCGATAGCATGAAAGTCGATCCTGTCTTCACGTTCTGGCTCGGTCTGATCACTACGATCCTGCAAGGCATTGCCAGCGGGACTGTACATCTGACTGGCGTTGTTCCAGAAGCGTACATGAATACGGTCACCGGTTGGATCGGCCTGATCGTATTCATCAACATGTCACTGATGACCGCACTAACCGGTGTGTCGAGTCCTAAAGCTGGTCCACTCGTACCGAAGGATGATAAGTCATGAACACACTTCAGATCATGCAGCTGGCCTTCCAATGGGGGCCGACGATCAAGTCGATCATCGATATCTCGTCTTCCAACGAGGACCTGATATCCAAGCTCAAAGAGCTAGCGGCACCAGTAGCAGGCCTGCTGGAAACCGAGGGTGCGAGGCTGTTCCCCAAAGCGGCCTCGGCGCTCCACATTGCAGCCGGTGCGATCGCCGCGTTCGATCCCAACGTGACGAAGTGGCTGCAAGGCACGCTCAACAATTACTTGAGCCTCGAACCGCCCCTAGTCGTCGATGGTGTCTATGGCGAGCACACCCGAGACGCAGTAACGAAGCTCCAAGAAAAGCTAGGTCTGACGGTAGACGGTTTCTTTGGGCAGAAAACCCGTCTCGCCTTCGAAGCGGTACTGGCTAAGCTATGATGAACCCCGGCGTTTCAGAAGAAGCGGGCCAAACCGCTCGCAGCTTCATCGACGTGTTCAGAGGCAATGCCGCCATGCTTGCGCTGATCGCGGCGAATGTCGCCATGATGGTGTTTACCTTCTACGCTCTGCTGAGGGCCGGCGAGATGAGGGACAACAACTTCAAAGAGCAGATGGCATACCAGCGCCATGTCGATGAACTGCTATCAAGATGCGTCGTGCCGGCGCCGACGCCATGAAGTTTCGCCTCGTCTTCGCTTGGTACGATTTATGGGTCGGATTCTACTCGGACCGCGACGCAGCGACGCTCTACGTCTTACCTGTGCCGTGTCTCGGCGCAGCAGTTCAGTTTGGTCAACTGTGCGACCTCTCAAGTTCTGACTGCAATGGCGGCGTCAGAGGAAGATGCCGATGCCGCCGAAAGGATATGTATGAAACAGACACTCGAGGCTGATCTGATTGCTGTCGTGCGAATACTTCAGCAACATAATCTGTTAGAAGCAAGGTGGATTGTGTCGTCGGCAGCCACAACTATCTACTGCTTCTCCAATGAAACCCTATCAGAAGCTATCGACGACGCAAGGAAGGATCTATCTCGTACCGAAGGCCAGATTAGAGCCTCGTTTGGCCACATAAAGGACTTCCGACTGCGAAAGAGAGCAAAGCAATGACCGAACGACCTTTTCCAATGCCCAAGGAACTGAAGGCCATCGAGGACCAAATCCGGCGGCTGCCCTACGATGACTACGCTCCAAAGCCCCAGGTCGACATGGCCGCGCTGGACGATGCGGTCCGGCGCACCAACGAACCCATCGACGTGCTGGCCGAGATCACGTCCGAGATCGGCTACATCCCCATGATGGACTACTGCAAGGCGATCCTCGCCACGGAAGGTTGGGGCGAGGGCAAGCCAGAGATCCACCAACTCGCAGCGATCCTCTGTGCTTGGTCGCTGAAGCACCGGAGCGGCAAATGACCCAAAAGGACGAGAACGCCATCCAAATGCACTGCTATATCTGCGGCAAGAAGTTTGAGAACGTCAAGTATCAATGTCCAACCTGCAAGGAATATCAATGTTCGGAGGAATGCCGCCGCAGGCACATCGAAACAATGGATAAAGTATGACCACCGTCCCGACCGTCGGCGAGTGCTTCGCCCGCCTTACCGAATACCTCCGCAAAGCCCAAGAGGAAGCGGCAACCATTGCCCATCTCGAAAACGCCAACGACCAACACGAACAGGCGCTTCGTTGGCTCGCTGTCAGTGAGAACTTCAAGAAGATGCAACATAGCCTTATATCGTTGGCCACAAAGAGGCTACAATGACCACAGAGCAACCCAAGCCCACCGCAGAGCAGACCGAAATCCTCGACCTCGTACACAGCGGAACCGATAATATCCAAATCGAGTCCTACGCCGGCACCGGCAAAACCCACATGCTCGGCCTGATCGAGCAAAGCCTCGACTGCCCAATACTTTGTCTTGCGTTCAATGTCCGGATCAAAGAGGAAATGGAGCAGCGCTTCAGGCGGACCGCGACCGTGCGGACCGTCAATGGACTGGGCCACCGGGTTTGGAGCCAAGCGCAGAACAAGAAGCTAACCGTCGACCCTAGGAAATGCAACGGGTTGCTGTCCAAGATAATCAAAGAACTCCCGAAGGTCGAACAGAAGCCTGCTTGGGACTGCTACCACGAAGTGCTCCAGGCCACGGCGATGGCAAAGGCCAAAGGCTACGTCCCTGCAAAGTGGGAGGACGCCAAGTGCCTGATTGACGCCGCCGAGTTCTGGGCCCAGCAAGAGGAGGAGCCGATCGCGCTGGTCGAACGGCTAACGGACAGGCTTCTGGACCAAAGCATAAGGACCGCCTACGATGGGTTTATCGACTTTAACGATCAAGTATACATGCCCGCACTGTTCGGAGGAGCATTCCCAAAGTTTCCGGTTGTCTTGGTCGACGAGCAACAAGACTTCAACCCCACGAACTATGAAATGCTCCGAAAGCTCAGTGGTAGTCGGTTCATATCGGTCGGGGATCCTTACCAATCCATTTACGCCTTCCGGGGCGCGATGCAAAACTGTATGGATCGAGCTCGGAATGAGTTTTCCATGGCGCCGGCGCGGCTCTCGATTAGCTTTAGATGCCCCGAAACGATCGTAAACAACGTCCGGTGGCGGGTGCCGGCCTTCAAGGCATTTAAGCCCGGCGGGCACATTCATACCCTAGCTAACATACGCCTCCAAGACTTTGCCGAGGACTCGGCCATCATCTGCCGCAACAATGCTCCGCTGTTCAAGCTGGCGTTTGAGCTTATCGGGGCAGGCCGCCCGGTGAAGGTGGTCGGCTCGGACATTGGACCGAGGCTGATCGGCATCATGCACAAGCTCGGCGACCCGGATATGGAACAGGATCTGCTCTTTAGCGCCATCGACATATGGGAGAATGAAAAGCGCGAACGCGGCTCCGAGTCCGCCGCCGACATTGCCGAGGCCATGAGGGTGTTCGCCCGCATGGGCAGCAATCTTTCCCAGGCAATCGCCTACGCCGAGTACCTGTTCAAGCTCGAAGGCTCGATCCACCTGCTGACCGGGCACAAGGCCAAAGGCCTCGAGTGGGACATCGTGTACCACCTCGACCGGCACTTGATCCATGACGGCCAGTCCCAAGAGGACAATCTCCGCTACGTTATCGACACCCGGGCGAAGCAAACCCTGGTCTATGTCAACTCGGCAGGGATCCAATGAGCCTTCCTACAACCCGGCTTGCATACGCCGACGCATACGACGCCTTCGATCAGGCCCTGGCAGACAGCGTCGGCATCCGTATCCAGTTCGACACCGAGGAGCAGGCAAAGCATTTCCGGTTCCGCCTGAACTATGCCCGCCAGATGGACCGGGACGATAATCGAAAAACCTACGCCCCCGATCATCCACTGTTCGGTAAGAGTGCCTACGACAGGCTAGTCGCCCGGATCAGACGGGAGCAGGAAGACGGCAAATGGTACCTTTACCTAGAGACTTCGCTAAACCCGGATCAACTCGTGATCCAATCGCTAGCGAAACTATACGAGAAGGAACCTGAAGAATGATCTCAGAGCAGGAAGCCTTGACGCTTTGGTACCGCGCCCTAGAGCAGCCCTTGGGGCTTGCCATTCGGACCGATAACCAGCGGAGCCTGATGTCCAGACTCTACCACGTCCGGGCCCGGGAGGGCGATGAGGATCTTTACGCCCTTCAATGCCTGCTTGCGCAGGACCCCGAATGGGTGTTCCTCAAGCGGATCGAGTTCTCGGAGATCCGCCCCGTGACGGAGGCTGACCTTGACTCGCTCTGACCTGCGCAAGGTCACCCTGAACCTCTACGACGCCGACGTGGCTGAAATGGAGCGCCTGTTCGGCTGGGGCTGGTCCGCGGAGCTACGCCAGCTTCTGCACAACTACTTGGAGAAACGACGTGAGCGACACAGCACCCGAGGATTGGACCGATAACGACATAAAGGAAATCATCCGCGCCCAGCGTGAAGCCCGCATACGATTTACCTCAGGAGGCAAAGCCGTCAAGGAAAAGCCCAAGGCCGCTGACACCAGCGCGCTCGAAGAAGAGTTCGCCCTGCCCAAAGCCCCGGTCGCGAATATCCGAAGGAAACTCTGATGCTCGACCAACCCGAAGATTCGCCGTTCCTGTCCGGAACCAACATCCAATTCGCCTGGGACTCAACGAGCCTCGGCTGGGCCAAGACCTGTCCCCGGCTCTACTACTACAACATGCTCTGCGGCTATCGGCCCAAAGACGAAAGCGTTCATCTCCGCTTCGGCATCGAGTATCACACCGCGCTCGAAGAATACGACTACTTTCGGGCCGCCGGCGCCGATCACGACGAGGCTGAGCACCTTGCCGTGGCCGATCTCGTCGAGCGACTCAAGGACTACAAAGACCCGGACGGCGAGTACGCAAAGCCCTCGGAGAAGGTCAAGACCAAGGAAAACCTCCTCCGAACCGTGATCTGGTACCTTGAGGAGTTCAAGAACGACGCCGCCCAAACCTACATCAAGACCGACGGCAAGCCAGCGGTGGAGCAGAGCTTCCGGTTCGAGCTCGACTTCGGCCCCCAAGCAACACCAGAAACAAGGCACAGCACAAACAAGGGCATCGTCGCAGACCAGCCGTATATCCTCTGCGGCCACCTCGACCGGATCGTCAACTACAACGACGGCCTGTTCATCATGGACCGCAAGACCACGACACAGACTCCGGGCCCGTACTACTTCAAGAAGTACGACCCCGATAACCAAATGACCCTGTACGCCTACGCCGGCCAAGTTGTCCTGCGATCCCAAATCACGGGAGTGCTCATCGATGTTGCTCAAGTTGCTGTTAACGGCAGCAAATTCGTCCGAGGTGTTTCGTACCGAAGCCCAGATCAGATCGAAGAATGGGTTCGTGACCTGCACGTTCATCTTAGGACATTTGAGCGGTATGCCGTCGAAGGATATTGGCCTCAGAACGATACCGCTTGTGATAAGTTCGGAGGCTGTCGCTTTCGTGGGATCTGCTCTAAGTCCCCAAGCTCACGACAGATGTTCCTCGACAACGACTTCACACAGGAGGAGCCATGGAACCCGCTCAAGGTAAGGTAAGGTTCAAGCTCGAACTCGGCAAGTTCCCGGTCAAGGGGATACGGCGCACCGCCACCGGCTTCGAGTTCGCACTTGCGCTGCCGGGGCTCGTGCTTGTGATCCCCGTCTCGTCCCACGCCGATGTCCGCGAAGGCGACCTGCTAACGCTCTATACCGAGGTACTCGTCAATGCCCCTCCTCAGCCAACATCAATCCAATGACTACACCAAGATGCTTCTGGAAGGCGATAGCGGAAGCGGTAAGACAGGGTCTCTCGCATCCCTTGTTGCGGCCGGCTATAAGCTTAGAATCCTCGACTATGACAACGGCCTGGAGTCTCTCAAGCAGTATGCCCGAAAAGAATGCCCCGACAAAATCAACAACGTCGAGTACCGAACCCTCAACGACAAGCTAAGGGCAACTCCGTCCGGCCCGGTTATCGAAGGGGTGCCGCGGGCATATCCCGACGGCCTCAAGATGTTGGACCACTGGAAGTACGGCGATGTCGATCTCGGCGTGCCGGCAGAATGGGGGCCCGAGTGTATCTTTGTGCTGGACTCGTTGACCTTCTTCTCCGAGGCGGTCTTCGATTGGTGCGAGCCCCTCGTCGCTAAGGGCCGGCCGGCCGATAAGTACGACAACCGGACGGTCTACTACAACGCCCAGTCCGCGGTCGAGAAGTTCCTACAATTCCTCAAGAGCGACTGGTTCCAAACCAACGTCATCGTGATCTCGCATATCAAGTACGTGGACAATCCCGACGGAACAAAGAAAGGCTACCCGACAGCGATCGGCTCAGCCATTTCCCCAACGATCCCGAGTTACTTCAACTCGGTCGCCCTATGTCAAACTGGCCCGGGAGGTAAGCGCACGATAAAGACCGCCTCAACTGCAATGATCGACCTAAAGAACCCGAAGCCCTTCGCCATGCTTCCAAGCTACCCGCTGGAAACAGGGCTGGCCGAGTTCTTCAAAGTTCTGAGAGAGCAAGATGGAGAAGCAATCGAAGCAAAGCGAACAGAACCGAAACCAACCGAACCAAAGACACTCATCCCAGTGAAGCGAACCCTTGGAGTTAGAAAATGAAGACGAGAATCGAGCGCCCGAACTTTACCGACATCCTCGGCATGCATTCGGACGACATTGATCGGCCGAAGCCGTTGCCGACAGGGACCTACTCTGCCGTTGTGCAGGACATCAAGGAAGGGATCTTCGAGAAGTCCGGCACCCCGGTTGTTGAGGTGGTCTTCGGCCTCACTGGCGTCATTGACGCCGTTGACGAGGAGGCCCTGGCCGCTGCCGGCGGTCTCAACGGTAGGACCATTCGGCACACCTTCTGGCTCGACCCGACGAACCGCGACGGCGGGCACCGCGCTGCCTGGGAGTTGAAGAACTTCCTGGACAACTGCGGTGTCGAGCCGGGCATCATGGGCGCCCGTGTCGAGGCGGCCGTGAACGCCGAGGTCGGCATCGAACTGGTCCACGTCCCAGACAAACGGAACACCGGGAATCTCTATGCTAACTATTCCCGTTCTGTGAAGCTGTAACCAGATTGTGGGGCAGGGAGCAACTAAGCCCAGTATGCGACTGTCCCCACAATGCCCGGTGGTGCAGAGCCATCGAAATCGGCCGGGAGTGCGGTTGGCCCCGTTCCTCCCGGCCGGCGGCCCAAGAGGAATCAATGCCCGATCTATTCCTGATCGGTGAAGCCTGGGGCGCTGACGAAGATCGCGAGAAGGCCCCCTTCGTCGGCGCTGCCGGCTATCACCTGACCCAGATGCTGGCCCACGCCGGCATCCGCCGCACCGATTGCTACCTGACCAACGTGTTCAACTTCCGGCCGCCGCTGAACGACATCTCAGCGGTCTGCGGCCCGAAGTCCGAGTCCATCGAAGGCTACCCGCAGCTTCTCACATCACGCCCAACATACAAGCACTGGAGAGGGGGATATGTCCGAGCCGAGTTCCAGCCCGAGCTCACCCGGCTGGCAGCCGAACTGGTGGCAGAGAACCCAAATCTGGTGGTTACTCTGGGTAATACGGCAATGTGGGCATTACTTGGTAAGACAGCAATATCCAAATATCGGGGAACTACCGCCTTATCAACTCACACTGCGACTGGATTCAAGGTTCTTCCCACGTATCACCCTGCTGCAATCATGCGGCAATGGGAGCTACGCCCCATCACGGTTATTGATCTTGCCAAAGCCCAACGAGAGTGTGCGTTTCCAGAAATCCGCAGACCAGAGGTAATGATCTATGTCCCGGAAACCGTCGAAGAACTCCAAGACCTCGCAACTGGAACTCTTGCTAAAGCTGAGCGCCTTGCAATCGACATTGAGACTAGCGGAAGCCAGATTACATGCATTGGATTCGCTCCCCTCAAAGGTCTTGCAGTCGTTGTGCCAATCCATGACTATCGCCGATCTGGACGGTCTTATTGGCCATCTCTGGAAGCAGAGTGCGCAGTGTGGAAAATCATACGTAATGTTTGCCAACGAGAGAGACCGCCTAAGGTCTTCCAGAATGGCCTCTACGATATTGCCTTTCTTTCGCGATCGTACGGAATCAGAGTTCGAGGAGCCGAGCACGATACCATGCTCCTCCACCACGCTCTACAGCCCGAAATGCTCAAAGGACTAGGATTCCTCGGGTCGGTCTATACAGACCACGGGGCATGGAAGCAGGAAAGGGAAAAGACATGGACAATCAAGAGGGACGAGTGAAGTGCCCAGAGTGCGGATTCGAGATGGTCAAGGAAGTAGATGGCTGGATCTGCAACGAGTGTGGCCACGAAGAACCGAACTTCGACGACGGGGACGACGACGACGACGAGGAGGAGATCGAATGGCCATGATCAGCAATGACAAGTACACAGAACTCGGTCACCTATGCAAGACGGCGAGGGCCGGAAACCTTGTGGTCGACGCCTTTGCTGCCGAACTCATTGGCGAGGGCTACCCTGTGAGCAAGGCAATCCGGGATATAATCTTCGAGCAATACTCTGATCTACAGCTTGGCAAAATGTTCGTCGAATGGTGCGACCAATGAAAGCTCTACTCGATGTCGTGTGGAACAGGCACGGCTGTTGCCATCCGTGCCACATATGTCGATGGCAGTTTGGATTCCTATCGAGAAGCTTTTGGGACATTTCCTACTATCTCGTCGGGCTCAGAGGCAGGTTATCCTATCGCAAAAGCAAGGGGAGCGTAGACGTTGCCAGATACATTAGACTCAGAGGTTGGAGATGAAAGTCTACAACACCGCCGAGCTTCAACCTGGGGACATCAACTCCCTAACCGAGAAGAACTGGATCTACAATGGACTCGACTGCGCAATCACCGCGGAAGTGCTTGAAGTGCTGCTCCCGCAACTTGATAATGCTACCGCCAAAACGTATAGCTTCTCACTGGATCTACAGGCGCCGGTGCTCGAAATGCGCCTACACGGCGTACGAGTGGATACCGCCCGTCAGGCCGAAGTCGTGGAGGAATACTACAACCGCCTCGACCGGCTCGAAACCAACCTTGAGCGAATCGTCCGAGAAGGCTGCGGGTTCGCCGGCTTCAACTGGCGATCCAACCCAAACCTGAAAGAACTGTTCTACGACCGGCTGCGGATTCCGGTCATCAGATACCAGGGCCGGCCAACAGTCAACAGGGGCGCCCTCGAAAAGATGGAGGCGTACCCGATCGCCCGGCCGATTGTCCGATGCCTCGAAGCTATGCGGGAGCTCAGCAAAAAGATCTCACTGCTCAGTACCGAAATCGATCCTGACGGCCGAATGCGGACCAGCTACAACATCGGGGGGACCACGACCGGAAGATTATCTTCGAGCTTCTCGGAGTTCGGGACTGGGACCAACCTACAGAACATCGAGGAGTCTCTTCGCTCCATCTTCATCGCCGACCCCGGAATGAAGATGGGTTACTTTGACGCCGAACAGGGAGAATCCCGTGTCGTTGGAGCCATCGAATACAACCTCTTCGAAGACGGACGATACCTTGACGCTTGCGAAGGCGGCGACCTGCACACTTCTGTGGCAAAGCTTGTGTGGCCAGACCTACCTTGGCCGGGCACCCCTAGCAGTGACCGTAAGTTTGCGGAACAGCCGTATTATCGACATTACGATCGACGCTTCATGTGCAAGAAAATTGGTCACGGCACTAATTACGGCGGTAAGCCAGGGACACTTGCCAGTCAGGCTAAGGTTGATCCTACATTAGTCGAGGAGTTTCAGCCCAAGTACTTCAAAGCCTTTCCGGCCCATCAGGAATGGCACAAATGGGTGGCCCGCGAGCTCCAGCAGACTGGGGTGCTGGTCTCGCTGGCCGGGCGCAAGCGGCACTTCCTGGGCCGCCGCAACGATCCCGCCGTGCTTCGAGAGGCGATCGCCTACGACCCGCAAGGATCGCTGGCCGATATCGTGAACCAAGGCATGCTTCAGGTCTGGCGAGCCGGAGATTGCCAACTGCTCATGCAGATCCACGACGCGATCGTCGTCCAATATCCGGAGGGGAAAGAAGACCGGATCGTACCAAGAATATTAAAGCAACTCGAATTTCCCATCGAACTTCGGGGAGGCCGAAGGTTCGTCATTCCATACGGCTGCGCAACCGGATGGAACTGGGGAAAATTCGAGGAGGGGAGCAATCCAAATGGCCTCAAAGCCTACAAGCCTGCGGATAAACGGACACGCCAACCGGAAACTGCCCTCTTGGATCGAGGGGTTCGTGGAGTACACAAAGGACTTGGAGTCGCCTGAGATATGCCGGCGCTGGACGGCCATCGGGACCCTTGCGGCGGTGATGCAGCAAAAGCTATCCGTGACCGTCGGCTCGGGGATAATCTGGCCAAACATGTACATTTGGCTGGTGTCGACCCCAGGGATCGGGAAGTCCATTGCGATCAAGGAAGCCCGGAAGTTCATCCAAGACCTCGACAAGATCTACATCGCGCCGACCAACGTCTCGTCCGCGTCGCTGATTGACTTCGTCGCCGAGGCCCGGTGTATCCTGACGCCGGTGCCGGGCCCGGCGATCCAGTACAACTCCGCGATCCTGCTGCCCGACGAGCTAATGGCCTTTATGGCCACCTATGACACCCAGATGATAGGGCTGCTGACCACGCTGTACGACACCGATGTGCCCTACGGCGAGGACAAGCGGACCCTAGGAACCAAGCATCGAATGGAGCGCCCCCAGCTGAACATGATTGTTGGCACGACCCCGTCGAACATCATGACCTATGTTCCCCAGACCGCCTGGGACCAAGGGTTCACGTCCCGAATAGTCTTGGTCTGGGCGACCAAACGCAAGGACGACCGTGATATATTCGCCGTGACCGCTCGGACCAGATCCGCGGAGCTTGAGCACGACATCCGGGTCATCAATTCGACCGTCGGCAAGTTCGACATGGAGGAGTCCTTTAAGCAAAAGGTTCGAGACTGGCGGGCCGCGGACTATCCGCCGGCCCCAACGCATCCGAGGCTGACGCATTACCTTCCCCGGCGGCTGGCCCACTTTTTCAAGCTCGCTATGGTTAGCTCGATCGACCGGGGGCCGAGCTTGGTACTGACCATGGCTGATTGGGAGCGGGCGACCAAGTGGCTGTTCGAAGCCGAGGCCACGATGCCGATCATCTTCGAGCAGGGGATTACGCACTCGGACACCGGGGCGCAGAACGAACTGGCCCATTTCATCAGATCGCAGAAGGGCGAGATCTCCGAGACTCAGCTGGTTCGAAAGGCCCGGACTCTGCTGCCAGTCTACGCCGTGACGAAGACCATTGAGGTGCTTGAGAAGTCCGGCGTGATCCAACAGATCAGGTACGATGTCAAGGCCCGCCAGAAGATCTTCAAGGCCGGTGCTTGACCTCCGCGGTGCCGTGCCACAGGCCGCCGAGCAGGCTGCGCCGCCGGTCGTGTGACCAAGGGGTCTGAACCAGCCCATGCGGGTGTTCGAGGTCTTGGTTGTAGTTGATCAGGAACCGTGCCGAGCGCCCCAACTGCATCGGGAATCCGGTCACCACACCAGCCAGTGCCGCGGTGTCCTCGACGAGCTTTCCCATATTTCGGTGGCTCAGCGGGTCGCGTTTGTTAAGGTCCCGCGGCGCCTGAAGGATGTTGTGGATCTCCGTGCCCATCAGACCCAAGCTCGGGTCATGGCCACCGAGTAGCGCATGAGCCACGTCGCGAACCACGGGCACCGACGAGGCCAAGCCACCGCCGACGACCTTGGCCGACCAGGCGCCCCAGGATTCGCGCTCTTGGTTGGTCAGCGGCGTGACGAGTTCCTCAACGATCGCCGGTGCCAGCACGTATGAGAATAAGAGCATCGAAATCCTTGGCACGTCCTTGGCGGCTTCTTTTAGGTCGCCGGCGTAGGCCTTCTTCGCCGCATCGGCCGAACGCCATGCGAGCTCATATTGGCGCTGGAAGATGTGGCTGAAGAACCCATACAGCGAGGTGAACCACTGGCTGAGTCCGCCCCGCCGCATAAGTTCTGGTCGCGAAGACGGGAGCATCGATCCGTGGGCTTGACGAACAACAAGGTCCGCCTGGTCCACCGCAACGCCGTGGAGCTTATCGTCGGTGATGTCTTTGCCTTCAGCGGCCAGCCGTCGTAGCTCACGGTCATAGGCTGCGAGCCATAGCGGCCGCGCTGACGCCGCGTCGGACGTTGCTACCATCCACGAGCCGAAATAGGCCATTTGCTGGCGCCATGTTGGTTTTCCCAGTGCCGAGGCGACGCCGCCGCCAAAGGTCTCAGCGTACAACGGGTGCCGGCTCCGCATGAACTCGCTGGACTCATCGATGAACCTGTTCACGCTGGCGCCCCGACGCAGGCCCCCGCTGAACATCTGGGACATGGCTTGCACCATTCGGTGCGGCCCGACCTCGGTTATCGAGTTGATCATCGCCGTCGAGAAGTGCTTCATCACGGTCCCGGGGTTGACTCCGATCAGGCTCGAAACAAGATTCGTGCGCAGGGTCTCGATGACCTTCGAGGTAAGCGCCCCGTTCAGCGTATCGTGATTCTTCTGGTTGGCCATGTCGTCGAGCCATTGCTTCGACATATTGTTCCACCGCTCGCCCCAGGTCCGGATTACCGCGTTCTGGAAGTTATTGCTTCTCAAGGCCTTGCCGGCTTCCTTGATGAATGGGTCCCAGGCAACCCGATGGAGCATCTGCGGGATCTGGTTCGTGAAGTTGTTAATGTTGAGATCGACCGGGTAAATTGCTCCAGTGCGTTCTCTGGTGAATTTCCTCGGCACTGAGGCACGGATGTAGGGGAGTTCCTCCTGCTGGGCTTCTATGGTGTTAGGGGCCCGCCGAAGTGGGTCGGACCAAACGTGGGCATAGCCTCCATCGTAGGTCTTGTGTGGGGCGCGGATCTGGCGGTTCTGGAGTTCCTCCACGGGCAGGCCATTCTGCGACCGGACCATCTGGTCATCGAGGTCTTTGATCCGTCGGAGGATCTTGTGCAGCCCGTCGGCGAACTCGAAATGCTCGGGCTTGGCGACCCGAAAGACCTCTGCCTCCAGCGCCCGGCCATAGGCGTCCTGGGCTTCACGGTCCGTGATCCCAGCCCACAGAGCTTCGCCGCGGTAGAGCTTTTCCCAATTACTGTGGGTGCCCATGTTTATGATAATGCGGACTAGATTGCCGACGTTCATGTCCAGCGGCGTGGTGCGATTAACGCCGAGAACCATTGGGATAGAGACCCGGTCTTTCATGCTGAACTTTGGGAGCTTCGCTAACTGCTCGCCGACCTCACGGCCGAGCCTTCGTTCGTAGGCCGCGGCGGCTGCGCTGGGTTTGCCAAACGTATTCGTGAACACCCCATTTCGGGTATCGCCGCGGTCGAGGCGCGAAAGCCAAGCTTCGAATTGCATCAGCTGGGCTAGACCGGACTCAAGGGTGTCTATAGTCTTGCCGAACAGGGTCTTGTTGTAGGGCTGGTCGCGGCGCCCGAATGTTTCGAGGAGGTTTATGAAGGCCTGCTCGACGCGGCGCCGGTCGCGCTTCTCGCCCTTGACGATGATGTTGTTTTCGTCCCGGGCGGCGTGCTCCATCGATTTGAATGTGTTGTGAACCGCCTCAAACTCCTCGAATGTCAGGTGATCGACGTTCGCCAGAAACTGCGGGTCCCGCAAGAAGTCGGCAACGTACAGGTGCGGCTGCTCGGTGGCGATTTTGTCTTTGTAGAATGCTTCGAGGTCTGGGCCGCTCACCATCGAATCGAACTGCTTCTGGAGATCCTCCGGACTCCGGTCGACGAACAGGCCCACCTTGGTCATGATCTGGTGGATGAAGGCCATATAGTCGTGGCCGATCCCGGCCCGCTCCCGGTTGGAATTCTTCTTTGCGGCGGCATCAAAGACCTCCCGCATGGATTCGTATTTCTTTGCGAGGTTCGCCAGATGCAGCGCGGCCATGTTTCGCATCCGGGCCTCCAGTGCACCGGCGGCGTTGCCAGCGAGGAGTTCCCTCTCAAGACCCCGGGCCGCGAACTGAGCGCCGAGCATGAGCCTTTTCGATGAGATCGTCCTAACCGGCATCTTGTCGAACGCGACCTGTATGCCGCGCTTGAAGGTTGGGTAATCTTCGAGGTCGACTCCGAGAGACTTGCCGAGGTTTAACACCTGGGCGTGCAGCCGCTCAAGGATCGTGGGGGAGTACACGAACGATTCCATCTCCCGGACGATGTTTCCTTCGAGCGGGCCGAACTTTTCCTCCATGCGGGCCTCGACCTCGGCCTCGATGGTCCGGCTGCGCCACTCATCAGGGCCGATCCCATGTCGGCGCCGGATCTCTTCCATGTGGCGCAGATCGTTGAGCATCGCTTCTGCGGACGGGTAGCCGAAGGCATTGGCGAGGTCCTCAGGCTTGACGCCTTTGCCGAGTTCCTTAGAGAGAAACTCCTCGGGGATCCCCTTCATCTGCTCGCCGGTCAGATCGTCAGTGTTGATCTTGTACCTGATTCGCCGGATTGTCCCTTCTCGAATCACGCCCTGGCGTAGGTAGTTGTCCAACGCCACATCGGATCGATCGTCGATTTGCTCCTTGACTTCTTTGCGGATCTTGAGGGCTTCTTCTTTCCATTCTTTGGTCTGCCGGGCCCGGGCGATTCGCTCTTGCTGGCGACGGAGCCAGGCCTCGTCCTCGGCGTCTTGCTTGGCGATCTTCTCGTCGTAGGCCTCCCGGGCATCCTTTGGAAGGGTCTCGCGGATGATGTCGTCGATGCCGGTCACAGTCTTCTCGTCAAGGCCGGCAGCGCGCTTAACGATGTCGAGCACGGCTTCGGCCAGGGTCTGGACGGGCTTCGCAGCCTCAGCCTCCTCGGCCTTTGGAGGCTCCGCCTCTTTGAGCTTCTCCCCTTGATCGACCGAGATCCCATCCCGCGAATGGATTAGGTGATCGGCAAGCTCGTCCTGAAGCGTCTCGGGAACCCGAGTCACCCATTTGTTCAGCGGGATCTCGATGCTTGAAACCGTCCCGGGCACGAACCCTTGTACGACCTCTTCGATGTCGCCGAGCTTGCCGTCACCGGGCCGGGGGAATTCGCCCTCCGGATAGACAAGGCGCAGGCCATCGGCCGAAAGCGCATGGGTCTTGTCGCCTTCGAGAAGGCTTGCCATTGCCTCAGGCGAGCGCTGGTACGTCGGCCGGGCCCGGATTTCCGTGACTAAGGTCTTATAATCCTCGGCGCTCTGCTTCGCGTCCTCGGTGTAGGCCTTGTCTGTGGTCTTGTCGGCTCCCGGCGGTGGCTTCTCGCCGGCCCGGAAGAATGCCGCATGAGCGCCGCCAAGCAGGCCACCAACCAAGCCCGAAGCGATGGCCCGTTCGAGATCAGGCTGATATGTCGCGGCCGGGTTGTAGAACTCCTTGGCGATGGCCTGGTTGATCGCCTCCTGGCCTTCGCCGACGGCGGTCATGGTCACGGCGCCGATGCCGGCTTTCTTAGCGAGGCCGGCGGTCCGGCCGATGGCGCCCAAAGGCAGCACCCCAAGGATCGCACCAGTGGCAGCGCCCGCAGCGAATGGGGCACCCCCAGGCTTGCCAGCGGCCTCAGCGGCCTTAAGCTGCTCCGAGCCGGACACCAAGCCCATGAACGCACCAGCCGTGCCAAGGGCAGCGACTTCTGGCAACAGCGCCGCCGGGGCGATATCGAGCAGGCCGCCAACCAGCCCGCCGATCCGTGCCGAGATGCTTCGCTGCTCGGCATCGGACATTGGGACCAAGTCCGTCGTGGCCTGCTGGAGCCGGTTGGCGATCGCCCTCATCTCGGCCGAGCCGGACAGATACCCAAGGGCGTCAAGGGCGCTGGACCCACCCTCGCCCATGCCACGGGCAACGCCTCGGGCAAGCAGGCTGTACCATGGACGTTCGGTGGAGGCCAGGTACCGGTCATAGTGCTGGCTCACCTGTGCGAGCCCGCCTATGTCATCGTTGGAGATCTTGGCGTGCATGGGATTGGCGCCGAGATACCGCTGCACCCGGGCATCGTTGGCTATGATGTCGTTGTCCAGCGCGGTTTTGTAGGTCCGCTCGAAGGCGCCATCATCGCCGTAGATAAACTGAGGCTGGAGGCCGGTTTCGCGGCCGAGCCGTAAGGCCTTCGCCGCCTCGTCCGGGTCGGCCTCTTGGGCGCCTTGGTTGTACATCTGGATGGCAGCGGTACGACCGCCGAAGGCTTGGCGCCAAAGATTGAGTTCGTCGGGAGTGGCCATTATCGGAGTGCCTCCCGTTCACGCTTGATCCGGGCCAGTTCTCGATCACGATGTACGACGGACCTGATCTTGTCCCTAGCATAAGCTTCCTGGCGATCAAGAAGCTCCAGCCGGGACTGGCGGATCTGTGCTTGCTGTGCGGCTATGTGCTCGGCCAGCCCAGGCCTCGGAACAGCGGCCGGCCCGCCACCTAATGGTCTCCGCAGGAACTCAGCCCTTTGCCTCTCGCGCTCGGCAGGGCGCCCAGCAATCTCCTGTTCCTGTGCAGCGACCTCAGCTTCGGAGAGCCTCTGTCCAGGCTGGCGCTCGCCACCAAGGAACGGCGCAGTAGATGCCGGCACAATCGCCGGAGTCGGCGGTGCTTCCGGCCCCGGTGCAGGAACCGTCGGCGTGGCTCCCGGCCTAACGGGGATCGGGTACGAAACCGGCGTCGCGAAGGCGTCTTCGATGGCGGACACTCGGCGCTGGCGCTCGATGTCTTCTTTCTCGAACTGCTGAAGGCGCTTCCGAATCCGCCAAGCATGGACAATCTCGCCCTCAGATGGGTGCTCCATACCGAGTTCGTTTCGAAGCTCGGTCTCGATGACTTGTTTCTCGGAATCGGTCGGCATCTGCATATAGAACGGCTCTTTGGAGCTAAACAGACTGCTACCAAAGATCCCGGGGATGACCACTTCGCTGCCGATCTGCCGGCCGATCTTCATGAGCGCTTCTCGATCCGGCATGGTTTTGTTCTTCTGGATATAGGCCTCGACCCAGACCTCCAGGGATTCCCGGTAGCGCTGCTTGGCATCGGGGTTCAACTGATCTGGGCCGAGCCCAGCATCACGTAGGAACGACAGTGCCCGGGTAAGCTGAAGCGGCTCGCCTGCCCGCCGTTCGTTTCGAACCTGCCGATCAAGGATGTGGCTCTTGGTGGCATCGGTGAGCTTGCCGTTGTCGATGATGTCAGCGAGGCTCACGGCGGAAAGCTCCAAGTCCGACATCCGTCGAAACCGATCGACCTCGTAGGGATCGTTGGTCATAGCGGACTTTCGGGCAAGAGCCCGCTCGAACCGATCAGCCTCCTGTGGATGCTGGGCGCTGAACTCGTAATACTTGTCCGCAAGCTCGGGGTGCCGGACGAACATTTCCTCAACGTTCTGCGCCTTGGGCTGGTTATCCTTGGCCTTAGCAGCGTTCCAGAACGAGTTCATGTCCTGTTGTTTTTGCTGGTTGGCCATATGGGCTTTCTGGTTGAACTGAGAGGAGATAGCGTTCACGGTCGCGATCTCCTGCCGCGGGTTCTGGCCGTAGTTGTCAACCGAGTATTTCTGCCCGCGGGCCGACCGGCTGGCAAATGACTCCGGCATCGGCGGAGCTATTTTGCGGGAGTCGTACGGGTCGATGCTCATCCGGATGCCCTGATCGGTTTTCTCGAAGCTTGCCGTGAGGCCCATGGCGTCGGCTAGGCTCCGGTACTTCTCGAGCGCATCGTCCTTGTCGGTCACGGCGATGTCGAAGCTGCCGCCCGGACGCATGAACCTTGGGTCGCCGGTCATCGGCTGTGCCGGCCCCCGCTCGACATGGATGACCTGCTGATCGATCCCGGACAGCCAGCCCTGGCGAACGAGCTCGCCGCCGTTCTTGTCGCCGCGCTCGATCATTTCGACCTCTTCGGCCTTGGCCGATGGCGGGTAGCTTGTGCCTTCCATGTGCGACGTGGATCGGTCGGCTATGCCCCGAGCCACCGGCCCGCTCTGCTTGGCGAAAAGGTAAGCCTGCGCCGGCCCGAAGTCCTTGTCATTCATCGACGGGCCGTACTTGTCCAAGAGCTTGCCGGCCATGTCCCAATCGTGGTTCGCGATGGCCTTGACGTGGGTGCCCATCAGCTTGCTTTCGTGATCCTCGAACTCGTTCTTTTCCTGCACCGGACTCCAGCCGCGGGCCCGGGCGAGGTCATGATAGACACCACGGGATTCCTCTTTGGCGGCATCGAGGGCATCCAAGCTCGTCGCTTGCTGGAGCTTCTTGTCGATTTGGCCCAGATGGGCCTCCGCACTGCCGATAAAGGCTTCCCGCGTCTGGGTCGCGGTGTGCCCTACGGCATGGGCGTCATAGTACCGAAGGGTGCTAAGGGCTTTGCTGTCAAATGCTCGGCGGGCAGCGTCGTTGGCCAGACCCGCTCGGTACTGGTCGTAGAGGGCTTTGTTGCCAGCGGTCTGGGCTTTCAGGGTGCCCGAGTTGACATTGTTCCCTAGCTGAAGTTTGTATTTCTCGTAGCTCTCCCCAATCTTGCCCATGAAATCAGTGGCAGCGTTGTTGGCGTCGGTCTCGTTCCGAAGCTCCTGAAACTGCACGGCGCGCTGGAAGAGTTCATGGCCCACTCCGGCAAGCTGACCGCCAAAGCCTTCGGTGGCCCGGGCAATGCCTCCACCGAACGCGGCCTCTGGGGTGCTGACGCCGACCCTGGGCGTAGAGCCGGTCAGGCCGACATCGGGAACGGGATTGTATGGAACCTGGGGCATTGGCTAGCTCCAAATGCTACTGGTCTCTGTCTGTGGTTCTATACCAACCCTCTTCGCAGTCATCCACTGACTACCAACGCTGCCGGCGGCGCCGAGCAATGAGCCAGCGGCGCCGATATAGCCGGCGGTCGTTGACTCTCGGGCCGCAAACTGGTCGATTGTGGACTGCGCCGTGTCCATAATTCCTTGGACACGGTAGCCATAGGCTTCCTTGGACGCATTGGCCCGGATGATCGACTGGTCGAAGTCACCGATCCGTTGCTGGGAACCGCGAACAGCCACCGCCGAGCCCCGATTGACATCGATCCCCGAGGCCGCCTGCCCCGCAGTTATCTGCCCAATTTGCTGGGCGGTCTTCAGCCCGCTCCGAAATGCATCGAGCTCGCCTTTCTGTCGGGCGTAGACCGCATTCTGCTTGGCGATCTGGGCGTTCATCTGGGCGATGCCAGCCTGATACTGGTACATCGAAGACTGGGCGCTGCCACCCATGATGTCACCAGCGGCCTTAATAACACCGGCCCCGGCGGTAGCGGCCATGCTGGCGGCGGCTATGCTAAATGGATCCATCATTTCCTCGCTATCGTGAATGACACGTACGGCCCCGGCTCCGTACTGAACTTTGCGCCAAGCCATTCGAGCCAGTTCTTCGTGTCCCGATGCCGAACATCGCAGTCCCCGACGATCACCGGGTACTCTTCGAGCATCTTCTTCATTTCCATCTGCGAGTGCCGGACGAAGCAGAACTTGTGCTCGCCAACGAGATCGGTCGTGAGCAGCCAGAGGTAGGCCCGCTCCGACAGCAGCGTCGGCGGCACCAGCCCCCACATACACGCCGGGACAGCGTCGACATAGCCCACCCAGGCCTTCGCAGACATGGATATGCACTTGAACAGAGTGACCGCCTGCTCGCCGGCCACACCAACCTGCTCGGCAAGCCTAGCGTCGTAAGATCGCAACGGCTCGACGTGGATCATTTGGCCGTGTCTCCCACGCTGGCATCGGGAATCCACGCCAAGATCGTCGCCGGCCACGGGTTCGACTGCTGAAAGTACACCTGTCCGTAGACATCGTAGAGCGGATCGATGTTGAACCATTCGTCGCCGAAGATCATCGTCGGGAATGGCGCAAGCATAGGTGGCCCGGCGTCCTTGATGGGGATCAAGGTCGAGAGGCTTCGCCCGGCGGATAGCCCCCGGGTTTCCCGTACCTTGATTGACGCCGGGCCGACTCGCTTGCGCTTCCCCTGAATCGTTGGCTGGCCGATGTCGAGCGGGAGGGTTCCTAACTGCGGAACATAAGGCAGGCCGGCAAGGACCTTCGTGGCGGACTGCGGCAGGGTGATCGTCCCATTCGTGACCGTCAGGCCGGTCACAGGCACGCCATCTGCCAGCGCGGTAACGGTCCGGCCTTCTAGCTGCTGGAGCCCGGTGAAGACGGTCGCGGGGCCGGTTCCGGCGGTGGCGCAGTCGAGGCACCAGGCATCGACGAGGCCGCCGGGCATGTAGCGATCGGCCATTCGCTCGATGTACTTGAGAGTGTGCCCATTGACGACTCGCTCGACAACGAAGTAAACGGCATCCACGTCATTGCCCGCCGCCGACTCATGGATGCTGGTGACTGATTTGAAGCTCCCCAGCGTGTCATGTTGTGCCCATCCATACAGTTCTTGCTCTTTCGAGAAAGTCAGTGAAAGCAGATGCCCATCGCTTCGCACAGCCCAGACAAGCTTAAAGGGTTCTTCGGCCCAGGCCCACTCAGGGATTTTGTATCCAAAGAATAGGTGCTCGGAGAGCACAGAAATGTCAGTTCCAGTATATACGGCGGAGTAGAAATTGAACCTGAGATCGCGGACGATAGCCCCCTTTGATTGTACATAGAGGATATCGTCGCTTGGTATAGTAGGCGGCACGTCGTTGGCGCCGCTGTAAGCCTGTGACTGAGCGGAGATGTTGATCGGGGAAATCGGGGATCCTGCACCGGAGCCTCCATTGATCAGCCACGACGACGACGAGGTCAGGACCACCAGCCCCGCGGGCATCGGGAGCATCGATTTGATAGTGTTTAGCTCCTTGGACACCAGCGGCGCAGTGATGGCATCGTTGGCCTGGATGATCTGATGAGTGTTGAAGTTATACGGCGAGCCCGGGATGCTGAAGTAAAGCGTCTGCGGCGCGGTCTGCGGTGCCGCGAGGACGAGGCGCTGCTGGAAGTAACAAGGCACCGATGGGTTGCCGCCCTGCGGACCGAGCACGGCGGTCGCCGCCGCTGCACCCGACGAAAAGGTCACTGCTGGCGGCGTGAGATACCCCGTGCCCGGCGCCGTGATCTGGATCGAGTTCACACCCCAGTTCAGCGTGTTGATGGTGGCAGGGACGTTGCCGGTCAACGCTGTCATCGAGCCCGGTGGGTTGCCGCTGGTGATCGACCCGGCCGACGAACCAGGGAAGGTTAGCGGCTGGAACGCGGTTATGGCGCCGCCACCACCGATGCTCTGGACGATGAGCACCACGCCGTTCTTGAACGACACCGAGGCCCCGACGGTATAGCCAGCGCCGCCAGAGCCCACAGCAAATGAGGTCAGGCCCAACGAAACCACGCCCAGCGCCGTTGCACCCTGTGGCGGCGCCGCGAAGGTCACCGTTGGTACCGAGGCATTATAGGTCCCGGGCGTGGTGATCGTGGCGCCAACCACCGGGCCACCGAGGAACGGATTCTGCGGGTTCGGCGGAGTTATCGAGAAGTTCGGCGCCGGGGTGTTCAGCGCCCCCGTGCCAGAAGAATTGTCGACAAAGGAAGTCCCTTGGGTGCTTGCGATCAGCCCATACAGCGTGCCGGCCGGGATGCCGACGCTGTGATCGCAGACCGGGGCGCGATAGATGTTGTAATAGATCGCGCCGGACACTGCCGACCAGCTTAGGGTGTTGGTCATCGCCGTAGACTGCATGCCGATGCCGTCTTTGTTCGACAATAGGGCCTGGGCGGAAGCCGTGCTTTCTTGACCGTTGGCGTCGACCGCTGTCACAACGTATGCCGTGTCCCAGCCCGCCGGTGATGAGGCCGCCTGCACCACACTGATCCCCGTTGGCGCCTGGATCGTCGAGCCAAAGGTGATCGTGTTCAGTGTCCAACTCGTCGGACCGGAGAAGGTCAACAGCTGCGCAGGGTAGTTCGGGTGGCAAAGCACCATGAACTGGACGTTCTGGGCAAACTTCACCAGCGCCAAGTCCGCGCCTAGCCACGGAGACGTGATAGTATAGACCCGAGCGGTGGTGCCACCAGAGGAGTAGCTTCCAGACCACACGGGCGTATTGCCGTATAGATCAGTGACAGTATAGGGAGAAGCACTGTTAGTGACGATGTAGTAGTTGCCGTTGATTCCATTGACCCCAACGATATCGGTAACGAATATCCAGTCGCCGGCGATGTAGGTTCCCGCGGACGAGATAGTATGGCCTGAGACGTTGACTCCAGAAATCGCCGCCGTAGCCTCAAGGACAGGTCCTCCGTTGGTATGAAAGCGGATGTAGTTCTGGCCGAACTCCATCACGTACGAGACGTTGAAGCTTGCCTCGAACGGGATCAGCCGGACAGGGAACGCAGAGTTGTAGGCGGTCAGCACGTATTTCGTGCCGAACCTCGTGCTTGCGCCGCCCCGATAGTCCGGGTAGAAGTTCCTCATCAGCGCCGCGGACTTCTTGTAGATCGCAAGGTCCACGGTGCCATAGAGGTTTTGCGAGAGCTCGCCTCCGAAGAAGCTGGTCTGGATAAGCGCCTGGGCCACGACACACCTAATAGATCGTTAGCAGTTGTCCCCAATCGAAGCCCATATTCGGGCTCCAGCCAAAGTCCGTGGGATAGGAGATCCCCCGGGACCTGATCCAGTCCGGCGTCACGTCGTTGACGGTCAGGCCCTCGTTACCGTCGGTATTCCGCGCCGCGATGATGATCTCGTTGGCGTACTTAGTGCGCTCGTTGGCCAAGGCCTTGTCGCCGGTCAGGGCATAGACTAGCCTAGCTCCGAGCCGCTGGATCACCGCCTGCGTGAACTGCGAATCCCAGATCGCCGGCTCGGTCGCAACGGCACTGCGCACGTAGGCTAGGATGGCAAATTCTTGGTTCGTGAGCAGGACCTTCTGATCCACGGCCGAGCTCAAGGTCAGGTTGAACGTAGCGCCGGCGCCGGACGCTTCCGGGACCGGGTTTATCGGGCTCGTCGAATAGGACCCCGACACGAACACGCTGACCCCGGTGATGCCACCGTTGACATTGACCGAGGTCACGGTTAGCTGCCCAGCCACGCCGACGCCGCCTGCGAGGACGACGTTCTGGCCCACTGAGTACCCGATGCCCGCCGCGACCGGGACCGCACTCGTGATCGTCACCGGCTGATCGATAGCGACCCTGAACCTCGCCGGCGGGCCGTTCCAGAAGCTCGGGGCGCCCCCTGTGACCGCGGCCGTGATCGGGACACCGGAGGCGAACCCTGTCATGTACTGCGGAACCACAAAGCAGGCCCGCAGACAGTCCGCCGGATAGGCATACTCGTAAGCCCACGGCGGCGCTGGCAGGGTTTTGTTCCACTGGATCGGGCCCGACGAGGGGTTCTCCGGCGTGCCTGGCGCAGCGGTGATCAAG